>Ga0307516_10005283_pt1 | contig 15538 bp, 13 predicted proteins | sample 19_EM_MG_FD_203310 | JGI IMG/M metagenome (GOLD analysis project Ga0307516, IMG submission 203310) | Populus trichocarpa ectomycorrhiza microbial communities from riparian zone in the Pacific Northwest, United States - 19_EM | ecosystem: Host-associated > Plants > Roots > Unclassified | place...
GGCCCGCAAGCTCGTGCGCGTTGCGTTTGGTTTGTTCAAGGCCAACACCACGTTCATCCCTGCCCACGCTGCGGCCAAATGAGCCAAAAATGCTTGCCAAAAACCATAGAACCTCAGCCCGAACGGGGTCAGGAAAGTGTTCGTGAAGTTATTTCCAACCAAATCCTAAAGCACCTCGGACGCAAAGTCCGCCAGCCGCGAACGCTCGCCGCGCGCCAGCATCACATGCCCGGAGTGCGGCCAGCCCTTGAAGCGGTCGACCGCGAACGTGAGCCCCGAGCTGCCTTCCGTGAGGTAGGGCGTGTCGATCTGGGCCAGGTTGCCCAGGCACACGATCTTGGTCCCGGGGCCGGCCCGGGTGACCAGCGTCTTCATCTGCTTGGGCGTCAGGTTCTGGGCCTCGTCGATGATGACGAACTTGTTCAGGAAGGTGCGCCCGCGCATGAAGTTCAGGCTCTTGATCTTGATCTTGGAGCGCACCAGCTCGTTGGTGGCGGCGCGGCCCCATTCGCCCGCGGTGGCATCCGTGCGGGCCAGGACTTCGAGGTTGTCGTCGAGTGCGCCCATCCATGGGCTCATCTTTTCTTCTTCAGTGCCGGGCAGGAAGCCGATGTCCTCGCCCACCGGCACGGTGACGCGCGTGACGATGATCTCGGTGTAGCGCCGGTCATCCAGCACCTGCGACAAGGCGGCGGCCAAGGTCATCAGCGTCTTGCCGGTGCCGGCGGTGCCGGTGAGGGTGATGAAGTCGCACTCCGGGTCCATCAGCAGGTTGAGCGCAAAGTGTTGCTCGCGGTTGCGCGCCGTGACGCCCCACACCGCGTTCTTCTGGTGGGTGTAGTCCTTGAGCGTGCGCAGCACCGCGTTCTTGCCGGTGATCTCGGTCACCTTGGCGTACAGCGGCGCCGTGCCCGGCTGTTCAAGATAGACGAACTGGTTGATCAGCAGCGAGGGCACCAGCGGGCCGCTGATGCGGTAGAAGGTGTGGCCGCCTTGCTGCCAGCTCTCCATGGTCTTGCCGTGGCGGTCCCAGAAGTCGCCCGGCAGCGGCAGCACGCCGGTGTAGAGCAGGTCGCCGTCTTCAAGGGTCTTGTCATTGAAGTAGTCCTCGGTGGGCAGGCCCAGCGCACGCGCCTTGATGCGCATGTTGATGTCCTTGGACACCAGCACGACCTCGCGGCTCTGGTGCTGCTGGCGCAGCGACTGCACCACGCCCAGGATCTGGTTGTCAGCCTTGCCCTGCGGCAGGCCGTCGGGCAGCTTGACGTCCAGCAAGGTGGTCTGGAAGAACAGCTTGCCGCCGGCTTCGCGGTGGCCGGTCTTGGCCAGCAGCACACCGGCGGCCGGGTCGAACGCGGGGCTGCCATCGGCCGAAGCGGCCAGGGCGTCGAGTTCGCGGCTGACCTGGCGCACGTTGCGCGAGACCTCGCTCATGCCCTTCTTGTGGTCGTCCAGCTCCTCCAGCGTGATCATGGGCAGGTAGACGTCGTGTTCCTCGAAGCGGAACAAGGACGTGGGGTCGTGCATCAGCACGTTGGTGTCGAGCACGAACAGCTTGACCGGCCCGCTGCCGCGCGGTTTGCGCACCCGCGGGGCTGTTTCGCGGACCGGCGGCGGGGCTGGGCGCGCCAGCGGCGGCTCCACGGCCTTGGCGGCAGGCGTGGCCACGGTGGGCGTGGCGGTTTCGGGCGAAAACAGGTCCATCAAGGGCGGGCCGGCCGGCGGCTCGGTCTTCAGCGCCTGCTTGCCCGGTTTGGGTGCGGCCTGGGATTCGTAGTCGACGGGGCTGAGGAGGGAGGCTTTTTTTGCGGGTGGTTTCGGCAGAGGCATGTGCGGGAGACGTCAGGCGCCTGGGAAGACGAAAAAGCCAACAAAAAAGCCGCGCAGTCGGCTGCGCGGCTTGTCTGGATGCAGTGGTGCGGGACTCACATGCATGTTGGGATGGGTGCGCCGCAGGCGGCGCAGGATTGAAGCAATGGAGTGGGGGTGGGGTATCGCCTGAAACCCGTCGCCTGAAACCTGGCCTCAAGCCGCCTGGGCGGATGGGGTCTTGCGCAGGTTCTTGGCGGCCTTCAGGACCTCGTCCACGTGCCCGGCCACCTTGATGCCGCGCCATTCGGCACGAAGGATTCCGTCGGAATCGATCAAAAAGGTGCTGCGCTCAATGCCCTTGACTTTTTTGCCGTACATGATCTTGTTCTTGACCACGCCGAACATGTGACACAGTTTCTCTTCGGTGTCGGCAATCAGTTCGAAAGGCAATTCCAGGCTTTGCTTGAATTTTTCGTGCGAGGCCATGTTGTCGCGCGATACACCCAGGACCACCGCGCCGGCCTTGAGGAAATCCTTGTGACGGTCGCGGAACTGCATGGCCTCGGTGGTGCAACCGGGGGTGTTGTCCTTGGGGTAAAAGTAAAGGACGACCGTCTTGCCGATGAAGGCCTGGGGGGTGAACTTGATGCCGCCTGTCGCGAGCGCTTCAAGTTCCGGAAGAGGTTTATTGAGTGCTGGCGTCATGCAGGTGTCAAGGTTGTTGAATTGCCCTGCAACGCCGTTCTGGGCATGCGATGGGCGTAGTTGCAGATTATAAATCCGCGGCCCGCAATTGCTTCATCCTGCCCCCTAATCTGATGCTGGTTGTGCGGTCCCGGGTGTGCACGAGTACCTAACGGGGCCCCTCCTGGGGTCGTCACTCGGGCTGAACGTGTGGGTTGTGCAGGCACAGGGCGGCCACCACGCGGCGGCCCTCGCCGACCAGGATGTTGTAGGTACGGCAGGCGGCACGCGTGTCCATCGTTTCCACGCCGATGCGCCGCGCCATCAGGGCCCGCAGCGCGGCGGCCGGGGGGAAGCGCAGCACCGCGCCGCTGCCGAAGACCACCAGTTCCGGCTCCAGCGCGGCAATCGACTCGAAGTGTTCGGCCTGCAGCGCCGGCACGTCCGGGCAGGCCCAGGCCGACACGCTGCCGCGGTGGGGCACGAGGACGCTGCTGCGCCAGACGATGCCATTGATCGTGACGCTGTCGGGCGTGTAGCCTGAGATGGCGTTGACGTCATCCAGGCGGTCGGCATGTAGTTTCAAGATGCGGGGGCTGCAGGGCGGGAATGCAGCGATGGCTATGGTTAAATTCTATCGGGGGTGGCTTTCACCCTGTTCAAGGAGAACTCTGCGTGTCCCGTGCGATTGCCAAGTCCGACAAGCTGGCCAATGTGGCGTATGACATCCGTGGCCCGGTGCTGGACAAGGCGCGCCAGATGGAGGAAGAGGGCCACCGGATCATCAAGCTGAACATCGGCAACGTGGCCGCGTTCGGGCTGGAGCCGCCCGACGAGATCGTGCAGGACATGATCCGCAACCTGCCGCACACCGCCGGCTATACCGACAGCAAAGGCCTCTTTGCGCCGCGCCGGGCGGTGGTGCACTACACGCAGGAAAAACGCATTGCCGGCGTGGCGGTGGATGACGTCTACCTGGGCAACGGCGCCTCCGAACTGATGGCGATCAGCCTCAACGCCCTGCTCAACGACGGCGACGAGTTGTTGATCCCCTCGCCCGACTACCCGCTCTACACCGCGGTGACCGGCCTGTCGGGCGGCAAGCCCGTGCACTACACCTGCGACGAACAATCGGGCTGGCTGCCGGACCTGGACGACATGCGCCGCAAGGTCACGCCGCGCACCAAGGGCATCGTGGTGATCAATCCGAACAACCCCACCGGCGCGCTCTACCCCGACAGCGTGCTGCTGGGCATCGTGGAGATTGCGCGCCAGCATGGCCTGGTGGTGTTTGCCGACGAGATCTACGACAAGACGCTGTACGACGGCCACATTCACACCAGCATCGCCTCGCTGGCCGACGATGTGCTGTTCGTCACGTTCAACGGCTTGTCCAAGAACTACCGCGCCTGCGGCTACCGGGCCGGCTGGATGGTGGTGTCGGGCGACAAGCGCAACGCCCGCGACTACATCGAGGGCCTGAACATGCTGGTGTCGCTGCGGCTGTGCGCCAACACGCCGGGACAACTGGCGATCCAGACGGCGCTGGGCGGCTACCAGAGCATCAATGACCTGGTGGCGCCGGGGGGCCGGTTGTGCCGCCAGCGCGACCTGGCGTACGACCTGCTGTCGCAGATCCCGGGCGTGAGCGTGGTCAAGCCCAAGGCGGCCTTGTACATGTTCCCGCGCCTGGACCCCAAGCTCTACCCGATCGAAGATGACCAGCTGTTCGCCTATGAACTGCTGGCCGAGGAGAAGATCCTCATCGTGCAGGGCACCGGCTTCAACCTGAAGCAGAACGACCACTTCCGCGTGGTGTTCCTGCCCAATTCAGACGATCTCACCGAGGCCATGGGCCGCATTGCCCGCTTCCTCGACCACTATCGCAAACGTCACTCCACCTGAACGCATCCACATGAAACCGATCCAAGTCGGCTTGCTGGGCATCGGCACTGTCGGTTCCGGCACCTTCAAAGTTTTGCAGCGCAACCAGGAAGAAATCCGCCGCCGCGCCGGGCGCGGCATCGAGATCACCATGGTGGCCGACCTCGACACCGCGCGGGCCCAGTCCATCGTGGGCGACGGGGTGCGGGTGGTGTCCGACGGGCGCCAGGTCATTGCCAACCCGGACATTGCCATCGTGATCGAGCTGATCGGCGGCTATGGCATTGCGCGCACGCTGGTGATGGAAGCCATTGCGGCGCGCAAGCACGTGGTCACCGCCAACAAGGCGCTGCTGGCCGTGCACGGCACCGAGATCTTCGAAGCCGCGCGCGAGCAGGGCGTGATGGTGGCCTTCGAGGCCGCGGTGGCCGGCGGCATTCCCATCATCAAGGCGCTGCGCGAGGGGCTCACCGCCAACCGCATCGAATGGGTGGCCGGCATCATCAACGGCACCACCAACTTCATCTTGTCCGAGATGCGCGCCAAGGGCCAGGACTTCGGCGTGGCGCTGAAAGAAGCCCAGCGGCTGGGCTATGCCGAGACGGACCCGACCTTCGACATCGAGGGCATCGACGCCGCACACAAGGCCACCATCATGAGTGCCATCGCATTTGGCATCCCGATGCAGTTCGACAAGGCCTACATCGAGGGCATCACGCGGTTGCAGGCCGCGGACATTCGCTATGCCGAGCAGCTCGGCTACCGCATCAAGCTGCTGGGCATCACGCGGCGGCAGGACACCGGCATTGAACTGCGGGTCCACCCCACGCTGATCCCGTCCAAGCGGCTGATCGCCAACGTGGAGGGGGCGATGAACGCGGTGGTGGTGCAGGGCGACGCCGTGGGCACCACGCTGTACTACGGCAAGGGGGCCGGTTCGGAGCCCACCGCATCGGCCGTGGTGGCCGACTTGGTGGACATCACCCGGCTGGCCACCGCCGACCCGGACCACCGCGTGCCGCACCTGGCCTTCCAGCCCGATGAGCTGCGCAACACGCCCATCCTGCCCATGGCGCAGGTGGTGACCTCGTTCTACCTGCGCCTGCAGGTGGCCGACCAGGCCGGCGTGCTGTCTCGCATCACCACGATCCTGGCCGAACACGACATCTCCATCGACGCGGTGCTGCAGCGCGAGTCGGCCGAGGGCGAGAAGCAGACCGACCTGATCATCCTGACCCACGACACGGTGGAAGGCCACATGAGCGCGGCGCTGGCCAAGATGCAGGCGCTGCCCACGGTGCTGGCACCCATCGTGCGCATCCGTAAGGAAGAGCTGAATTGAAATACCTCAGCACGCGAGGCGATGCGAGCCCGCGCGGCTTCAGCGACATCCTGCTCGAAGGGCTGGCGCCGGACGGGGGCTTGTATCTCCCTACGCAGTACCCCAGGGTGGATGCCGCGACCCTGGCGCGCTGGCGCCCGCTGGCCTATGCCGACCTGGCGTTCGAGATCCTGTCGCTGTTCGTGGACGACATCGCGCCGGGTGAACTGAAGGCGCTGCTGGACCGCACCTACACGGCCCAGGTCTTCGGCAGCCGCGAGATCACGCCGCTGCGGCCGCTGGGGGCGGGGGTGTTCGTGCAGGCCTTGTCCAACGGGCCGACGCTGGCCTTCAAGGACATGGCCATGCAGTTGCTGGGCTCCTTGTTTGAATTCGAGTTGCGCCGGCGTGGGCAGACACTGAACATCCTGGGCGCCACCTCGGGTGACACCGGCAGTGCGGCCGAGTACGCCATGCGCGGCAAGCAGGGCGTGCGCGTGTTCATGCTCAGCCCGCAGGGGCGCATGAGCCCGTTCCAGCAGGCGCAGATGTTCAGCCTGCAGGACGCCAACATCCACAACCTGGCGGTGCAGGGCGTGTTCGACGACTGCCAGGACATCGTCAAGGCCGTCTCCGGCGACCTGGAGTTCAAGCGCCGCCATCGCATCGGCACGGTCAACTCCATCAACTGGGCGCGATTGCTGGCGCAGGTGGTGTACTACTTTGCCGGCTACTTCCAGGCGACGCGCAGTAACGACCAACTGGTGAGTTTTGCCGTGCCCTCGGGCAACTTCGGCAACGTGTGCGCGGGCCACGTGGCGCGCATGATGGGCTTGCCCATCCAGCGGCTGGTGGTGGCCACGAACGAGAACGACGTGCTGGACGAGTTCTTCCGCACCGGCGTCTACCGCGTGCGCGGCAGTGCCGACACGCACGAGACCTCCAGCCCGTCGATGGACATCTCCAAGGCATCGAACTTCGAGCGCTTTGTGTGGGACCTGCTGGGGCGCGATGGGGTGCGCACGCGGCAGTTGTTCGGCACGGAGGTGCCGCGCCAGGGGCGCTTTGCCTTGCAGGCAGATGAGTTGGCGCGCATTGCGGACTTCGGCTTCGTGTCGGGCCGCAGCACGCATGCCGACCGGCTGGCCATGATCCGCGACACCTGGCAGCGGCATGGGCAACTGATCGACCCGCACACGGCCGATGGGCTGAAGGTGGGGCAGGAGCACGCCGATCCCAAGGTGCCGATGATCGTGCTGGAGACGGCGTTGCCGGCCAAGTTTGCGGCCACCATCCGCGAGGCCGTGGGCATTGATCCGCCGTTGCCGGCCGGGTTGGCGGACCTGGAATCGCGTCCGCGCCGGTTCCAGGGCATGCCCAACGATGTGCAGGCTGTGAAGCGCTATATAGCGGACCACGATCCCATATGAACCAGCCCACACCACGGCCGCCGTTGCAGAGCCTGGACGAGGCCCGGGCGCACCTGCTCGCCGCGGTGGCGCCCCTGGGGCTCAGTGAGCGCATCAGCACCTTTGACGCCCTGGGCCGCGTGCTGGTGCAGGAGGTGCGGTCGCAACTCGACGTGCCCCCGGCCGACAACACGTCAATGGACGGCTATGCGCTGCGCGTGGCTGATGTGCCCGAGGCGGGCACGGTGCTGCCGGTGGCGCAGCGCGTGCCGGCCGGCGTGGTGGGGGCCACGTTGGCAGCCGGCACGGCCGCGCGCATCTTTACCGGCGCGCAGATTCCCGCTGGTGCTGATGCGGTGGTGATGCAAGAGCAGTGCGAGGCCGTGCCAGGCCAGGGCCTGGGGCAGGTCCGCGTGCAGGAGCGCCCGTCGCCCGGCCAATGGATCCGCCGCCGCGGCGAGGACGTGCAACACGGCAGCGTGGTGCTGGCAGCAGGCACGAGGCTGGATGCGGCCTCGCTGGGGCTGGCCGCCTCGGTGGGCGCCGGCATGCTGGACGTGGCGCGCCGGCCGCGCGTGGCCTTGTTCTCCACCGGTGATGAACTGGTGATGCCGGGCGAGCCGCTCAAGCCGGGCGCCATCTACAACTCCAACCGCTTCCTGCTGCGCGGTCTGCTGCAGGCGCTGGGCTGCGACGTGCTGGACCTGGGCATCGTGCCCGACCGCCTGGACGCCACGCGCGACGCGCTGCGCCGGGCGGCAGGCGACTGCGACCTCATCCTCACCTCCGGCGGGGTGTCCATGGGCGAAGAAGACCATCTGCGCCCCGCCGTGCAGGCCGAGGGCCGGCTGGACCTGTGGCAGATCGCCATCAAGCCGGGCAAGCCACTCGCTTTTGGTCAGGTGCGCCGGGCGGACGGCAGCGCGGCCTGGTTCCTGGGCCTGCCGGGCAACCCCGTGTCGAGTTTCGTCACGTTCCTGCTGCTCGTGCGCCCGGTGCTGCTGCGCCTGCAAGGCGCCACCCACCTGGAGCCGCAAGCCCTGGGCTTGCGCGCCGATTTCAACTGGCCCAAGCCCGACCGGCGCCGCGAGTTCCTGCGCGTGCGGCTCAATGCGCAAGGCGGCCTGGATCTGTTCCCCAACCAGAGTTCCGGGGTGCTGACCTCGGCGGTGTGGGCTGATGGGCTGGTGGATAACGCGCCTGGCCAGGCGATTGCTGCCGGGGACACGGTGCGATTCCTTCCGATGACTGCCTTGATGTCATGAAGATCCAGGTGCGCTACTTCGCCTCGCTGCGCGAGGCCCTGGGCTCCAGCGAGGCTATCGAGGTGCCAGCAAAGATCACGGTGGACGGCCTGCGCGAACTGCTGTGGTCCCGCAGCGAGGCCCACGCCAACGCGCTGGCCCGCGGACGTGCCGTGCGGGCCGCCGTGAACCAGGGCATGAGCGATGGCGCCGTGGAACTGTCCGAAGGCTGCGAAGTGGCCTTCTTTCCACCCGTGACCGGTGGCTGAAGGCCGGGCGATGGCCTCCCCACGCGTCACCATCCAGACAGCTGACTTCGACCTCTCGGCCGAGGTGGCCGCCCTGCGCGCGGACGACCCCGGGGTGGGTGCCGTGGTCACCTTCACAGGCACCGTACGGGACCGCAGCGACGGCCCCGCCTTGCACTGGATGGAACTGGAGCACTACCCCGGCATGACCGAGCGGGCCATCGAGGCCATGATCGATACAGCACGGCAGCGCTTCGACATCCGCGCCGCCCGGGTGATCCACCGCGTCGGCCGCCTGCTGCCCCTGGACCAGATCGTGCTGGTGGCGGTGACCTCCCGCCACCGTGGCGAGGCCTTCAAGGCCTGCGAGTTCCTGATGGATTACCTCAAGACCCAGGCCCCGTTCTGGAAGAAGGAAAGCTCCAGCGAAGGCGCGCAGTGGGTGGATGCGCGCACGTCCGACGACGCGGCGCTGCAACGCTGGGGCATTGCGTCGGGCAACCAGGTGTCTTGAATACAAAGGTATGAGCCAGGCGTCCGCGGGGTGGATCGAATGGGCGGCCGTGGCGGTGGGTGCCACGCTGGGCGCGTGGGTGCGCTGGCAGGCGGGCTTGCGCCTGGGCCTGGTGGTGGCCGGCGTGCCCGCAGGGACGCTGGCGGTCAACATGGGGGGCGGGGGGCTCATCGGCCTGGCCATCGCCTGGCTGAGCCAGCACCCGGAGCAGGAGGTGTGGCGCCTGCTGTGCGTGGTGGGGTTCCTGGGGGGGCTGACAACATTCTCATCGTTTTCGGGCGAGTCGCTGGGGCTGCTGCAAGCCCAGCGTTTTGGCGCCGCGCTGGCCCACACGCTGGGGCATGTGCTGGGTTCCCTGGCCTGTGCGGCCGGAGGTTACGCTTTGGGCCGCTCCTGGTTTGCTTAATCGCAAAGGCGCGCAAAGGCATGCAAAGGCGCGGGCCGCGCCAGCCCTTGAAATGGCACGGTTGGCGCCTCACTTCGAAACCAGACGGAGAAAGCCACCATGCGAATCGACAAGATGACCACCTTGCTCCAGCAGGCGCTGGGCGAAGCCCAAAGTCTGGCCCTGGCCGCGGACCATCCTTATATTGAACCCGCCCACCTGATCAAGGCCTTGCTGGACCAGCCCGACGGCCCGCGCTCGCTGCTGCAGCGCGCCGGCGTCAACCTGGCGGGGCTGGAGGCGTCGGTCGAGGCCACCTTGGGCCGCATTGCGGCCGTGCAAGGCGCGCAGGTGCAGCCGGGCCGCGAATTGGCCGCCCTGCTGCAAGGCGCCGAAAAGGAGGCCGGCAAGCGCGGCGACCAGTTCATCGCCAGCGAGATGGTGCTGCTGGCCCTGGCCGACAGCAAGACGGACCTGGCCATCGCCGCGCGTCGCTCAGGCCTGACGCGCGAATCGCTCGAAACCGCCATCACGGCCGTGCGGGGCGGCCAGAAGGTCGATTCCGCCGAGGCCGAGGGCCAGCGCGAGGCGCTGAAGAAATACACGCTGGACCTCACCGAGCGCGCCCGCCAGGGCAAGCTGGACCCGGTGATCGGCCGCGACGACGAAATCCGCCGGACCATCCAGGTGCTGCAACGCCGCACCAAGAACAACCCCGTGCTGATCGGTGAACCCGGCGTAGGCAAGACCGCCATCGTGGAGGGCCTGGCCCAGCGCATCGTCAACGGCGAGGTGCCCGAGACCCTGAAGGAAAAGCGTGTGCTGTCGCTCGACATGGCGGGCCTGCTGGCCGGGGCCAAGTACCGCGGCGAGTTCGAGGAGCGGCTCAAGTCCGTGCTCAAGGAGGTGTCGGCCGACGAGGGCCGCATCATCCTTTTCATCGATGAACTGCACACCATGGTGGGCGCCGGCAAGGCCGAGGGCGCCATCGATGCCGGCAACATGCTCAAGCCCGCGCTGGCGCGCGGCGAGCTGCATTGCATCGGCGCCACCACGCTGAACGAATATCGCAAGTACGTGGAGAAGGACGCCGCGCTGGAGCGCCGCTTCCAGAAGGTTCTGGTGGGCGAGCCCACCGTGGAGGCCACCATCGCCATCCTGCGCGGCCTGCAGGAAAAGTATGAAGTGCACCATGGCGTGGAGATCACCGACCCGGCCATCGTGGCCGCGGCGGAGCTGTCGCACCGCTACATCACCGACCGCTTCCTGCCGGACAAGGCGATCGACCTCATCGACGAGGCGGCGGCCAAGATCAAGATCGAGATCGACTCCAAGCCCGAGGCCATGGACCGGCTCGACCGCCGGCTGATCCAGCTCAAGATCGAGCGCGAAGCCGTGCGCAAGGAAAAGGATGAAGCCTCGCGCAAGCGCATGGGCCTGATCGAGGAAGAGATCAGCCGGCTGGAGCGTGACTACACCGACCTGGAGGAGGTGTGGAAGGCGGAGAAGGCTGCCGCGCAAGGCTCGGCGCACGTCAAGGAAGACATCGACAAGATCCGCTTCCAGATCGAGGAGCACAAGCGCCGCGGCGACTTCAACAAGGTGGCCGAGCTGCAATACGGCCGCCTGCCCGAGCTGGAAAAGAAGCTCAAGGAAGCGCAGGCCAAGGAATCCGGCAAGGCCGGCAGCGGCAAGCCGCAGTTGCTGCGCACGATGGTGGGCGCCGAGGAGATTGCCGAGGTGGTGTCACGCGCCACCGGCATTCCGGTGAGCAAGCTGATGCAGGGCGAGCGCGACAAGCTGCTGCAGATGGAAACCCGGCTGCACCAGCGCGTGGTGGGCCAGGACGAGGCCATCCTGGCCGTCAGCAACGCGATCCGGCGCTCGCGCGCGGGCTTGTCCGACCCCAACCGTCCCACCGGCTCATTCCTGTTCCTGGGCCCCACCGGCGTGGGCAAGACCGAGCTGTGCAAGGCCCTGGCCGCGTTCCTGTTCGACTCTGAGGACCACATGATCCGCCTGGACATGAGCGAGTTCATGGAAAAGCATTCCGTGAGCCGGCTGATCGGCGCGCCGCCCGGCTACGTGGGCTACGACGAAGGCGGCTACCTGACCGAGGCGGTGCGGCGCAAGCCCTACAGCGTGCTGCTGCTCGACGAGGTGGAGAAGGCTCACCCGGATGTCTTCAACGTGCTGCTGCAGGTGCTGGACGATGGCCGCCTGACCGACGGCCAGGGCCGCACGGTGGACTTCAAGAACACGGTGATCGTGATGACCTCCAACCTGGGGTCACACCTCATCATGCAGATGGCCGGGCAGGACAGCGAACTGATCCGCGAGGCGGTGTGGGGCGAGGTGAAAGAGCATTTCCGCCCGGAGTTCCTGAACCGCATCGACGAAACCGTGGTGTTCCATGCGCTGGACCGCCAGCACATCGAGGCGATCGCGAAGATCCAGCTGCAGGGGCTGGAGGCTCGCCTGGCCAAGCTGGAGATCCACATCGACGTGAGCCCGGCGGCGCTGGCCGAACTGGCCAAGGCGGGCTTCGACCCGGTGTTCGGGGCGCGGCCGCTGAAGCGGGCGATTCAGCAGCGGCTGGAGAACCCGGTGGCCAAGCTCATTCTGGAAGGGCGGTTTGCACCCAAGGACGTGATCCCGGTGAGCGTGGGGGCGGACGGGCAGTTCGAGTTCGGGCGCACGGTGCACTGAGGCAGGCCGCCGGGAGGCGGCCTGGGCATGAAGCTCAGCCGGCGCCGGGCCGCCCCAAGGCGGCTGAGCACCCGCTCGGCGGGTGGCGCCGGTACTCCGGCGCCGGGTGCCCACGGCCCCCTCAGATCGACGCTTCGCGCGGCTGGATGCTGGCGTCCAGCGCCATGACGCGCGGCCGCAGGATCGGCCAGTCGGCCTTGGCCGGCGTGAAGGCCACGTGGATGGCCAGCTCCGGCCGGCTGCTCAGCGTGCGCACGGCCAGCGCGGGCACGCCGCCCATCAGGATGACCTCGTCGGACTGGCCCAGCAGGCCCAGCTGCTTGCGGGTGCTGCGTGCCAGCGTGATCAAGGTGGTGCCGCGGCGCGCCAGTTCCACCGGGGCCGGCTCCATGCCGACCTGGGCCAGCGTGCGGCTGGAGCTGAGTTCGAACACGCAGCAGCTCACCACGCCCGGCAGGTCGGCAATGCCCTGGACCAGGCGCTCCAGGTCGCGGGTGGAGTTGGCCGCGGCGGGGGTCACGGGCGGCGTGCTGCGCGGCATGGTGGCGCCCGCCGCACCGGGATTGATCGACAGCGGGCCCAGCAGCGGCGGCTTGGTGCCGGGCGGCGCGGACTGGTTCTGCAGCTGGTTCCAGGCCGCGCTCAGGAACGTCCACGCATCCAGCGGGCGGCTGACTGCCGGGGTGACGTGGGTTTCGGCACCGGTGGCATGGCCCAGGTCGGTCACCAGCGGGGCGATCCAGTTGCAGTTGAACAGCGGCAGGAACTCCAGGTTGCGGCAGTTCCAGGCGGTTTCCAGCATCTGCTGGCGGATGCGTTCCAGGTCCTGGCTCAGCACATGCGCGGGCATGTCCCCCACCATCACCACGGTGAGTGCGCTGTGGCTCATCAGCACCCGGGTCAGGGCCTGGCGGGTCTGCGTGTCGGCGTCGATGTCAGTGGCGTACAGGCGCACCGTCATGCCCAGCGTGGACGGGCAATCGACGAACTCGATGGAGGCAAAGGTGGTGCCGTAGCCATGGCGGCGCAGCTCCAGGCGGTACACGGGCCGGCCGAACGAGGCCGCCACGCCGGCCAGCAGCTTGCGCGAGGTGCTGCAGTTCAGGTCGTGCAAGGCGATGAAGCGGCTCGGCCGGAACTCGAACTGCTGCCGCAACGCGGTGGCCGGCTCGGTGGAGATGAACAGCTCGCGCACCCCCTCGCCGATGGCCCGGCCGATGTCCGGGCGGTCGTCCAGGTAGTCGCTCTCGTGCTGCAACAGTTGCGTGGCCAGCGGCCCCACGGTTGCGAGCACGGTGCAGTCCGAGGCATCCTGGCCGGATGACGGGCGGTTGGCACTGGGCCAGTAGAAGGGGTCTAAGGACTGCGCCATGGGAGTGGGAGTAGGGGAGTCGTCTTGATCCGGGGCGATCGAAGTCCGGTCATGCACGTGGTCTTCGGCATCCTATGATCGCACCTACACAACTCGTCTGAGTGTTTATCGCGATGTCCGAGCAGAAGTTCACGCATCGTCCCGATGCCGTGGTGGTGGTCGGTGCGGGATTGGCCGGTTTGACGGTGGCGTTGCACCTGGCGCAGACCCGGCCGGTGGTGCTGCTGGCCAAGCGCAGCCTCGAAGAGGGGGCCACCGCCTGGGCGCAAGGCGGCATCGTGGGTGTGCTGGGTAGTGACGACAGCATTGAGAGTCACGTGCATGACACCCAGGAGGCCGGCGCCGGGCTGGTGGACGCGCAGGCGGCGCGTTTCATTGCCGAACACAGCGCGCAGGCCATCGAGTGGCTGGTGCAGCAAGGCGTGCAGTTCTCGGCCGACCCCACCGGTCCGCTGGGCCTGCACCTCACGCGCGAAGGCGGCCATGCCGTGCGCCGCATTGCGCACGCGGCCGATGCCACCGGCAAAGCCATCCACGATGCGCTGTTGGATCTCGTGCGGCGCCACCCCAACATCTCGCTGCGCGAGCGCTGGATGGCGGTGGACCTCATCACCTCGCGCCACCTGCAGCGCGAAGAACCCTCGCGCTGCTATGGCGTCTATGCGCTGGACATCGTGCGCCGGCGGGTCGAGACCTTGGGCGCCTCGGCGGTGGTGCTGGCCACGGGCGGCGTGGGCAAGGTCTACCGCTACACCAGCAACCCCGACACCTCCACGGGCGACGGCATTGCCATGGCTTGGCGGGCCGGCTGTCGCGTCGGCAACATGGAGTTCATTCAGTTCCACCCGACCTGCCTGTATCACGCCCAGGAACGCAGCTTCCTCATCACCGAGGCCTTGCGCGGGGAGGGCGCACACCTCACGCTGCTGGACGGCACGCGCTTCATGCCGGCGCACGATGCCCGCGCCGAACTCGCACCGCGCGACGTGGTGGCGCGCGCGATCGACTTCGAGATGAAGAAGCACGGACTGGACCACGTCTGGCTCAATGCCACCCACCTGGGCGGCGACTTCCTCAAGGAGCACTTTCCCACCATCCATGCCCGCTGCCTGAAGCTGGGCATCGACATCGCGCACCAGCCCATTCCCGTGGTGCCGGCGGCGCACTACACCTGCGGGGGCGTGGTGACTGACCTGCAGGGCCGTACCGACCTGCCGGGCTTGTACGCCGTGGGTGAAACCACGTACACCGGGCTGCATGGCGCCAACCGGCTGGCAAGCAATTCGCTGCTGGAGTGCGTGGTGATCGGCCGCACCTGCGCCCACACCCTGGCCGAAGACCCGCCGCATGCGGCCGAGGCCTTGCCGCCCTGGGACGAAAGCAAGGTGGAAGATGCCGACGAGCAGGTGGTGATCTCGCACAACTGGGACGAGCTGCGCTTGTTCATGTGGAACTACGTAGGCATCGTGCGCACTACGCGCCGGCTGGAGCGGGCGCTGCGCCGCATCGAGTTGCTGCGCGACGAGATCGACGACTACTACGCCAACTCGCGGGTGGACCGCGACCTGCTGGAACTGCGCAACCTGGTGGACTGCGCGGAGCTGATCGTGCGCTCGGCACTGAACCGGCATGAGAGCCGCGGGCTGCATTTCAGCCGTGACTTCCCTGCCACCTTGCCGGTGAGTTTTCCGACCATCCTGATGCGCGAGCCGCCCGGGCGCCAGCGGCCGCCGCGTGCGGCACGCGGCAAGACCGTGGGCTTGTCCGGATGACTTGATGCTGCGATCAGCGCCGCGCCCGCATGGCTGCGCGCGCCTGCACAAACTCAAAAGCAAACAGCACCGCATCGGTGGTGGCCTGTTCGATGTGCTGGCGCTCTTTCTCCGTGAGGTAGAACGCCAGGTCCACCGTGTGGCGGATGTAGCGGGCGCCTAGCCGGTTCAGGGCCACGCAGGC
>Ga0307516_10005284_pt1 | contig 15538 bp, 11 predicted proteins | sample 19_EM_MG_FD_203310 | JGI IMG/M metagenome (GOLD analysis project Ga0307516, IMG submission 203310) | Populus trichocarpa ectomycorrhiza microbial communities from riparian zone in the Pacific Northwest, United States - 19_EM | ecosystem: Host-associated > Plants > Roots > Unclassified | place...
GATCGACGATCTGCCGACGCGCGCCAAGATGGATCCGACCAACCGGCTGACCGACGCGGTCCGCGCGGGCATGCTGCAGGAGACGGTCTCGGTGTTCATGAACGTGCTGCGCTCGAACGCCAAGGTCGCCGAGCTGTTCACCGCGACCTACACCTTCATGGATCAGAACCTGGCGAGCTACTACGGGCTCGGCGGCGCCAGCTCCACGTTCCAGCGCGTCGAGCTGCCCGCCAACACGCGGGCCCACGGCCTGCTCGGCGAGGGCGCGATCCTGACGCGCCACGCGCTCGCCGATCGATCGTCGCCGGTCCAGCGCGGCAAGCTGGTCCGCGAGCGGCTGCTGTGCGAGGAGATCGCGCCGCCGCCGCCCAACGTCAACACCAACATCCCGGCGCCGATGGGCAACATCACCACCCGCGAGCGCTACGAGGAGCACTCCGCGGATCCGTTCTGCAACACCTGCCACCACAAGCTCGATCCGGTCGGCTTCGCGTTCGAGCACTTCGACGCGTTCGGCCACCAGCGCGATCAGGAGAACGGCCAGACGATCGACGCGACCGGCACGCTGGCCGGCATGACCGACGGTGACATCGCGCTGAGCGGGCTCGACTCGCTGTCGACGTACCTGTCGACCAGCAAGGACGTCTCGCAGTGCCTCGTGCGCTACATGTCGTACAACGCCTACGGGCTCGATCACTGCAGCGAGTCGTCGATCAGCGACGAGCTCGCCAAGTCCGACGGCAGCGTGAAGAGCATCGTGATGGCGGTGATCCACGCGCCGCAGTTCACGACGCGCTCGGCGGACTGACCCTACGCGAACCCGGGCGGGCGCTCCGCGACCACGCCGAGCGCCTTCTCGAGCGCGATGCCGGCGCGGCCGATCGTGCCCTCGTCGAACAGCTTGCCGATGAAGGTCACGCCGTGGGGCACGCGGCGCGGCGGGGCGAACGTCGGCATCGGGTGCGCCGGGTCCGGCGCCCAGTCGCTGCGCGCCTGGCCGACCTCGACGAAGCCGGCGCGCATCGTCAGCGACGGGTGCCCGGTGAAGTTGGTGATCGTCAGCATCTCGTCGCGCAGCGACGGCACCAGCAGCACGTCGACCGTGGTGAACACGCGCGCCATCTCCTCGGCGACCTTGCGGCGCAGCCGGTCGGCCTGGACCAGGTCGACGGCGGACAGCAGGCGCGACTGCCGGAAGATGTTGGGCCACGCGTCGGGCACCTGCATCTTGAGCTGATCGACGCCGTGGCCGAGCGTGAGCTCCTCGAACGACGCGGCGGCCTCGGCGAACAGGATCGTCGAGAGCGAGCCGTAGGGCCAGTCGGGGATCTTGACCTCGACCGGCACCGCGCCGAGCCGCTTCAGCGCGTCGAGCGCCGCGCGGTCGACCGGGGTGGCCGGCGGCTCGGTCATCCAGCGCGGAATGAACCCGACCTTCAGGCCCTTGATGTCGCCGGTCGCGTCGAACTCGAGCTTGCTCGGCACGCTGGACACGTCGCCGGCGTCGGGGCCGCTCAGCGCCGCGAGCACGAGCAGGGTATCCTCGACGCTGCGGGCCATCGGCCCGAGCTTGTCGAGCGTCCAGCACAGCGTCATGGCGCCGGTCCGCGCCACGCGTCCGAACGTCGGACGAAGCCCCGTGACGCCGCAGCGCATCGCCGGCGCGACGATGCTGCCGCCGGTCTCGCTGCCGATCGCGAACCCGACGCAGCCCGCCGCGGTCGCCGCGCCCGGGCCGGCGCTGCTGCCCGACGCGCCCTCGACCAGCAGCCACGGATTGTTGGTCTGCCCGCCGTACCAGATATCGTTGAGCGCGAGCGCGCCGAGGCTGAGCTTGGCGACCAGCACCGCGCCGGCGGCGTGGAGCCGCGCGACCACGGCGGCGTCGGCCTTGGGCACCCGGTTCCTGAACGGCTCGGCGCCGTACGTCGTCGGGATCCCCGCGGTATCGACCAGGTCCTTGGCGCCCCACGGGATGCCGTGCAGCGGGCCGCGATACGTGCCGGCGGCGATCTCGGCGTCGGCCTGCCGGGCCTGCTTGAGCGCGAGCTCGCGCGTCAGCGTGATGACGGCGTTGATCTTGGGCTGGAACCGCTCGAGCCGCTCGAGGTAGATCCGGGTCAGCCGCTCGGACGTCAGCTGGCGGGTCTCGATCCAGCGCGACAGCTGGGTCACCGGCGCGAACGCCAGCTCGTCGTCCTTCGCGGGCGGCTTGCCCGGTGCCGCCGAGCTGCGCACGAAGTGGTCACGCGCGGGCCCGACCACGAGCCCCGGTAGCGCGGGGTTCCACACGCTGGCCGGCGCCACGGTGGGCTCGAGCGCGACCTTGCGCGGGCCGGTCCGCCGCTCGTACAGCGAGGCCATCGAGGCCCGCCAGCTGGCCGCCGCCTGGACGCGCTCCGCCGAGGTGTACGTGACCTGGACCAGCTTCTCGGCCTCGGCGATGGTCGCGGCCTCGATCGCAGGTCCGACGAGCGGACCGGTGCCGAACGCGGGCGGCTGGCCGGGCGGCGGGGCCGCGGGCGGTGGCGCCGCGCTCCCGGATCCGGCCAGCGCGACCTTGCCGACGGCGGCGGCGCCGATCAGCCCGAACACCGGGCCCTTCATGAACTGCCTGCGTGAGCTCGACATGCTGCGCACGGTACTCGAACTTGAATTGTTCGGGCGGCCGGCGCGGCGGCAACCGGTCTCGGGAGCTCGCCGCGGCACAGCTGTCGAGTCCGACGAGCTGCTCGAGCCCGCGCTCGCCATCCTGCGCGGCGGCGCGAGCAGGGACTCACGCGGCGGGCGCCATCGCCGGCACGCGCACGCGCACGCCATCGTCGCCGCGCTCCACCGAGATGTCGCGCTCGAACCACGTGCGCAGCAGCAGGCGCTGCGCCTCGGCGTGCGGCGTCCACGCCAGCGCGCGCAGCTCGCCGCCGGCGGTCAGCGCGAGCGGCACGAGCAGCTGATCGAGCAGGTGCTCGCCGACCGGGGCCGTGGCCTGCAGGTAGCGCAGCATCTCGTTGGCGCACGCGTTCGCGACCTGCTCCGAGCTGCGCTCGCGCGCGCCGATCGCGGTGACCAGCTCCATCACGTTGGCGTAGCGCACCCCGGCCTCGGTGAACGTCCCCGGCCCCGCGCTGTCGGGCAGCTCGACGACGCCGCCCGGATCGACGTCCCAGGTCAGCCGCGTGCACAGCGCCGCGAGCTGGCGCGCCGCGATCTTGCGCGGCAGGTTGGCGACCACCGCGCGGGCCGCGTGGCCGAGCCGCGCGCCGCGCTCGACGAGCACGAGCGGTCGCGGCGCCCCCGGTGGCGCGATCGTCGCGACCAGCTCGCCGCCGCCCGCCGGGGCGAACCCGTGGCGCACCAGCGCGTAGTCGATGGCCCAGCCGATCGCCACGAGCTGCGGCGCGAGCACGTCGCGCAGGTACTCGAAGGTCGGCGCCAGCGGGTTGTGCGTGCCGCCGCTGACCACCACGCGCGACGGCGCCGCCAGCCGCGCGAGCGCCGGCACGATCGCCTGCAGCACGAGCACGCAGCTGCCCGCGGTGCCGACCGCGAACGCGTAGTCGCCCGCGCGCGCCGCCCCGGGCGCGAACACCAGCGCCGTCGCGCCGAGCTCCGCGCCCTCGACGTGCGCGCCGGTGACCGCGGCCGCGGCGAGCACCGCGGTGAGGTGCTGGCGCATGAGCCCGGGCCGCGAGCGCCCGCGCCGGATCCCGTCGATCCGGAACCCGCGGCCGGTCGCCGCCGCGAGCGCCAGCGCGCCGCGCAGCAGCTGGCCGCCGCCGTGGCCGCTCGTGCCGTCGATCTCGATCAGCCCTTCACGCATACGACCTGCTTGAGGGTATAGACGATCTCGACGAGATCCGCCTGCGCCGCCATCACGTCGTCGATCGCCTTGTACGCGCCGGGCGTCTCGTCGAGCACGTCGAGGTCCTTGCGGCACTCGACCCCCGCCGTCGCCTCGGCATGGTCGACGACGGTGAACTGGCGCTTGGCCTGGGTCCGGCTCATCGAGCGCCCGGCGCCGTGGCTGCAGCTATCGAAGCTCTCCGGGTTGCCCTTGCCGCGCACGATGAACGACTTCGCGCCCATGCTGCCGGGGATGATGCCGAGCTCGCCGGCGCGCGCCCGCACCGCGCCCTTGCGGGTCACGATGCAGCTCTGGCCATAGTGCTTCTCGCGCGAGATGTAGTTGTGGTGACAGTTGATCGCCTCGAGGTGCGCCTCGAACGGGGGCAGCGTGCCGAGCCCGCGGAGCGCGTCGATCGTCGCCTGCATCATCAGCTCGCGGTTGGTGCGCGCGTAGCGCTGCGCCCACTCCACGGCCTCGACATAGTCCTTGAACAGCTCGCTGCCCTCCGGGAGATACGCCAGATCCTGGTCCGGCAGGTTGATGAACCACCGCCGCATATCCGCCTTCGCGCGCTCGATGAAGTACGTGCCGATCTTGTTACCCAGGCCGCGCGACCCGGAGTGCAGCATCACCCACAGCGCACCGGCCTCGTCGAGGCACAGCTCGATGAAGTGGTTGCCGGTGCCGAGCGTGCCGAGCTGGTGGACGCGCATCGCGTGGCCCGCGCTCTGGTGGCGCTCGGTGATCTGCTGGTAGCCGGGCGCGAGCGCGGCCCACGCCGCGGCGTTGGCCTCCGGAACGTCGTGCCACGCGCCGCGATCGTTCTTGCCGCCGTGATCGGTCCGGCCATGCGGCACCGCGGCCTCGATCGCGAGGCGGAGCGGCTTGAGGTCATCGGGCAGCTGCTCGGCGCCAAGCGACGTCTTGACCGCCATCATGCCGCAGCCGATGTCGACGCCGACCGCCGCCGGGATGACCGCCTTGCGGCACGCGATCACGCTGCCGACCGTGGCGCCCTTGCCGGCGTGGACGTCGGGCATCACGGCGACCCACTGGTGGACGAACGGCAGCGCGGCGACCCGTCGGAGCTGGCCCTGCGCCTCGGCCTCGAACGGCACGCCGTGGGTCCAGGCCTTGATCGGCACGTGGTCGGTCGAGAGGACTTGATATGGAAGCTCGCGGATGGCGGTCATGCAGAGGTCCACTGCAGCGATCGGACCACGACCATCGCCCATGAAAGTAAGCTGTTACGGCTTTCCTGTCTATCCTGGAAGCGCGTAGTTTATCCTGGCGTCTCATGCGCAAGAAGACCGTCGTCCTCGGCATGCTCGGCACCACCCTGGATGCCGGCGCGCGGCACGCCGACCGCTGGTCGCGCTGGAGGCCGACCGTGGGGCTGTGCCAGCACGAGGACTTCCTGGTCGACCGGTTGGAGCTGTGGTGTCCTCCCGCCAGCGACAAGCTCGCCGCGCAGATCACCGCGGACATCGCGAGCGTGTCGCCCGACACCGCGGTCCGGCGGCACGGGTTTTCGGTCGCCGACCCGTGGGACTTCTCCGAGGTCTACGCGACGCTCAGCGAGTTCGCCGAGGGCTACCGCTGGCAGGTCGATCGCGAGGACTACTACCTCCACATCACGACCGGCACCCACGTCGCGCAGATCTGCCTGTTCTTGATGTGCGAGACCCGCGCGATGCCCGCCCGCCTGCTGCAGACCTCGCCAGCCCGCGGCGCCGCCCGCCAGCCCGCGCCGTACGCCGGCCAGCTCCACGTCATCGATCTCGACCTCGCGAAGTACGACCGGCTCGCCGCGCGGTTCCGCGCCCGCCAGCACCAGGGCGCGTCGCTGCTCAAGGCGGGCATCGACACCCGTAACGCGGCGTTCAACCGGCTGGTCGGCGAGCTCGAACACGTCGCGACCAGGTCGCGCGACCCGATCTTGCTCGCGGGCGAGACCGGCACCGGCAAATCGGCGCTGTGCCGCCGGATCTACGAGCTCAAGCGCGCGCGCCAGCACCTCGGCGGCGAGCTCGTCGAGGTCAACTGCGCGACGCTGCGCGGCGACACGGCGATGAGCGCGCTGTTCGGTCACGCGCGCGGCGCCTACACCGGCGCGGCGGAGGCCCGCGGCGGGTTCCTGCGCAAGGCCGACGGCGGGCTGGTGTTCCTCGACGAGGTCGGCGAGCTCGGCCGGGACGAGCAGGCAATGCTGCTGAAGGCGATCGAGGACAAGCGGTTCTTCCCGGTCGGCAGCGACAAGGAGGTCGGCAGCGACTTCCAGCTGATCGCCGGCACCAACCGCGATCTCGCGGCCCAGGTCCGCGCCGGCCGGTTCCGCGACGACCTGCTCGCGCGGCTCTCGCTGTGGACGTTCACCCTGCCGGCGCTGCGCGACCGCCGTGAGGACCTCGCGCCGAACCTCGACTACGAGCTCGAGCGGGTCAGCGCGCAGCTCGGCCACCGCGCCTCGATGAGCAAGCCGGCGCGCGACGCGTTCCTGCGGTTCGCCGAGGGCGACGCCACCTGGGCCGCGAACTTCCGCGACTTCGGCGCCGCGATCCGCCGCATGGTCACGCTCGGCGACGGCGGCCGCATCGACGAGGCCGCGGTGACCCGCGAGATCGCGCGGCTGCGCGAGTCCTGGCGGCCCCCGGCGGGTGCCGGCGATCTCGACGACGTGCTCGGCGGCGAGCGCGCCGCGGCGCTCGACCGCTTCGATCGCGTGCAGCTCGCCGACGTCGTCGCCGTGTGCCGCACCGCCGCCAGCCTGTCGGCCGCCGGCCGCGTGCTGTTCGCGTCGTCGCGCGCGGCCCGGACCAGCCGCAACGACGCCGACCGCCTGCGCAAGTACCTGGCGCGGTTCGGCCTGACGTTCGACGAGCTCCGGCCGCGCTGACGGCGTCCGCCGCGAGATCGCCGCCGGCGACCTGCGCGGCGAACTCCCGCAGCGGGCCGCCGGGTGTACGAACGAGCCTGTCGAAATAGCGGGTGATACATATTCTGCGCGCGCTGTGCTCCAGTGAGACAGTTAGTCATTTTGCGGCACTTGACGCGTTTGCAATTCACCCGCGCGCGATTTACTCACGCGGCGCGCGCTCCGTGAATGGCAGCGTTCGCCGCGGGGTTTCTGTCCGGTAACCAGACATCGCCTGCGGCAATCGCCCCGAGGTCGCGCAGCTCAGCTTGCCCGTGCTCGCCTGTCCCGGCCTGCCTCCGGCGGCGGCGCTCGAGGCGCTCGGCTGCTTCGAGCTGCGAACCGGGGCGGCGTGCGCGCAGCTCATCGACAGCGTTCGCGGCTGCGCCCAGTGGGGCGCGACGCTCGAGCAGATCCTGCCGAACGGCACCAGGGCGTGTCATGCGTTCGGCCTCGACGACAAGGCCGACATGGAGGACTTCGTGATGGCCTACGACAGCAACATGAAGCCCATCGTGGGACAGCAGGTCACGTTGAGCGCGAGCTCCGGCGCACCGGCGAGCGCGCGCCTGCAGCTGCTGCTCGCGCAGGCCGGCCTGGGCAACTGCGATCTCGTCGCTCACGCTCGGGACCACGGGTTCGCGTACCTGTCCGGTGAGTTCGTGCGCGACGACGGCGTGCACTTCTCGCTGGCGAGCCTCGAGCAGCGCGTGATCGCCGGCGGTCCGGTGACCTTCACCGCGGTGCCACCGGGCGAGGGAGTGCGGTCCGGAATCGACCGCGACGAGGACGGCCGGCTCGATGCATTCGACGATCCCGGACGATCGGCCGCGTCCACGGTCGCGAGGTAGCGCGCACCGCGGCCGGGCAACCTCGGGCCGGAGCGCACCCGGTGGCGCGACCTGGCGTGACGGCCACGTGGCAGCGACGCGAACTCTGCCAGCGAGGGGCGCATCGTGGTCACCGGGGCGTCGGATCGCGCCCGCGGTGGCGCGCTGGGCCTCGGCGACCACAGACTTCCGGGCGTCGCCGACCGGGCGGCCCCGGCGGCAGATCATGAGGTTCCTCAAGAACCTCGCAGTCATCGGTGCGGCGCCGGCGTCCACCGAGCGCGGCGCCGGCAGGCCGTGCTCGCGGCGCAGCGCGCCGAGCAGATCTTCGCCGGGTTCGCGATCCCGGGAGTAGACTCGACCACTGGCATGATCGACGTTGCGAACATCGGCTCGCTCGAGGCGCAGTTGCAGGCTACGCTCGGCAAGATCCCGGCGTATGTGTGGTACGCGGCGCCGGCGGGCGGGCTCGTCTTCCTGAACGCGCGTTGTGCCGACTACCTCGGCCTCGCGAGTGACCATCCGCTGCGGTCCGGCCGCGGGACCGGCGCCGCGTGGGACTCCCACATCCCGTTCTTGCACCCGGACGATCACGACGAGACGCGCCGGGTCTGGTCACACTGCCTGACCACGGGCGGGGGCGCCGAACTGAACCTTCGGATCCGCAGCGCCGAGGGCGTGTACCGGTGGTTCCTCAGTCGCGCGGAACCTCACCGCGGCGAGGATGGAGCGGTCCAGTACTGGATCGGCGTCAATCTCGATATCGAGGACCGCAAACAGGCGGAGTTCTACCTCGCGGAGGCACAGCGCCTCGCGCACACCGGGAGCTGGGCCTTCGAGGCGGCCGGGTTCAAGCACTGGTCGCCCGAGTTGTTCGCGATCCACGGCCTCGATCCGGCCGGCGAGCCACCCAGCATGACGGCGTACCTCGCGCTCGTGCACCCTGATGATCGGGAGTTTGTGGCGCAGACCATCCAGGAGATGCTGGCCGGCCGTCGCGGCTTCGACTTCACGAAGCGGGTCGTGCGGCCCGATGGCGCGATTCGCCACGTGCGCTGTGTCGGTGTCGCGGCGAAGCACGGCGAGGGGCTCGTCGGGACCGGGATGGATGTGACCGAGCAGGCGCACCTGGCCGACGCGGTACGCAAGCGCGAGCAGGAGCTCCAGCAGATGCTCGATCTCGCGCCGCAACTCATCGCCGTGTTCGGCCCCAGGCGCGAGCGGCTGTACGCGAACCGCACGACGCTCGCGTACCTCGGCACCGGTCTCGACGAGTGGCGGCGGGGCAACCTCGCGTCGGAGATGCACCCCGACGACTTCGAGCGGTTCACGACGGCGGTGGATCGTTCGATCGCGAGCAGCTCGGCGTGCGACCTGGAGATGCGGCTGCGCGACGGCAATGGGAGCTATCGCTGGTTCCTGGCGCGCTATAGCCCGGTGCGCGACGACCACGGGCGGGCCATCCGGTGGTACGTCGCGTGCACGGATATCGACGATCGCAAGCGAGCCGAAGACAAGCTGCAACAGGAGAACATCGCGCTCCGCGAGGACATCGCTCACGCTTCGATGTTCGAGGAGATCATCGGGACCTCGGCGGCGCTGCAGCCGGTGCTCGGCGATGTCGCCAAGGTCGCCCGGACCCACAGCACGGTGCTGATCACCGGCGAGACCGGCACCGGCAAGGAGCTGGTGGCGCGCGCGATCCACCGGCGCTCGCCGCGCGGTGACCGTGCGTTCGTCAGCGTGAACTGCGCCGCGATCCCGCGCGAGCTGATCGCGTCGGAGCTGTTCGGCCACGAGCGAGGAGCGTTCACGGGCGCGACGCAGCGGCGGCTCGGCCGCTTCGAGCTCGCGCAAGGTGGCACGCTGTTCCTCGACGAGGTCGGCGAGCTGTCCCCGGAGATCCAGGTCGCGCTGCTCCGCGTCCTCCAGGAGCGCGAGTTCGAGCGGGTCGGTGGGACCGCGGCGATCCGCGTCGACGTGCGGGTCATCGCCGCCACCAACCGCGACCTGCAGGCCGCGATCGACGCCGGCAGGTTTCGCGGCGATCTGTTCTACCGGCTGAACGTGTTTCCGATCACGGTCCAGCCGCTGCGCGAGCGCGCCGACGATATCCCGCTGCTCGTCGAGTACTTCGTCGACCGCTACGCGCGGCAGGCCGGCAAGACGGTCCGGCACGTCAACAGGCGCACGCTCGAACGCCTGCAGTCATACCCGTGGCCGGGGAATGTGCGCGAGCTGCAGAACGTCATCGAGCGGTCGGTCATCGTGTGCGAGACCGACGAGTTCACCGTCGCCGATCGCTGGCTGTCGGCCGGCCCCGCGGTCGGCAACCGGCTCGCGCTGCCGAGCACGGTCGCCGCTCATGAGAAGGTGCTGATCGAGGACGCGCTGCGCGCGAGCCGGGGCCAGGTGTTCGGGCCCTCGGGCGCGGCGTCCCGGCTGGGCATTCCGCGCTCGACGCTGGAGTCGAAGATCCGCGCGCTGGGGATCGACAAGAGCCGGTTCCGCGCCTGACCGGGCGCGCGCGTTGTTCAGGTTTTCGCCAGTGTGGCGAGATCTCGCCAATCACGGCTCGGCCGCTGGCCTGGCGTTCCAGCGGGTTGTGCTGGACCACGGGTTGCTCTGCCGTGTCGAGGCCAGGTGCTGAAGATCCAACGCAAGGCCAATGGCGACGTCGTGCTCACGGTGAGCGGGCGACTCGACGCTGACAACCTGGACGAGCTGTGCGCGCTGATCACCGCGGAGCCGGGGGGGCGCGCGCTGGTCCTCGACCTCATGGATCTCGTGCTCGTCGATCGCGATACCGTTCGCTTCCTGTGGGCGTGCGAGCGCGATGGCATCGTGCTGCGCAACTGTCCTCGCTATATCCGCGTCTGGATGGCGCGCGAAGCGGGGCCGGCGTGATCGACGCGCGCGGCGCTGGTTCTGGTCTTGCAAATGTGCCGCCGCGCTACGCGATCACCACACGAGTCGCACAAGGAGACTTTCCATGAACGCATTGGCCAGGACCTGGAGCATCTGGATCGCGCGGGGCATCGCGAGCGTCGTGTTCGGGATCGTCACGCTGGTGCGGCCCGGCGCATCGCTGGCCGCGCTCGTGCTCGTGTTCGGCGTCTACGCGCTCGCCGACGGGGTGATCCTGATCGGCGTCGGGTTCCGCAGCGCCGAACGGCGCGGCGCGCTGGTGCTCCGGGGCTTGCTCGGCGTCGCCGCTGGCCTGGTGACGTTGTTCCATCCGAGCGTCACCGCGACCACGCTGTACGTCCTGATCGGCGTGTGGGCGATCACGTGCGGCGGCGTCGAGATCGCGATCGCGGCCGCGCTGCGCGGCGCGTCGAAGGTCGGCGGGCTGGTGCTGGCCGGCGTGCTGTCGCTCGCCTGCGGCGTCGCGCTCCTCGCGTTGCCGGCCGCCGGCATGCTCGCGCTGCTCGGGCTGCTCGGCGCCTACGCGATCGTGAACGGCATCGTCTTCATCGCGGTCGGGCTCCGCATCCACAAGCTGTTCGGCGCCGGGGCGGCGGCTTGACCGCGAACCGAACCCAGCGTCGAAGCACTCGATTGCATCTATTCCAAAGGAGATCGTCATGGACAAAGAGCTCGTCATCATCGTGTCGACCGAACACGCGGCCTACGAAGTGGTCAAGGCGCTCAATGCGCTCGATACCGAGGGCTCGATCGAGCTGTACTCGTCGAGCGTGGTGACCAAGGATGCGGACGGCGCGGTCACCGTGAAGGACACGCGCCACCTCCACGCCGTGCCGTGGGGGACCGTGCTCGGGATGTCGACCGGCGCGCTGATCGGGCTCGTCGGTGGGCCGGTCGGCGTCGCGATGGGCGCCGCGATCGGCGGCAGCGTCGGGCTCACGGGGGACCTCGCCTACTCGGGGTTCACCGGCGACTTCGTCTACGACGTGGTATCGGGCCTGCAGCCGGGCAACTACGCCGTGTGCGCCAGCGTGTGGGAGGACTGGACCATGCCGGTCGATGTCGCGGTCGCGCCGTGGAGCGCCAGCGTCATGCGGCAGTCGACCGAGGAGGCCGCCGCCAACCAGATCCGCGCCGACGATCAGGCGCTCAAGGACGAGTGGGCGCACTTCGAGGCCGAGGTCGCGCAGGCGAAGTCCGACGCGAAGGCCAAGCTCGAGGCCCAGCGCGCGGCGTTGCACGCCAAGCAGACCGCCCAGCGCGAGCGCCTGCGTGCGCGCGCCACCAAGCTGCAGGACGCCTGGGCCGCCAAGCTGTCCAGCATGGAGCACAAGGCCGCCGCGGGGAAAGCCGAGGCCAAGGCGCGTCACCAGCAGCACGCCGACAAGCTCGCGCGGTTCTCCGCCGCGCAAAAGCAAGCGTTTCGCGACCTGTTCGCGTGAGCGTCCGGCGAGGATTCCAACGATGCTGCCGATCCGCGACTACCTGCCGACGCGCACGACTCCGGTCGTCAACTACGCGCTCATCGCGATCAACCTGGCCGTGTTCGCGCTCGAGCTGGTCGGCGCGATCGATCCCGACGCCGTCGTCGCGCGCGGGGCCCTGGTGCCCGGCGCGCTGATCGCGGACCCGCTCGCGAGCGCGCCGTCGCTGGTCACCCACATGTTCCTGCACGGGGGCGCCGCGCACGTCGGCGGCAACATGCTGTTTCTGTGGATCTTCGGCGACAACGTCGAGGACACCCTCGGGCACGCACGCTACGCGGTGTTCTACCTGCTGTGTGGGCTCGGTGCCGCGCTGTCCCAGGTCGCGATGAGCCCGCACGCGATGGCGCCGATGATCGGCGCGTCGGGGGCGATCGCCGGCGTGCTCGCGGCCTACGGGGTGCTGTACCCGCGATCGAAGATCAAGGTCGTCAATCCGATCGCGATCATGTGGCTGTTCTGGGGCCTGTTCCTGGTGTTCCCGGCGTGGCTCGTGATCCTGGAGTTCTTCGCGGTCAACCTGTGGAACGCGTTCCAGCCCGACTCCGCTGCCGGCGGGGTCGCGTTCATGGCGCATGTCGGCGGATTCGTCGCCGGGCTCGTGCTGTTGCCGGTGCTCCGCACGCAGGCGGCCGTCGCCTACGATCCGTGGGACCGCCTCCTGGGGCCGCGCCGCCGGTAGCACCGTCGCCGGTGCGGCTGGGTGCGTCGGACGGGCGTCACGGCGCGGCGAGCTGGAGCGCTTGGGCGGCCGTGGCGTCGCAGGTGAACTGCTGGAGCTGGACGGCGTCAGCCAGCGACGAGCTCGGGACATCGAGGCACTTGTCGCTGCCGCGCGCGATGAAGTGGTAGGTATCGCCGGGCTCCCACACGGTCGTGGCGGGCCCTCGTCGATCTCGAATGCTGGTTTCGCACCGTGGCGACCTGGCGCGCGAGCGCTCGGCCGCAGCGCCAGTTCGGCCGCGGCGCCGGCGGTGTCCCGGTTCAGCTCCGCGGCCGCGCCATCCTCGCCGTCCGGCCACGGGCGACGCGTAGGACGCCTTGTCCTCTGTGCGCTTGCGTGTCGACACCGTAGTCATAAAGGCAAGTACGAAAGCGATCCGGACCTCGTCGCGGATCGCGCATGCGCCGTCACACGATATCACGACACCGCGATGGAGATACGATATGACCAAGGTCCAGCAAACGCGACCGCAGTCGCCTATTGGCAGCTTGGGCTCGCTCGTAACCGTTCAGGCCTCGCGTTGCGGAGATGATCGGCGCGTGCGACGTGATCGCGTGATGACGAACACCGCGGCGAGGCCACGCCCGCCGACTGCGGCGGCGATGACGAGCGGGCCGGTGGCAGCGGGAGGACCGAGCAAGCCACGGCCGGCGACACGCACGAGCAAACCGGCGGCGGCAGGACCGAGCAAGCCGGTAGCGGCGGTACGCGGACGGGCAACGGCCGCCTCGACCGAACCAGCGGCGGCGCACGTGGAGCCGCCGAGTGCCGAGCTGCCGATCGCGATCTACTAAACAACGTCGCATAGGTTGGTGGCCAGAAGAGCCGCGCGACGCGACGCGCGGTCGCCAGTCGTGAGTCATCTCCCCGGCTTTGTCGGGCAATCCCCAGCGGGGTTCGCGGGAAAGCCCCCTATCGATCGTGCCCGCCGCCATGCTACACGACCTCGGTTGCTGGTCTTCTGTCGCGTTTCGCGGCAGCGCATCGAACAACGCCGATACCGCTGTCGGAACGCCATTCGCATGGCGTTTATTGCGCGCGCGTGTTGCCACTCATCCCGACCGAGGACGTGACCGTAGACGAATTTCTGCCGGTAATCGGGCGATCGACCGCGCAGCTCATCGGCCTACTCCGCGTGTTCACGCCGAGCAACGACACGATCTTGATCAGTGGGCCGACCGGCGCCGGCAAGTCGCGGCTCGCGCGCTGGTGCCACGAACACTCGGCGCGGCGAGGCCAACCGTTCATCGTGCTCGACATTCTGGGCACTCCCGAAGACATGCAGATGGCCGAGCTGTTCGGGTGGAAGCGCGGCGCGTTCACCGGCGCGGTGAAGGACAACCCCGGCGCGGTCATGCGCGCCGGCAAGGGAACGCTGTTTATCGACGAGATCGACAAGCTCTCGCTCAAGGCGCAGGCCGGTCTGCTGCGGTTCATCGAGGAGCGGTCGTATCGCATGCTGGGCGATGACTTGCTGAGTGAGCGTCATGCGGACGTGCGCTTCCTCGTCGGCACGAACGCCGATCTCCGCGCGGCCGTGCGCGTGGGGAAGTTCCGTGAAGATCTGTACTATCGCGTTAACGTATTTCCGGTCCGCTTACCACCGCTCGCCGAACGGCTCGACGAGCTGCCGCAGTGGGCCGAGTACATGCTGAATCGCCGCCACGCCGAAACCGGCGACCGCCGCGGCGCGGTGCGGTTCGATCTGGAGGCGATGACGCTCCTGACCTCGCTACCGTGGCAGGGCAACCTGCGCCAGCTCGACAACATCGTCCGGCGCGCGCACGCCCTGCTGCTCGCGGGCCACGGCGAACCACAACCCGGGCTGTCCGAACATACCCTGGTGATTCAGAAGCAGCACGTCGAGCGCGCGCTCACGTTCGATAGCGACGCCGAGCCGAGCGCGATGCTCGAGCTGTTGTGGCGCGCCGCGCGCGCGTTCGTGCTCGAGGCGAGACGGCGCCAGGCGCGCGGGTCATCACTGGCGCTCGACTGGGCGGATGCGTTCCGCGGCATGGTGCTGGGCGCCGCGCTCCGTGAGGGCGAGAGCCGCGACGACGCGTTCACGCTGCTCGAACAGGAGCTGCTGGTGAAGAACCGGAACCATCATCGCGCGCTCAAGCGCGAGCTCAGCCGCGTGCGCGAGCTGGTGAACGTACTCGGCGGCGAGGTCGAGGCGGACCTCCAGGCGATCCTGAACGCCGAAGACGGCTTCGCCGCCGACCGGCGTTGACGTGAACGCGCGGTCGACGGCGAGGCTATTTACGACGCGTGGCTAGAAGCAGCTCGTGATGCACGACACGCATCCGGGAGCCGAGCTCCCGATGCACCGGAGGCATGACACGACGCCGCCGAAGCACGCCGGGATGCACGGCGCGATGCTCAGGCCGCACTGAAGCGCACACTTCACGAGGCAGCCCACGTCGACTGATGGTGTGACGGCCTGCGCGGCTGCAGCAGAGCGGACAACGGGAGGGCTCATGGTTGGCAGATTCATCTTAGATCCTTTCGTCTTGGGTTTTTGTCCACGGGAGAGACCACCTCACCCGTAAATCAACAGGGGATTCCGACGGAATTGTCACGGCCGGTCGGGTCGTCAGTACGCATCCCAGTAGCGGACCTTGCCGACCGTGACCGGAATGATCGCGGACACGTCGATCGTGAACCGGTACACGCGGCGCGCCCGCTCGAGCCGCTTCGAGGGGTCGAAGAACGTCAAGCTCACGTCGTAGCACGACGATCCTGGCCGACAGATCGGCGACGGCACCACGCTGATGGTGTCGAGGTAGAGCTTCAACTCGAGCGCCGCCT
>Ga0307516_10005285_pt1 | contig 15534 bp, 11 predicted proteins | sample 19_EM_MG_FD_203310 | JGI IMG/M metagenome (GOLD analysis project Ga0307516, IMG submission 203310) | Populus trichocarpa ectomycorrhiza microbial communities from riparian zone in the Pacific Northwest, United States - 19_EM | ecosystem: Host-associated > Plants > Roots > Unclassified | place...
GCACTTTCGGTTTGGGTTACATCGTCTTAGTCCCACGTCGACATGATCAGATTCCGAGCCCTGCGACACGAAAACCAAATCGACCAGCCTCGCTGCTGGCCGTTCTTGATGCTGGCCGCTCCCCGTGTTGTTCACGCGCTTGTTGTGCGCGGCAGCAGTTGGTCGCGGGGAGAGGGGCGTCCGCAGAGGGCACGGGGATGAGTGGCTGCGACTGAAACTGGGCGCATGAGGGCTTCCCGGGAACCGGCGTAGGGATCTACTCAACAATGGAACTCTTCTATCTCAAACACATGGTATACATCTACTCGTCGTCGCCGTCGTCGCTGTCAGCGAGGATAGCCTTCCTCCTGGCTCGAGCAACTACTGGTACATCCTCCTCATCCTCCTCCTCACTATCCTCACCGATGTCTCGCATGAGCACGTCGTCCTCCTCCTCCTCCTTCCCCGAGTTGATGGCTACCGCCCCAGTCTTCGCCGTGATCGGTTCGACAGTGCTATCCCTCTCCCTCTCCCTCTCCTGCTCATCCTCCTCCTCATCTGTATCATCACCAAAGATACTCCTTCCACTCTTCTTCTTCTTCACCACCTTCTTCCGTCGTTTCGGAGCTGACTCTTCGTCCTCCTCCTCATCGCTTCTCACCGCCGCCACCGCCGCCGCCACCACTTTCTCCCCCGGCTCCACCGCCGGTTGCGGCCCCAGCCTCCTGATCTCCCTCTCGCGGGCATAAAACTCCGTGTCCCTCTCCTCATCGCTCTCCTCGTCGCTGTCATGTACGAATTTATCACTCTTGATCTTCGCCAGCTTGAGCCTTTCCGCCTCCTCACGCTTCTGCTGCTTCTCGAGGGCCAGGGCATTGAGTTCCTCGTTCTCGGCCTCCGCTTCGACCACGAGGCGGCGCTTGCGTTTCCCCCCTTTCTTGTGGGGTAGCGGCCCATGGCTGTTGGTGGGCCCGCCCGGTTCGAATTGGGCGGCGGCGGTGTCATCGTCGGAGCCGGAGGAGTCCGAGGAAAGCACGGGTCGGCGGGTCCGGGCTGTCGAGGGCAGTAACTTGCGTTTCAAGAGGTCCGCCGCGGCCATGTCGTGGAAGATTGGTGGGTCATTAGCGTATTTCTGTAGGAGTGCGAGGTTCTCGTAAAGTGTTTGGGAGCTGTGTCGCGAGGGGATGAGCCATCTCGTCTCTGGCGTTTCGTTCGCATCTACCGGTTCGCAGCCGACTAACTTTAGGAGGAAACGGAGGACCGCGTCCTTGAACATCGCCCGCCTACGCTCGTCGGTTGTGGGATCGATGATGATGTCTGGCGGGGGCGTGGCGATAGGTTCTGGTGCTTCCGAGTCAGGATCTCGAGCTTCGGCCTCCAGAGCGCGACGAGCCTCGGCTTCATCTTCGAAGGATTTCCGCTCATTCACCGCTTTCTTGATTACATCTTTCAGCCACTCCACGTCGCCGGATTTATTATCGTCCACTAGCGCGGCTACGCCGACGCCGATTTGCTCTGCGTGCGATTGCATCCCGCTGCCGGGTTTGATCTGAAGCTCCGCTGCGGCGCGCGGCTTGGGAACGTGTACTTCTTTGGTATAGCCGTGCTGGAGGAAATGCGTTGTACTGGATAGCTTGGTGAACAGGAGTTCCACATACATCGCCGGCTCAGCCTCTAACTTCTTGAACAGCTTCCGTAGGAAATGTCTTGTGAACTGGTCAACCTCCTTGTATGCCGGATGCTTCCTGTCCAGCGCCTCCGAACCGTGCATCATATGATATAGCAAATCCACGAGATCCAGCCTGTACAGCAGAACTTCCATCTTCCTCTTCTCAAAGATACGATGAAACATCTTGATTGCGCGCATGATCTGGTTTGCGTTCAGCTCTTGATAGTAGCCGAGAAGCGCGATGAACGTATTGATGCAATTCTGATTCAGATATTTGGCCTCAAATTTTCTGAAATCGAAAGCGCGCTCTGCAGTTGCACTCTTGCTGGCAGCAATCAATTGAGAATCGTCTTCTTCCTCGTACTCGATGGCTTCGTCAAGGGCAGCCTTTTCTTTGGCTTTTTTGGATCGGCGTCGGCGCGAGCGGACAAACATGTGTTCGTGCTGCTGTGAGTATTTCTCGAGGAGCTTGAGATGGACATATGCCATCTCTGTGCAGTCGTCGAGCCATCTAGTACCATCAGCTGCCTGCTGCTCCAACAAGATATAAGAGAGCCACGTACTTGAACGGTTGCTTCGTGTACGACCGGCAGATGTTGTAAATCAAATCCATAGTCGTCTCCTCGTAGAACAGTCGGTTCTGAATATTCTCAGCAATCTCCTGGTCGTCCTCGATGGGCGATAGTGCCATCTCCTGCACCGTATAGAGAATCTGGGTAAAGCACCTCATACCAGACTGCAACGCCGTCCACTGCTTTATGTCAAACCATTCTACCATTTTCCTGTTGAGCGTGGTGAGGAACTGCTGGCTAAGCACAACTGCCACGACCGCAAAGTTATCCTCCTCCGCGGGGAGGCCCTTCTTTTTCCGTTCCTTCGTGCTGATCCGTCGTCTGACCCTTTCGGCTTCGAGGAACCAGGCAACAAGGTAGAAACATTGCTTGATATGTGATTCGAGGAGGCGCTCGACGTCCCGCTCGATAGCTCGGCGGATAGATTCGAACAAGGGATTGAATCCGGAATCAATAAAATCTTCAACGAATCGCCGCATGTGCTTCTTTGCGCCGGTCGTCAAGCTCACCGTCATATCGAATTCCGTCTTGAGTGAGACACCCGCTTTATCTGCGCCTCGGGCCTTTTTCCACTTCTTCGCTTTATCGAGCTTTTCTAGGCCCGTCTCCTTAGACAACAATGCATCCTGGCCAGATACGAAGGAACGCGTCCCGTCAATCCTCTGCATCCAGATGGTCGAGCCGAAACGGTTATGGCGTGTCGAGGCCCTCGAGATGCCCCGTTTCAGGTCATCCTCCTTCTTCAACAACTGTGCAAGATCCTTCCCGCGTTTCTCCGACTCTTCACCGTCGGAGCGAAAGACGGCCTCAACGTCTAGCCCCTTGATGAGATGGTACAACGCCTCCATAATGACCGTGTCCTGTGCTTTAAAGTCGTCCGCAATGCTGGACGCAGTCGTCAGCAAGAGATCCAACACATTCTGCTCCGTGTATGCCGTGATAGTGGCACTTCTATCAATCTCCTCTCCCGTCTCACACTCTCCGGGCGCCGGGTGCTCAATGATCGCAATGTTCCGCAGCGTGTAAAGTACTAGCTTGATGATTCCCTCGTCACGAGCGCTCCGGTCGTAAGATGGGATTGCCATTGCCGGGAGCGTCGCCCGGACTATATCCTTGAGAATCTTCTTGGATTTGTGTTGTAGGATTGCGGTCTTGTAGCGGGCTTGGGCATGCTGCAGCACGGAGATGTGGCGATGGTGGTTGACGGTCATCTGCTCATTTTGTTTCTCGAATGGCCACGTCAATGGTGCGAGTATTTCAACTGTAAAACCGTCAGCACTTCTAAAAATCGCGAGGGTTTGCCGGCCAGCGACATACTGCACGCCACCGTCAACCGATGCATTGGCTTAACCATGGTATCCTCCTCCTTCCACATAGCAATAATCGGCAGCAGATCGCCTCCTACCAAGTTCATCTCGCTCAGACATCTTGCCACCTATCAACTGGGGCATCAGCCTTATCCCATCCTCGCACTAGTCCCAGGGGAGCACAAACGTCGTATCGATTCATTTTCTCGTCATAAAGCTTCAGCCACATCCGTAGGTCCTTGAGACACGCAAGCGCGTCATCGCCAAGTGTGTACTTCCCATCCTCTTCCAAGGACGCACCTCCGAGTGCGGTGCAAATCGAGTAGATATGTGCTCTCTGCAGACGTCAGTAGTTACTTCGGCTGGTGTGGATTAGAGAACGACGGACGACTAACGGATCGACGACATCGCGGTTTTGAGCTCGGTCTTCGGAGTCCGGGACGAGTGCAGGATCATCTCGTGGCATGCTACCTATCGCGCCAGGTGAATGTGGTTGTGTTAAGAGGTATCAAGGAATGTTGAGGTGCGAAGGTGTTGGAGAAGACGCGATGCGTCGCTGTTCCCCTGACCAGTCTGGTTGCTTCGGCACTCGGTTACACGAGAAATGGAGCGTCATTATCGCGCAAAACCCACGGTCCGTTTTCGACCACTCGTTGTATCTAGCTCTCCCTTTGCCCTCCGCCCTAGCCAGTCCGGAGAAAGATAGAGCACGCCAAAGGAATTACAAAGGGAAGAGTGGAGCAGACCCCCGTACGCAGTGTCGCGATAAGCGGAGGTATTACACGGCTCATTTATTCGAGCCCTCAGTTGCGGAGAGGGTAATTAAGAGATGGAGAAGGAGGTTATCCTCCTTGGGAAACAATTTCGGATACACTTTGCGGTCTGTACTATGTAAGACGTCCTACGCTTTTGTGTACAGTAACTATAACACAACTCAATAGGTAATTCTAACCCGTCCGCCATCGCCCCTCAGCCGCCCTCAGTCTTCACAAAGGATAGTGATCGTGCGAAACAGAAGCACCCGGAACATGCACTCTCGACACCAAATCCAAAAGCAAGTTCCCGGCCATTCAAATGCCGACAAGAAACCCAGGAGGATAACCTCAAGCAAGCGGAACCGCGGAGATATCATCCACTCATCCAACAATCCCGCCAAATCAACGACCGGAATCTTGGACCAGTCGATAGGTTCCTCATTCACCGTGCATTGAACTTACCCGTCGCGGCCGCTTTAGAACCGGATTTGACCTTGGTTCCGGTTTTCAACCGCCCGGACTTCGGAGTAACCCGGAAATGAAAGACGTTAGCTGTTGCACACACAGGTAACTAGATCTTACGGATCAAGAACAGACCACCCTGAATCCTGACCCGGAATGGGTGCCAACGTCAGGCCCGTCCTTCAAGATGGAACCACACAACTAGAGACAGCTCCTGCTCATGAAGTGAAAGCGAAAAACGACGAAGGGCGGCCCTAGAGAGCTGTCGATGAATTTCCTGATGATCTAAGGACTGGCTGCCACCGCATCCACTGCCTCACCAAAGCCATAATTCAATCTGCTCGTACGGGACTGCATGCGGAGATTGGATATACGTATCCAACCATGGCCGTAACGTCCTTCTCTATGGCGGCCTTCTGGTAGACGTTGGACCTATGCAATACTCGAGGATCCGGCACCATTCCTGGATCTTGCGAAGCCCATTGGATGTCCTCTACGATAGCACGATACACCGCAGCTCGATGACCCCGATATCCGCTGCAGACTCCCGTCCAAGTTGCGCTCCATTTCCGTCCTCGGTCATGTGAACTTCGCGAGAACGAATGGCACGGTCTTGTTGTGCAAGATCGCAATCCCAGAATCGTAACCTTTGGAGATACCTTGTATAGAGGAGCCATCGTGAATGACCTCTCCATTCAGTTTTGTCTGGTAGATGACTGTATGACTGTATCGTGTATGCCAGAAATCTCTGGGATGTCGTAGGCCGGGATCTCAAGGCTAGAGCCTGGAACCACCTCGACATAAACGATTACAACTGGAGCGGCTTCATCTTGCCAGATATCCGACGTTGGAAACTCAGGTACAGCGGTGATTGTCGCAGCCTGGTACAAATGAACAATAAACCCACGGTAGTTTGGCACGGTTAGTATGTATTGGTTGCAAGGGCTGTTGGATGACAGTCGGAGATGGGATTGGGGTAAAAAGTGATGCAATCTTACAGTGCTAATTTTGGTGACAAGTGTGGAGGAGAACGGTGGAGAAATCGTGAGTATTGTTTGGTCGATTGTCTACTTTTTCAGGAAGACATGCCCCCAAAACGGCCTATTGTCGGTGTGTGGCAAGATTTGGATCGTTGGAATCCTCACACTGTCGGAGTGACATGTAGATGGGTGCTTTTGACCGCGATGTGACTTATTCAAGGGCATTGATGCGCTGCTGTTTTGCGCTTGAACGATGTCCCGTAGGTAGTAGGTGGTGTTGCTGTGGATACTCTGCTGCTCTGCTGTGCCAGTGATTCCTAATCAGCACCTCACTGTCGGCTAATACCAAACTCTTAGTCATACAGAGCACAATCCTCATCGGCTCCGAAATCTCATATCATAGTCTTTTTTCCACTACTGTATCATCTCACTTAAGAGGTCCCTTATAAACGCCAGTGCTATGTACTAGCGCCTACTAGCGCCCTTTGGAACCAGCACAATATCAAATCGTGCTTGTGCGCAAGCACCGAATTTTTGCGAGCACCGTGGTCTGTCCATAGAATCCACTACATATTGTATAGTGAAGGGGGTGAAATGAATACATAGTAATGATATCATCCTGTAAGGATATCCGGCAACGATGCCGCACCAGTGTGTTGATATGATATTGGTTTGTCTCATCGCTGAATAATTGTATGTTAGCATATGTTGGAGCGTATCACTACTGTTTTTCGGCGTTACTACATGTTCCTTCACAGGACTCTATCACTATCATTTATTTTACCCCCCCTTTTTCACTATACAGTACTTATGTACAGCTTCTACAAATCCGGCTAGAACTCATCTGCGTGCCGAAAGTCGTACTCAAGGCTATCTTCATCTCTATCTCTATCCTCATCACCCTCAGTGTTAGTAATTTGCGGGGAAGAAACGAAATGACTGCGCTGAAGTTTCCGTACCAGCCTAGCACTGGCTGGTCAGCCGTACCAGAGAAATGCCGAGAACGAGTCGCCGCTGGTGCGCACGCCTGGGGGTGCGGCTTCAGGTGAGGCCGGCGCGGTCGATTCTGCGGCTGAATCTTCGGCACCGCGTACGGCCGGTGTTACGGCTTGAGGTGCGGTCGATTTGGCCGGAGCTGCCGGAGCTGCCGGAGCTGCCGCTGGTGGTGCGGCCGGTTCTGGGCTGGTGTTTAGCGCGGCGTGCGGCTGCTGCTGCGGCTTCAGGTGCGGCTAGGGACGGGGATGTCGATGACTGGAGTAGTAGGTGGTGCTAGGTGAACGGGCGTTAGGTTATTTCCACAACTATGTCCTGGCTCGCACAGCCCACCCTGCTGTGGCTGGACACGCCACGCGCCTTGGGTTTACGTCGAATTGCATTATGTACATAGACGCTGGAGGCTGGCCCTGGCTGCCGTTCGCACTTAACCCATGAAAGCTTGCCAGGTGTTGAGGTGTAAGTAGATATCGGCAGCTGGCTGTAAGGAAAGCTTGCGGAAAACTCGTCGTGAGGAGTTCTGATGGCTACTCAGCGCCTGATGCCTGGTCGCCAGTGATTGATAGTCACATTGTACTTTTAAACTGAAGTTACCGCGCAGTTAGTGCACGTGATCCTGCTGGCAGAGATACCTCCTGGGCGGACCACCACATTCGAAAAAAAAACTTAGCACGCTAACCATATATGTGTACGCACTAGCGCATGCTGAGTGTGCCACTACATAAGTAAGTAGTAGTGGAATTTATAGGGGGATTTCTTAAGTGAGATAATATATGTAGATAGACTGCGGTATTGTGCTGTCAGGCGGCTAGCTAGCGAGCTAAAATTTAGTGGACGCAAGAAGTCCTGGTCCACAAGCGCTTGTAGGTAAGTAAGTACCTGGTACCAAGTATGCGAGTTGGGTAATCTACCTAGGTCGCATACGAGTAAAGAAGAAACAAAAAATGGTATGCGAGTTGGGACGGCTCGTTCCAACTTTCCTATCAACCGCCACAATTAGAATGTTCGACAATACTGAGTGATCCCCTGTGACTTTATACCTCAGGGACACTTGCCGTGACACCTGCAGTGAAAATATGAGGCCGGTTGATGTCAACACTGGACTCGTTCAGAGATGTATCTGGCTTGTCTTCTACAAAGACCTAGGGGCCGGCCGAAGGAGAAGCCCATAAGGAGAGCAGAGCGGAAACGACAGGCAGCCATACGTAGAGTGATTACTTGGGAAGCTTTGCCACAGGTTCTGGACAACCTTTCGCAGCGCTGTCAGCAATGGTGGGCTGCAAACATACGTGTTCTTCTATCGATTTCCCGTTGCTGATGAGTTCTGTAGCGTTTCAGCGATTATCATAGAAAGTAGGCGCCCGGCAGCCAGCCGCCAGCTATCCGCCCGATGGCATTATAATGGAATTCCACCGATAAGAGGATCTCTAAACTTACCCTTAGGGTACATGAGGATGAAATGCTGTGCTGGGTTGGATACAGGTTTTGCACTTGCCCAGAGTCAGATGTTATTCAACCCTCACTCTTTATCGCTATGATCTATGTACTTAAGTCGCGCGTGATTAACGAATGAATAAAAAAAAAGCGATAAGATGTTCACTTGGCCGGGTACACAAAACAAACCAATCCATCTTCAGTGATGGCTTTATAATCTTGGTATTCAAGTCACATTAGGTTGCTGAATTTTGAAGTTTGATATGTACAATGAATACGATGACGAGAATGTTGGAAGGGTCGAGGTGAGTCCCTCGACATATACCGCAATCACACTCCACACAGGGAGTTCCGGCAGTTACTGGAGTAGACAGGTAGAGACGTGATAGTTACAGGCGCTGTCCTCTGGTGTCATGGTAAAATATTCAGGCACGCGTCGACGACTTAGCAATCGCAGGGTCTGCCAGATGAACAGCCTGGTTGGACTTGTTGCTTGATACGTTGTCATTGACTGCTCGTTAGGAGTTTGACCAGAAGTTTATCACAGCCATCAGACCACAACAATACTCTGCGGCACAGCTGCGGCACAATATACTTGCCGTGCCTCGTCGGAGGACACTCTCAATAATTACAGCCGAATCTTTCTTCCTAAATGCTCCCATTTGCTATTTACTGTAGCCAATTGTGAAAAATGTGTAGGTATTCCTATTGATATTCTCCGTGATTTCGTATCGATATCGCATAGATATCTTGCGACTGAGATTAAGCAGAGTACATGGCAGCTTTTTGAGATTCGTGGCCAAGGTGCGGCACATGCCGAGACCCTAATCATTCTTTTCGCCATCACACAGCGCAAAGTAACCAGAGTCAAACGCGTTGGCACGCGCCACACGCACCACGTCCCAACTAACCAACCATCTTTTCATCCCAATTCCCCTTACAATCACCACCTATTACCACCATCACACACAATCTGATAAAAAGATCATCGCCGCCAATTCCTTCTCCGCCGATCCATCGCGACTAACAATGTCCGGCTTCCAAGGGCAGTCCGGAGGCAGCTTTGGAGGAGGAGGAAGGAGGGGAGGGGGTCCATCGTTCCCGCGACGAATAGGTTACGACAGCTATAAGCCCGCTCAGCACGACAACGGCGGCGGTGGAAGAGATTCGAGACTGGACGACGGGTACCATGGCCGTGAGAGGGAGCGGGAGCGCAAGGGGGGCCCTCATCGTGGGCGTGGATCCCGGGGAAACGAATACCGACCAGATCTCTCAACGCCCCAGATCGCCTCTGAGTACCGCGTTTTAAGCCGCAGCCGTAGCCGCTCGCCTACTCATCGTGACCGCGATTATGGTCGCGATCACGATCGTGATCGCGACCGCCGGAATCACGGAAAGTCCGAGGAACAGCGGTACGGAGGAAACAGAGACCGCCGTGACCGCGACCGCGACCGTGACCGTGACCGCGGCGGACAGCACAACTCATATTCCGGATCTGGACAGCAGGAGGCGTATCTCGGACAACACGATACGTACCGGCCCCAGGATCCCCGGCACGACGAGCGCGCAGTGGACTCCCATGCCGTCGTCCCCACGAGGGCCACCTCAGGGCGGATTGACAACCGACAACGCGTTGACGACCGCAAGCGCAGTGCATCACCCTTCACTGCGCGTGCACAATTCCACGAGCAGTCCTCTTACTCCCGCGCCCGAAGCCACTCCTCTGAGCGCCACAGCAGCAGAAATCTAGACGGCGTACCAACTCGCCCCAGACATTTCGATAATCCTGACGTCGTCGACCCGGCTCCACGCACACGCGCCGCGCGTCCCCCCTTTCATCCGCTCCAACGCAACGTCAAGGTTGCCCGCAGCAAGGAGACTTCCGAAGCCGGGTACGCGGCTATGGCGGACCTCTACGGGGGTGCGACGCTCATCAAGCTGGGCAACGAAAGGGGCACTTACGCGTACATACACTTCCATACTCACCATGACGCCCAGAGAGCTGTCAACGCCCGCTCGGATACCAATTGGTCGTCGGTTGTGGTCAAGGAGGGTGAGGAGGACGGCGGAATGCACGAGGCTGTGCTAGTCTGGGGTCGGCTGAAGCGGGGCGGCAATGCGTTCAGGAACCTGGGAGACTAGAGTACTTGCTACCATGTGAAAAAGAGGGGATTTGCGGAGAGCGTAATGGGGAATAAGAGGAATGGAGGGGGAGGGTAGAGGAGTGTAAGTGCGTGTGGGTGTGTTTCCTTGTCTGATCTCATCAACTGTGGCGAGAATCATTAGGTGTGTCGTGCACTTGTATCGAGATACCAATTTCTGCCTACTTTTACTCTACCACAATCTCCATAGAGTGTAATCCATGAGTAAGTAGGTAGTGATTGTGTTTGTTTGTTTTCGGGATGCATAGTCCGTAAATCTGTGACTTGTATTGTCCACCCATTTTCTTACTCCGGGCCCTCCTGCTGCACAAGCTCTCTTGCGAACAAATGTGGTTCGTGACGCACTCTATGTACCACTGGGGTTTCAGAACTATAGGGTCAGTCGTTGTTGGGCTTTGTGCAGTAACTCGGCAGAAATGGCTGCTCGACACCACCAAACAAACCAGAAACTACAACAACAGCCTTACCACCGGCCCTATCTACTGTTCCCCACCTTCTACTGCCATCCCGCAAACAAAACAAAAAAACAACAACAAATAAGGCAGCCATGCCACCAGTCAAACACCAGAACCGAGAGGACATCCCCAACCGTCTCCGACGTCATATGGTGTCAGCCCCAGTGAATGCACGACCCCCCCCCCCCCCCCAGGGGCTACCTATATACCGCTTGACCATAGGTGGCAATCGAGCGGTCCCCAACCGCATTCAGCCTGCTGTGCCCTTTGGCGGCGACCGGTATTTCCCCAGGTACCAAACGGCCCCCAGGTATTCAACGGCTCCCAAATATCTAGCCGCCTCCCATCATCGCACCACCCCTCGTCCCAAGATACCGCCCCCCCGTTGGCTTACACTGCCGCCCGCGGACCTACGCCACCCGCTCCCCGCACGCCCTACCAGACGTCTCCGCGAGATGCCTCATCATCCGGCACTGTGTTCAGTGGTCTTTCCTAGTCCCGTGGACCACATCGGCTCGATGCAATACTTCAAGCCGGTGGTCGAGAACCACGGATGTGTGTACCGCCTGAGGATCGAGAATGATTGCGCGCTCGTCGACTATGTCAGGGCGCAGGATGCGGAAAGCTCGGTGCTCCGTAGAGAAGCAGAGTGGAGAAGTTCGCCGGATGTATTGTTGGAGGTTGACGGACAAGTTATGGGCTGGGAGGCTGGACTGGCTGCTTGGGGAACACGTGCGTGGGAACGTGGGGAGAAGGAAGGGGGCTGCATCTAGGACGAACGAAATTGCGTCTAGGATGGAGGATGTTGCGCTGCGGAAAAAGGAGGATCAGCAGGATACTGAGATGGTTGATGCTCTGATCGGCGGCGAGAAGGAGTTGGGATTATGAAGTCGGGGTTTCTTCTAGAGTCATTTCGTCATCTGTCTGGACTTTGGGGGAAGATATATTCATTACCAATTGGGGCACTGCCCTTCATTTGCTCCATCCCCATGAGCAAGATAACCATACCCTTACTTCCTGCTTCATCCGCATCTTGATCCCCAGATTCGTACCTCCCCTGAAATTGCTAGTGCGCCTGCAACCCCGTGGGTAGCGTGGGTATGTAGTCAACATCTATGTACCACTTTAGAATAGCTCCCTATTTTATCTTCGCCAATAGGTGTTGTATTCGCCCGCCACAATGCTGATACCATCTCTGCAGCCTGTTTTGCGGAATAAAAGATGACTAGCTCACACCTCCGTCCTGGGCGCCTCTACTTTGGTTATGATTCCCCCTCTAACCCGTCTACGACGAATCCAGTGATGAGCGTAACTGAGCACGATCGTCAAGCCGGCCACGACCGAGACAAATATCAGCACTGCTCTCAGAGCGAGGAGGGGTTTTGGGTCGGGTGGGTCATAAAAAACGGATGTGGGTGGGAGGAGCGTGGATGTGGAGAGGCCGGTAAAGGCCGGAGCAGTGATAGTTGTGAGTGTGAAGAATTTGCATGGAATTCCGGTAACCATAGATGATGATCGATCCAGCAATTGAATGGTATGGCTAAGAGAGGGGCAGGTGGGGATGTATGGAGTTTGAACTGTGTAAAGGCGTTCACAATGAGGGGTACGAGTCAAGTTGATTATTGTGAGTTAGTTTCAGTTGAACGAGTGACAGCTTGTGGGTTCCTGTAGCTCTCCCAGTGCGTCTATTCCGGTTCTCGCATACTCCTTTGTAGCCCACCTATCATGAGACGGAGCTTCGGGATATGTGAAGCCAAAGTCTAACTGGCTGCAATATTCACGGCTAGTGCCGCGAAGAACAGGAAGATGGGTTCCATGCTGAAGACAATGACGAAGATAAGTCCAAGGAGGGCGGAATGTAATCGTGTCAAGGTATCTAGTCTGCTCATTCGCCCCACACTTAGACGGCGCCTGCGTTTGCAGGGGTTTGGAGCGGAAAGCAAAGTGTTGTCCCACAAACACCCATCACCGTCGCGGGCCAGTAGGGGCATAGGGAGAGCCGTACAGCTAGACTCGCGGACGGATATGGGTTGGTGTTGTTGGTGTTCGCCGTATGTAGTCTGTAAAGGCTCATAGACGCGAAATAAAATTGATGCCCCCCCCCCCCATCACCGTCGCCGGTCTGCCCGAAGCGGTGAAGTGGTTTGTTTTCTTCATGCACAATGCACTTGGTCGTAATTACCCCTCGCGCATATAACCAAGTGTTATTCATCCCAGTTCGCAACGCACCCAATCGACAAAATTATTGCACCGTCATATCAGTCACCACTTGTTTGTTTTGTAAACCGGCGACACTACCCCGCATCCTGAGGGGCTTCGGTCGCCGATCGCCTCAAAGAAACTACCTGTCGACGTAATTACAGCGCACTACTTTCTTTGTGAACTAATGCGGGCACAACGGAACCTTCAAATCTCTCGGCAGCCATCGCCGTGACAGCATAGCTGCTTTTTTCCTGCTTCTGCTTCTGCGACTGAAACTCAAACTTCCTATCTCTCATCTCCCAAACGGAAAGGAATCTGCGGATGGCGGACAATCGGTTCGTCGAGCTCATCTTAGGGCCATCAGTTACCAAATCGACCTTGCAATTCGCATACAAGTCATTAGCCGCGAATCCACAACAGCTTTTCTCCCTCTTCCTCAGGAGGGACCCGGGAATGGAATTCGCCTCGGCGTTCCCGCTATATGCTAGGCGGCTCGCTGGCTTACTCTTGAAGGTCCCCGAGCACTTTCATCGGCTCGGAGCTAAAGAGAAGAAAAAACTACTGTATGAAGAGACAGTGGGCGCCTTCATATTCACCCTGTTCCCGTGGATGCCCGATGATGCTGCCTCCCAGGAAGCTGTGGGAGATATCGTGATGGCATTCGCCCAGACATTGCGACCGGAGAGAGGCGGGATGCAGTTGCTCGGTGCGGAGTTAGGACGCACCCCCGCGATGCTGAGACTCATTTCCAGTGGGCAATTGGCCTCTCATACCAACAAACTGTTCTTCAACAGCCTTATTTTGGAAAACTGGGAGAGCTGGACAACGGTTGCCGGAGAACTTACCGCGAAATGCGGTAAACACGAGCAAGTAACGAGCAGGAAGGAAATGATCGCGTTCATCCAGTCATTTCCTTGCGATCACTGTCCATCTGGGTCAACCGAATCTAAGACTCCGCTGGCTAGGGCTAACATACATGCACACGGTATCGGCTATTCTACGAGAGTGTTTGAGAACTTGTTGGGGGAGCGGCTGGGACCGTGGAAGATTGTCATTTCGGCACTTGCGGTCACGTCACTTAAGGAGAACGTCAACGAAGGTACTTACGCTCTCGTCCTCAGTGATTCGATCTCTAAAATTGGGGCGGGCGGAGACCAGATGAGCCATATACGGCACAATCTCTTACAGCTTGCCTCCGGGAAGTGGGCACAAAGCTGTCTGAAACGAGCTCCCGATAGGAAGCCTCCATACCGACTACCAGTGCACATGATCGAGTGCTCCGGGCATGCCATCATGTGGCAGGTTGACGGCGCTTTTGACGAACAATATTACCGCACGATGCAAGTACTGAAAGGTGACATCTCCTTGGACTGGATAGATCGCGCTCAGTATGTGGCTAACCATGATATTGCTTTCAGTATGGGCGATTTGTGCCCTCAAGGTGTGTATATGCGGGTTCCATTATCTGCCTACTGCTTATCGAAGGCGTAGGAGGTAAACGAGATTTGCTATTGGGTCGCCAAAGCTCAGCAAGCTTACACTGAGGATCAAATTTCCGCCTGCGATGTGGACTACCCGACCGACCGAATGCGGGTTGTGTTTCCATCTCCTTTCCATAGGACCCCCAGCAATTGCACGGTTATGACAATCGATCCGTCAAACAAGCTGGAGAAGTGCATTGTCGAGAGTTCACCATTATTGGGTATGTACTCACAGTGTCTACTTAGCCACTGGAGCATTGTCACTCACTTTTAACCGAACCTCTAGGGAAATTCTTCAGTCTTACCACTACAGTTTTGGAAAACCTTTACCGGGGTGCTCTCTTCCCAGTTGATCCGTCGGTGGATGAGGTCCAGATCATCGATCACTTCACGAGTACAGCATTCATCCTAGCTAGAAGCGGGACAGGGAAAACGACGTGTTTGGTCTACAAGCTGGTTAGCAGATATCTGGCTAGTAGGGCTGAAGAGGAGGTCCCAATTCGCCAAGTACGTCCCACCTAACCATCTTGTCATAAAGAGGTATGCCATCTGGAATAACAGTGACTGATAATAGCAACGAATTTCAGTTGTTGCTCACTCGTTCGAGTGGGCTCGCCAAAAAGCTCAAGGGCTACACTCAACGGTTGATAGACACTCGATTAGGGATCATCGGCGGAGACTCGGTGTCTGGCGAGCAGCAAAGAGCCAATCCGCTCCACGACGAAGGACGCACCATAAAGGACCTCCTTTCTCTAAAGGAAGAAGATTTTCCTTTGGTTTGCACATTCGATCATTTTCTCAGGCTTGTGGAAAATTCCGTCAGGTAACTATGCCCGCCCAATCTCGGTCCGGCAAAAATTGAATCCCATTAATCTAAGTAATCACTCAGGTTAGAAGCCATCAAGAAGGGAGATTATGTAGAAAGGATCTCTGCCGCGGGCTTTCGCCGACTCGACCTACGGAGGCCCATAGCTACGGAGGCCCATAGCGTCCAATTGGTCACGTTATTGAAATTTGAGAACCCTGCACCCTGAAACCCAAAAACTCGAAAACTCCAAAACGCAAAACACAACAATCAGACAA
>Ga0307516_10005286_pt1 | contig 15533 bp, 11 predicted proteins | sample 19_EM_MG_FD_203310 | JGI IMG/M metagenome (GOLD analysis project Ga0307516, IMG submission 203310) | Populus trichocarpa ectomycorrhiza microbial communities from riparian zone in the Pacific Northwest, United States - 19_EM | ecosystem: Host-associated > Plants > Roots > Unclassified | place...
GAGGGCGACGCCGACGCGCCGAAGCCGCAGATCACCGAGAAGAAGGGCGAGCCTCCGTCGCCGTCTGCCGGCGCGTAGCGCTCAGCTTTTCGGAGGCGTGCCGGCTTGAGAGCGGGCGCGCTCCGCTTCTTGGCGTGCGTTCCAAATCACGAGAGCGACCAGGGCGACGAACGGAATACCGGCGGGGAAGTACATGCTAGGGCGGCATTGTAGCCCAGATTTTTGGCAAAGTTGGCAGGCCCGTAGCGGCGTGTAACAGATGGCTCATGCCGTGGCCGCGCCGCATCCAGCCGCTCGGGCTCGTCGTGGCGGGGCTGCTCGCGAGCGCTCTGGCGCGGGGGGCCGCCGACGACGCGCCCGCCGTCCAAGTCTCGTACTTGGAACCGCTGCCCTCACCCATCGTCGAGAAAACGTCGCTGGCCTCGCGCTGGGTCGGCCTTTCACCGGGGCAATGCCTGGCCGAAGTCGCGCGGCGTAGGCTTGGCGTCACCCGATTTCGCGGCGCAGCCGTCGGCGTGGCGACGCCGGTTAGGGTGACGGGGGCGATCGGCGGCGTCCGCTTCGTGACGCCCGGCGCCAAGAGCCCCTACGGCATTCTGGATTGTCGCCTGGCGCTCGCGCTTTCCGATTTTGCCGAGCTGCTGAAGCGCCACGACGTCGTCGAGGTGCGGGTCGACAACATGTACCGCCCGCACGCGCACCTGCCCGGCAAAGCCAAGCCGAGCCAGCATTCGTTCGGTCTCGCGATCGATATGACGCGCCTCAAGCGCAGCGACGGCAGCGAATGGGTGGTCGAGCGCGATTTTCAAGGCGCGATTGGCGAGCCAGTCTGCGGCGCCGGCGCGCGTCCCTCAACGGAGCTCTCGGCCGACGCCGGCGCGCTCCGCGACTTCATCTGCGATGTCGCGCGCTCGGGCTTGTTTCATCACATTCTAACGCCCAACCACGACGCCGCTCACAAAGACCATTTCCACCTCGACATCGCGCGCGGCGCGCACCAGCGCCTGATCGAGTGACGGTCGCCCTAGCTCAGCCTTCGGCGGCCGGCGCGGCTCCGCGCGACTTCAGCCAGCCGCGGCCAATCTCGACGATCATGGGTAGCAGGCTGACGAAGATGATGGCCAGGACCACCAAGTCGAAGCGCTTTTTGACGAACTCGTTGTGCGCGAAGATGTAGCCGGCCGGCATGACCAGGCCCACCCACAGCGCAGCTCCTGCCACGCTGAAGGTGATGAAGCGCGGAAACTTCATCTGACCGATGCCCGCCACGAACGGCGCGAAGGTGCGCACGATCGGCACGAAGCGCGCCATGATGATCGCCTTGCTGCCGTACTTCTCGTAGAACAGCTGCGTTCGCAGCAAGTGCTTCTTGTTCATCAGCCGTGAGCTCTCGCTGCTGAACACTTTGGGACCGACGAAGCGACCGACGGTGTAGTTCACGCAGTCGCCGGCCAGGGCCGCCGCGAACAACAAGCCCATGGCCACGGGCAGTGACGGCATGAAGCCGCTTGCCGGCAGGTTCAACTCGACAGGGTCCATCGCGCAGAGCGCGCCGACCGCGAACAGCAGCGAGTCGCCCGGCAAGAACGGCATCACCACTAGGCCCGTCTCCACGAACACGATCGCGAACAAGGCCAAGTAGAGCGACGGCCCCATGGTGTGGGTCATGTCGACCAGGTGCTTGTCGATGTGTCGAATGAAGTCGAAAACGGCGAGGATGGCGCTCAAGGTGGCTCGCGAAGGCTAGAGGTGGGGCCACGCTTACGGCGCTTTCGCGGCGACCGCAAGTCGGCCTTCAGCTCGCCGGGGGAAGCGCGGCCAGCATCAGGGCCGTCAGTTTCTCGACCCGCGAATCCCAGCTGTTGAGTCGAGCCAGCTCGATGCGCTTTTGGCGCGCTTCGGCGTCGTCTTCCGCCAGCGCGGCGTCGCAAGCCTGAACGAACGACTCGGCCGTATCGGCGACGCGCACGGCGCTCCAATAGTCGCGCACGGCCGGCAAGGGGCTTACCACCACCGGGCGGCCCGACGCCAAGAACTCGAAGAACTTGATGGGAAAAACGCCGTTCGTGTAGTCGTTCAGGCGATAGGGAATCACGGCCACGTCGAAGCCCTTGAGGTAGCTCGGCAGCTGCTCGTAGCTGCGGTGTCCGAGCAGGTGCACGTTGGGGCGCGCGCGCAACTTGCCGACGTCCGTGCTCGGGTCAGAAATACCGGTCGGCCCGATCAGCACCACGCTCCAAGCGGGGCGCGCGGCGGACAAGTGCAGCATCCAATCGAGGTTGAGCTTGTAGTCGCTGACCGCGCCGATGAAGCCCACCACCGGTCGAGGCAGGCTGGCGATGTCGGCGGGGACCGTGGTCGAGGCTGCCTGCGCCTGCTCGAAATGCGCGGCATCGCCCACGTTGTGCACGAAGTGTGTGCGGCCGGGGGCCAGCTCTTTCTTGCTCTCGTAGAGCGAAGGCGCGGTGCAGGCGACGACGCCTGCTACCTTGCACAGGCTGCGTTCTCGCTCGGCGATCCAGGCTTTGGCGTGGCGAAATTCCGGGAACGCCGTGTATTCGTCGACGCAATCGTACACGATCAAGCTGTGTGGAATGCGCGCCACGGTGTCGCCGTAGCCAGGGTGGTAGACCCACAGCACCGCATCTTTGATGCCTTGCTGCTCGAGCCAGCGCCCAACGACCTTCACCCGGTGCTCGAACTCGAGCCCGCGGCGCAGGCGGTGCGCGCTACCCACGAAATTGAGCCATGGTGTCCAAACGTCGAGCACCTCGAGCCCCGGCAGTACCTGCCGCAACATCGGCTCGCGCCACAGATTGGCCAGCGAAACGCGCGTTTTACTGTCGCTCCGCTTGGCTTGGCGCACGAACTTGAGCGGGCTCTGCTGGCGAAAGTTGACGAACACCACGCGCTGCTGCTTCGCCATGCGGCTCATGATGTGGTGCTTGTTGGTCCACATCTTGTCCTCCCAAGGTTGAGAGGAGAAGCAAACGATGGTGAGCGGCTTCGTCATGGCGCTACGGGCTCGGACGTGGTGGCGGGTGGAACGTAACCAATGAGCGGGCGCGATCTACCATGCTCGGCCAAACGGCTCCACGTGGCGCCCTGAGCAGGTAAAACGTCGGCAGAATTGCGCGGGGCAAACTGTCTCCGCTAGTCCGGGTCTCGCTTCGCCCGAGCTCCGAGACCGGCGCGGTCGCCATAAAACTGACTGGAGCAGACGGAAATTATGTATAAGAGCGAGGATTGTCCGAAGTCCTCGCTCGCGTGAAGAGCCGCGCCGTTGAAGGACCACGTGGTCCTGACGTGTTGCACCGAGTGAAGGTGCGCCGCGAGTGGCTCAGCGTGGGTGAGGTCATCGAGCTGGAGCTGCCGCGGAACTTGTCGTGCGCGACCTGCGGCGGCGGTGGCTGCGATGCCTGCGGCCGCTCCGGAGCCATCACCTTGCGCCAGCGCGACGAGCCGGCCGAGGTAGTCGAGGTCACGCTCCCCAGCAGGCCAGCGGACGAGCTGCCCGACTCGCGCGGCATCACGCTGCGCATCCCCGAGCTCGGGGGCCTTCCGGAAGCCGGCTCTGATTTGCCGCGAGGTGTGCTCTTGCTCACGGTGGTCCCGAGCGCGGAGCCGGATCCGAGCATCAAGCTGCTACGCGGTGTGCCGTCCAAGCGGCCGCCGGCGTCCATCGTAGACAGCGACGAAATGCCGGCGCTACTGGCCGAGCAGGCACCCGAACGCCGCCTGCGGCCAGCGCAGGTGATCGTGATCGTTGCCGTCATCCTCTGGGTTTTGCTTTTGATTTGGCTGCGACTGTCTGGGCAGGGCTAAGCTTCGTAGGGTCACCCGCCGCGGCTGAAGGAGACAGAAGCTCGATGAACCCAGTCTTGATGGCCCTGATCATCGCGTCGCTCACGGGGGCGTTCGCGTGGAGCGCCCGGCGTCGCTGGCACCTGCTCAAGCTGGGCAGCAGCACCTGGGAGAGCCGCACTGACCGGGTCGGCGAGCGACTCGCGGCCGTTTGGACCTTCGCCTTCTATCAAAAGAAGATGCGAAATTACTTGCTCGCGGGGCTGGCGCATCAGCTCATCTTCATGGGCTTCGTCGTGCTCTTGCTGCGCACGCTGATTTTGTGGGGGCGCGGCTTCGATCCGTCGTTCAACTTGTTCGTGCTTGGGCCTCAGCCGGTGCTGGGCGTGCCGCTCGGCGAGATCTACGCGTTCGTGAAGGACATTTTCGGGCTGCTGGTGATCGTGGGCGCGGCGGTGTTCGTCTACTTCCGCGCCGTGAAGCGCGAGAAGCGCATGACGCTCAGCGGCGAAGGCCTACTCATCCTCGGCATCATCATGACCATGATGCTGGCGGACCTGCTGTACGACGGCTCGAGCTTCGCGCTGCGTGAGCGCTTTGGTCACGGCGTATGCGATGCCGACGCAGCTTGGTGCGCGCGCGTCGGTATGCTGTTGGCGCCGCTCGGTCCCGCACAAGGGCCCGGCTATCATCCGTTTCCGGACCCGGGCGGCTCGCTCGTGGCGCAGCTGGTTTCGGGGCTCGGTGTGCCGACGCTGGCGGTGCTGGCGCAGGTCGGGTTTTGGACGCACTCCACGCTGGTCTTGGTGTTCCTGAACATCTTGCCGCACTCCAAGCACTTTCACATCATCACCGCGATTCCGAACGTGTTCTTGGGCGACCTCACGCCGCGCGGGCGTCTGCGGCCGATCGCGGAAAGCACCGAAAAGCTCATGGCCGCCGTCGAGAAGGCGACGGAGGGCGAAGACCTGCTTTCGGCGCGCATTGGTTACGCGCGCATCAATCACTTCAGCTGGAAAGACGTGCTCGATTTCTACACCTGCACCGAGTGCGGGCGTTGCTCCGACAATTGTCCGGCGTTCAAGACCGGCAAGCTCTTGTCGCCCAAACAGTTCACGCTCGACCTGCGCAATCATTTGTACTCGCGCGAGGCGGAGCTCGAGACCGAAAAGCAGCTGAAGCCCGTCGACTTGGTGCCCGAGATCATCCATCCCGACGTGCTCTGGGCGTGCACCACGTGCCGCGCCTGCGAAGAGCAGTGCCCGGTGAATATCAGCTACGTCGACAAGATCGTGAACATGCGGCGCAACCTGGTCGTCATCAAGGGCGAGTTTCCGCAAGAGCTGGCCAAGCCGTTCGAAGGCATGGAGAGCAACGGTAACCCCTGGAATTTGGCGCGCGTCGATCGCAAGACCTGGGCCGATGGCTTGGGGCTCAAGATGTTCTCGGAAAAGCCCGACGCCGAAGTGCTGTTCTGGGTCGGCTGCGCCGCGAGCTACGACGACCGCGCCAAGAAAATCGCGCGCTCCACGGCGCTGCTGCTACTTGCGGCGGGCGTAGATTTCGCGATCTTGGGCGAAGAAGAGACCTGCACCGGTGATCCGGCGCGGCGCGCGGGCAACGAATACCTGTTCACCATGCTGGCGGAGACGAACGCCGCCACACTGAACGGCTACAAGGCGCAAGGCGGCATCAAAAAGATCCTCACGACTTGCCCGCACTGCTTCAATACGCTCGCCAACGAGTACCCCGACTTTGGCGCCAAGTTCGAAGTCGTTCATCACACCGACTTCATGCTGGGCTTGGTAGCCGAAAAGAAGCTCGTGCCGAAACAGGCCGTGAAGGGCAAAGTCGCGTACCACGACTCTTGTTACCTGGGCCGCTACAACGACATTTACGAGTCGCCGCGCGACATCTTGAAAGCCATTCCGGGCGTCGAGCTGGTCGAGGTCGAAGGCTGGAACAAGAAAAAGGGCCTTTGCTGCGGCGCCGGCGGCGCGCAAATGTTCATGGAAGAACAAAACAAAGATCGCGTGAACGTGAAGCGCTCTTTGCAGCTGATCGATACCGGCGCCAAAACCGTCGCCAGCGCCTGCCCGTTCTGCATGACGATGCTCACGGACGGCACCAAAGCCCACTCCAAAGAAGCCGAGATCCAAAACCTCGACGTCATCGAGCTGCTCGCGCAGTCTTGCGGAGTGAAAGAGCCGTCGCCTGCCGCCAGCGGCGCTGACCTGACCGCCCCGGCGGCGTAGCATCTTCAAGAAATGTGATGAACGGTCACGGTTTGGGCTGCCCAATGCGCGAGCCCGGAGGGGCTGGGCAGCAGTAACTGGGCCTCCCCGGGCCGCCCCTAGCATTTCGCGGCGTAAGGGTTACGCTATCGGGGTCCGAGGTGCGATGCGCAGCGTCGCGCTCTTGGCCAAGCGAGAATGTTCGAACCCAAAGCCATCATTCACGAATTCGATACGCCAGACCTGGCGCCGAGCGCGCCTGCACCGTCACCGGGTTTTGACTGCGACGCGTGTGGTGAGCATTTCGAGGGCGAGCCGGCGGGCTCGGGCTTGTTCATGTGGACGCGCGGCGACGAAGTTCGCTTCGAAGAACCGCCGCTCTGCGAGGCTTGCTCACAGAACGTGACGCTCGACGCGCTGACACGCTGGGACGTCGAAGAAGAAGAAGAAGGCTGAGCCCGCCCGCCGATTTCGGGTTTGGGCTGCGTTTTCGCTGCGGTGCGATGCTCACGTACAGGAGTACGTTCCGCTTCGCTCCTCGCGAAAGCCTTGCCAAAACCCGAACTTGGCGGGCGGGCCCCTATGCAAGGCCGCCATCCGAGCTACTGCATCACGTTGGACGTCGCCACGCTGTGCAGGGGCGGGCTGCGCTCGAGCAGCTCTTGGGCGGCGCCGCGCAGCGTGAGGGGCGCGTCGACGCCGTGCACCACTTCGAGCAACTCGCAGCGCGTGCAAACGGCCAAGAGCGGCATTGATACTGGCTCGGGCGTGCCAGGATTGAGCAAGAGCGTGAGGCGCACACGCGGGCGCCGCAGCCAGCGCGGGCTCTCGGCCAGCACCTCGACGATGGCGCTGTGGAGCGGTCGCCTGGCTGCAAGCCGCACGATGTCGTCTTCGGTGAGGCGCGGGTTGCCGAGTAGCTGTCGCAGCACGAGCGGATGCGGATCGCGCAGCAGCTTCTCGAGCACTTTGCGGTTGTGTGAGCGCGCCATGCTGCGGCGCTCGCCCACCGTGACCTCGCGTCCGGCGCCGTAGTCGGGCACGGGCGGCTCGGACCTGGAGCGGCCGGCGGGCGACGCTTCGCCACCGCGGCGCAGCAGCCGGGCCAGGCTGAGCAGGCGGCGTTCTTCGGCGTGTTGCCGCAGCCGCTCGACGAACGGTGAATCTCCGTCAGCCGCCAGCAGCATGGCGACGATCAGCAGCGCCTCGCGCGAATCGGGATCGGCGCGCTCGCCGTCTTCACACAGGTCCGACAACACCTCGGCCGCCTCGCCGTCTCTGAGCTCGTTCAGGTGCGCGCGTAACCAACCCACCCGAAGAGTTACGTCGGGGAGCGAGAGCAGCACTCTTCGCAAGCGATCTGCGCCTTCGAGGTTCACGGCTCGATGAAAGAGAGCATGAGCCAGCTTTCCGGCGCTGTCGAGCGCCGCTGTTTCGTTGTTGGTTGGGGCCCCAGCCCCAACCCGCGCTATGCTGCGCCCGTCTATGGCCACGCCCGGCAGCCGCGTTCGCGCCCCAGCCCCTGCGCCGCTCGACGCGCTCGCTGCTCGGTTTCGCCAGCGCGTCGTGCGGGCTCGCCGCCAGCTTGGCTGGGGGCTGGTGCTGCTGGGCCTGGTGGCCTCGGCACAGGTCGCGCGGCGTGGCACGGGCTCGTTTCGGTTGGCCGGCGCCGCATTACTGCTCGCGGCGGTTTCTGCCTTGGTTTTCGCGGTGATGCAGGCGCGTCGCACGCTCGCCGACCGACGTCGGTTGCTGGCCGCTACGTGGCTGAAGGCGGAGCCGACCATCGGCGCCCGAGCGCTGCGCGCGCTGTCGCTGGTCGAGCGAGCGCAGCGCGACACCCTCAACGAAAGCGGCGAATCACCCGATCTGGCACAGCTGCATTTTCAGCGAGTCCTGGCGCAGGCGCCGGCGGAGCTCTTGGACGGCTGGGCGGCGCGCACCGCCGATCGCGCGCGCTTGCTGCTGCTGCTGGTCGTGGTCGTGAGCGGCGTCGGTCTGGCGCTGGACCCCGCACGCGTCTTCGAGGGGCTCGACGTGATGCTGGCGCGCGGCGGGTTCGCGCCCATTTCTATGCCTTGGCTCGGCTCGTTGCGGGTAGAGGCTCAGGCTCCGGCCTACCTGCGAGGCGGCAGCCATGGTCTTTTGCCCGATGGCGTGGTGCAAGAGCCGGCGGGCAGTGTGATCGCGTTTCAAGGGGTGCCGGAGCGAGAGGGGCGCACGCTGGTCTTGCTCGGCGACGGGCGCGAGGTGCCGTTCGTGAGCGACGGTGCTGGCAGCGTCGTGGCGCGCTGGGTGCTCTCGCATCCGGTACAGTTGAGAGTGGCGGCCCGTTTTGGCGACGTGCTGATCACGGAGGCCGAGGCGTTGGCGCTCAAGCCGATCGTCGACGAAGCGCCCGAGGTAGAGCTCGAGGACGCGCCACGTCAGGTCTTGCTCAAAGATTTGCAGGCGCTCGAGCTGCGTTATTCGGTGCGCGACGATCACGGCATCCGCGAGGTCGCGTTGGTCTTGCGCAGTGGTGGCCGCGAAGATCGCCGAACGCTCGAGCGCCTCGACGGCGAGGCCAAAGAGCGCACCGGCGCGCAGGCCCTTTCGCCGCGCGACGCGCTGTTGCGTCACAGCTTTCTGCCGGTCGAGGTGACGATTGAAGCCCGCGACAACGACGGCGTCTCGGGCGCCAAGTGGGGAGCGAGCAGTGCCATCACGGTCGTGCCGCCCGGCATCGGTGAGGTCGAGGCGGCGCGCTACGCGGCGCTCAAGGAAGCGCGAGCTGCGCTGGTCTCCGCCTACGCCAAAGCGCAGGCCGACGCCGATGCCGCTTCGAAAAAAGATGCACCGCCAGTCGCTCCCGAGGTCTTGCGCCAAGACCAAACAGCTCAAATCAAAGCAGCGCTCGAACCCCTGAAGCGCTTCGTCGACGGAAGCTACGGCGGCAGCGCGGTGCCGCGGCCGCTCAAAGCCTTTCTGACCGGCCAGGCCCGCGCGCTGGAGCGCCCCGCGTCGACGCGCGAAACCTACGTGCGCCGGCTCGAAGACGTGCTGCTCGCGGTCGATGCCGCCCAGCGCGCCACCGGCAATCACGATGCCGAAGGGGTCTCCAAACGCCTGGGCGACGTCGCTGACGAGGTCGCCGAAGGCTGCAAGCTCGGCCTCGACCCCGAAAAGCATACGGCCGCCGACAAGCGCCTGTGGGCAGCCCTGCCGGTGCTCAGCCACGGAGCCGATGCTCTCGCTACGCTGAGCGAGCTGGGCGCAGACATTGGCAGCGTCGCGCAGGGCGAGCTGCGGCGCATTCGTCGCGGCCTCGCCGTGCAAAGTTACCTCGAGGCGGAGCTCGCGGCGCGCCACCTGGCGGCGCGCTTGCGGCACGCCAAGCCCTCTTTCAGCTCGGCCGGCGGTGGCGTCGAGTCGGGCGGCCAGCAGGGCCGCCACGGCGCCAAGCAGCCGGGCGAAGCCTCGCAGGCGCATCAGCAGTTCGAAGAGCTGATGCGCGAGCTCGAGCAGCTGTCGCAAGAGCACGCGGGCGAAATCAGCTCGGTCGAGAACACGCTCGAATCCGCCGAGCAAGCCGAGCAAGACCCGGGGCTGCAAAAAGAAGCCCAAGAGCGCGCCGACGCGCTGCGCAAAGCCTTCGAAAATTTACCAGACTACGCGCCTGGCGAGTCGAAGTCCGAGCAAGCCGCGTCGCTGGCGCGCGAGCACGGTCGCGCCATGGCCGAGAGCTTGTCGCGGCTGGCGCTGAAAGACGCCAAGCAGAGCGCCGAGAGCGCCAAACAGCAGCTCAAGACTGCCAAGCCCAAAGGCGACGGCAGCAGCGTCTCACCCGAAGACTTGCAGCGCGCCGAGCAAGAGCTCGACAAGCAGCGCGCCTGGGTCGACGACTTGCTCAAAAAGGCTCAAGAACGCCAGAGTGAGCGCGCCAAAGATGCGCTCGGGAAATCTGGCAAGCGCGAGCAAGAAATGGCCGAGCGCGCCCAGAACATCTCGGGTCGCGGCAGTCACGGCGAGGCGGCGCTACCGGGCGAGGTCGCCGATGCGCTCGACCGCGCCGAGGGCTTGATGCGCGAAGCCGCGCAAGACTTCGCCAATGGACGCGGTGAGCACGGCTTGCAGGTGCAACGCGACGCCCAGCGCCTGCTCGATCAACAAGCCAACGACGACAAGCCGAGCGACCAGCAAAAGGACGACGAGCAAGACAAACAGCAATCGCAGTCCGACAGCCACGAGGGAAATCACGGCGACATGCGCATGGACGCCGGTGTGCCGGGCCGCGCCAAGAGCCAGCGCGCCGAGCAGTTCAGAAAGCGCGTGCTCGAAGGTTTGGCTCGCGACAAGGGCGGTCGCCTCGGACCCGCCGTGAAGCGTTACGCGGAAGGGCTGCTCAAATGAGACGCCCGGCCCTACTTTCGCTGCTGCTCGCGCTTGGCGTGCTCTGCTTCGATTTGCAGGCTCGCGCCGGCTTGTTCGGCGCGGCAGAGCTGCGCGCGCTGTCCGACGCCATCATCGAGCTCGATCTGGAGCGCGCCCAGAAGCTCGCCCGCAATATCGACGCCGACACTCCACAGGTGCTGCTCGAGCGAGCCCGGCTCTTGCTCTACCTGGGCGACTGCATCGGCTCGGCGGCACTATTTTCCAACCCCGCCGTCGGCGAATCGAAAGAAGGTGCCGAGTACGCGCCCATCGCCAAGAGCTGCGCGCGCGCGACGGCCGCGGGCTTCGTCATCGAAGACAAGCAGCGCGGCATCTGGCTGCGGTTGCAAGACGACGCCGATCGTGTGTTCGCGCCCTACGTCTTTCAAGTCGCCGCTCAAGCACGCGATCGCATTGGCGCCGAGCTGGGCGTCGATCTGCCGCGCCCGCTGCGCATCGACATGGTGCGCGATCTGTTTTCGCTGGCCGCCACGACGGGCTTGCCGCTGCAGGCCGCCGAAACCACCGGCACGCTGGCGGTCGCACGCTTCGGCCGCATCATCATCATGTCGCCGCAAGCGCCGCGCACGGGCTACCACTGGGAAGACACGCTGGCGCACGAGCTGACACATTTGCTCGTGACACGCGCCACGCGCGATCGCGCGCCGCTTTGGCTACAAGAAGGCATCGCCAAGCGCGAAGAGACGCGCTGGCGCGAACCGCGCCCCTTCGACCCCAAAGATTGGGCCGAAGACACCGCGGCGCGCGCGCTGCGGCAGGGGCGTTCGGTCGGCATCGACAGGCTCGGCCCTTCGATCGCGATGTTGCCGACGCCCGAGCTTGCCTCCACCGCCTACGCCGAAGTTCAGAGCTTCATGGGCTACTTCATTCACGAGCAAGGCGCAGCGGCGCTCGGGCTCTTGTTCGCGGATCTCAAGGGCCTGGGCCTGGACGATCCGAATTCGGCGCTGCGCAGCGTGAGCGGTTACGACCTGTCGGCGTGGAACCGCCGCTGGCAGAAGTATTTGCTCGAGTCGTCGTTTGGACTGGCGGCGCCGGCCGGCAGCGCGGCCCCGCCGCACGGTTACGACGCGCGTGACCTCGCGCGGCGCGCGCGCCTTGGCGACTTGCTGCTCGACGCCGGTCACGGAACCGAGGCGGCTTTGACGCTCGCGCCAGGTGTCGCGGGCTCCGAAGCCTTCTATCGCGCGCGCGTTGCGCGGGCGGAGCTGGCTCGTCACGACCCCGAGCAGGCGGCCGCCCGGCTTGGTGTCGAGACGGAAATTGACGGTCTATATGGACCCTGGTTCGGCCTGCGTGGACGCCTGCTCGAGAAAACCGATCCGAAAGCTGCCGCGCGCGCGTTCGAGCTTGGCCTGGCGTCCGACCCGCTGGCGGAAGAAGTCGCCTGCCAGGGCCGTTTTTCCGTCGGCACAGAGCCAGACGAAGCCACGCTTCCCGCATCCCCGGAAGAGCGGGCCTTGTGTGAGGCGGCGCGAAAGCTCCCCCGAGATTGACCAGCGGCCGTGGCTCGCCCTACGATGGGCGGTCGAATTCCGCGAAGTTCAACGGATTTTTGGTGAGTCTCAGTACATTCGCCGCTGCCCAGATTCTGCGCGCCTTGCCGCGTGTCCACCTGAGCCGGGCCGTCGGTCGCCTGTGCGATCAGCCGATCCCCAGCGGCCTCGCTCGGGTGGTCGAACGGACCTACTGCCGCGCCTATCGCGTGAACATGGACGAAGCAGAGGGTCACCTCGGCTCGTATCCCAGCTTCGATGCCTTCTTCACGCGGCCGCTCAAGAAGGATGCGCGCAAGATCAGCACCGACCCGGTGGTGAGCCCCGCGGACGGCAAGCTCTCTTGCCTCGGACGCATCGACACCGGCGCCCAGATCCACGTCAAGGGCCAGCTCTACGAAGCCGGTGAGCTGATCGGCGACGAAGCGGACGCTCGCCGCTACTCCGGGGGCCAATTCGCGGTCGTGTACCTGGCGCCCGGCGACTACCACCGCGTGCATTCGCCGGTCGACGGCAAGGTCACGTTGCTGCGCGGCATCCCGGGCGACCTCTACCCGGTCAACAGCATCGGCGAGCGCTACGTGCCGCAGCTGTTCGTGCGCAACAACCGCGTCGCGATCGTGATCGACACCGAGGCCCTCGGCCGCGTCACGGTCGTCATGGTGGGAGCGACCATCGTCGGTCGCATCAGCGTGAACGCTCTGCCCGGCCCCTTCGTGCCTCCGGGCACGCACGAGATAAGCCCTGGCTACGCCGTCGGCCGCGGCGACGAAATCGGCATGTTTCACTTGGGCTCGACGGCGGTCGTGCTGCTGGAGCCCGGGCACACGTTGACGCGCGCCACGGGCGTCGTGCGCCTGGGACAATCGCTGGTTTCCGCACCATGAGTGAGTCTTCGGACGACGCACAGCTCGCGGCCCAGGGCGAGGCTGCACCGCCCGCCGCGGTCGAGGTCCCGCCCGAGGCCGACGATGTCGAGGTCGTCGTGGCGGCCGCGCCCGCGCTCGAAGCGGAGTCGCCTGCCGCGCCGAAGCACGACTCGGTCATGCCGACCTCGCGCAAGCTCGCGCCGCCGCCGAAGCCCAAGCGCGACTCGAATAATCCCGGCTCCGTTCCGCCGCCACCGGCCGACATGCTGAGCTCGCTCGGTGCGTTGAGCGCGCCTTCGATTTCCTTCAACGACGCTTCGGCTTCTTCGCGCGAGGCGGTGGCGGCTGCTTTGGCCGGCAGCGAATCACTGCGCGCCATCGGCGAAGCCTTGGCCAAAGACGTCGGCGCCTTCAGCACCAGCGAAACACCGACGGGCGGTAGGCCCCCCGTTCCGCGCCCGCGCTCGCAGCCAGCTATGAACGCGCTGGCTGGCGAAATGCCGCCGACCAGCGGCGTGCCCGAGACGCGCCCATCACAAGACGTGGTTGCCGCGCGTTCGCCGAGCGAGCCGCCGCCCGCGCGCGACAAAGTGCCGACGGTTCCCGACGAACCCACGCCAGTCAAAACTCGGTCGAGCCCGCCGAAGGCCATTTTCGCTCAACGCATCATCTCTGTCGGTACACCGTCGCGCCCGCCGCCAGCGCCTGCCCCGCTGCCGCCAGCAGTGGACCTCGACAGCACGCTCGAGGCTGCGCCAGAACCGCCGCCGCCACCGCCGCCCTTGCCGCCTCCACCGCCGCCGGTGCTGGCCGCGCCTCCCATGTCGGCCTCCGCGCTTGTCTCCTCTCCCGCGGCACCGCCCGTCGTCTCGGCGCCGCCGCCACCGCCGCCGCCGCCGCCGGTCGAGCTGGCTCCGGGACCTCTCGGCGCTGCGCGCGGCTCTGTGGCCGCCGTGGTGGCCGACATTCCGCCAGAAATTCCGGTGGTTGCCGAGGTCGAAGAAGAAGACGAGCCCACGATGCCGACGGCCTCGTCGGTGCCTTTCGAAACGCCGGCGCCGCCGCCGTTTGCCGCAGGCCCGCTCATTCCGTCGGAGCCGACGCCACCTCCGCCCGCGCTCGCCGCGGCGCAAGCCGTCGCCCAAGCCGAGCAGCTGGCACCCGAAGACGTGGCCCCCGATTCGGCTGAACGTATTCCGGTCGAAGAGCTGTCGCGCGACGACTCGCCGTCGCTGCCGCCCGATGAGCCCACGCCGATGATGCCGCCGCCGGCGCCCTCGGTGCGCGCCGACGCCAAGCCGCCACCGCCGCCCAAGCGCGCGCCGGCGCCCCAGCGCGAAGAAATCGCTTCGCCCGAAGCCGACAAGAAGAAGGGCAAGCAAAAGAAGGCCTGGTGGGAAGAGCTGTTCAGCGAAGACTTCGTGCGCGCCAGCTGGAAGGTCAGCGACGAGCAGATCAAAAAAGAAGTCACGTTCGTCGAAGAGAGCTTGGGCGTTGCGCCGGGCGGCGTGGTGCTCGACTTGGGCTGCGGCTCGGGCCAACACGCGGTCGAGCTGGCGAGCCGCGGCTACGGCGTCGTCGGCTACGACCTGTCGCTGTATCAGCTGGCGCTAGCCGCCGACGTGGCGCAAGAGCGCTCGCAGAAGATCAATTTTCTGCAAGGCGACATGCGTGAGATGGCCTTCGAAGAGATGTTCGATGGCATTTTTTGCTGGAACACGAGCTTCGGCTACTTCGAAGAAGACAAGAATTTCTCGGTCGCCGAGCGCGCGTTTCGGGCCCTCCGGCCCGGCGGCATGTTCTTGGTCGACGTCGTGAATCGCGACTTCGTGGCGGCGCACACGCCGAGCTCGGTCTGGTTCGAAGGCGACTCGTGCGTGTGCATGGACGACGCCGTGATCGACTACTTCACCAGCCGCCTACGCGTGAAGCGCTCGGTGATTTTGGACGATGGTCGCACGCGCGAATGCACCTATTCGGTGCGCCTCTACTCGTTCCACGAGCTGGGCAAGCTTTTGCACGAGGTCGGCTTTCGCGTCACCGAAGTGAGCGGCCATCCGGCGACGCCCGGCGTCTTTCTAGGCCAAGCCTCGCCGCGCATCTTGATGCTCGCGCAGCGGCCTTAGCGGAGTGTTGAAAAAGGGGCTGCCACAGCGCAGCTCGCATCGCAGAAACTCACGTGTCGTCTCCAGGCAAAGCCGCGCGGACGCCGCCTGAACTCACCCTTGGCCTAGCGAGACGCAAGCAAGAGATCTCCTACAAAGAGATCGGGAGATCGGAGGCGAGAAATTGGGGGTTCGAGCCGAGCGGATCTGGCGGAACCTGCGCCGGCTCCGAATGGGCGTCTCGGCTCGAACAACAAAAGCTCCCGATCTCCCGATCTCTTTGTGAAAAAAATCCGGGCTCGTGCGTTTCGGCCCGCTGCCGGCACGAAAGCTTCTGCAAACGGGCCGCAGTTGGGCAGCCCACTTTTCGAGCACCCAGTTAGGGGTTGCGAGGGGAGCTAGTCGCAGGCGATTTTGAGGCCGCCGCTCTCTTCTCGACACTTGCAGCTGGCGCCGAGCACGCGTGTCACGCAGTTGCAGCTCGGCTTCTCAGCGCATTCGGCGAGCCAGCTGCAGGCTCCGCCGCCGGCCTTTTCGTCGCAGTACCAGCCGCTCGGGCAAATGCCGCCGCCGCACAGGCTGCAGGTGCCA
>Ga0307516_10005287_pt1 | contig 15532 bp, 7 predicted proteins | sample 19_EM_MG_FD_203310 | JGI IMG/M metagenome (GOLD analysis project Ga0307516, IMG submission 203310) | Populus trichocarpa ectomycorrhiza microbial communities from riparian zone in the Pacific Northwest, United States - 19_EM | ecosystem: Host-associated > Plants > Roots > Unclassified | place...
GAAAAATAAATATTCAAAACAAAATATATATAGCAATCAAAAGTTTGAGGATCAAATTTGATATAATCAGCAAATAATATAACATTTCTAAATTTTTCACAACTTCTAGAAAGTATTTTTCGCCCAAATTTTTCAGGAAAACACTTTCCTGAAAACCAAGCAAATTTTTCTTTGACTAGAAAGTATTTTCCGTTGACCAACTTTCCTAATGTTAAACAAACACAGGAAAGTTTGGAAAGCGGTTTTCCGAAAAGTGAATTCCGGGAAACAAACATAGCCTAAGATTTGTTTATACAGGCCATAATTTATCAAAGAAAGATGCATTTTTTTGGTCTTAATTTTGTTTGGCGAATGCATTCCCAGAAAAATTTCAAGTCTTGTATTTCCTTTTTTTTAATAACACTTTTATCCTTTATTATTTAATATTTAAAATTGTGATCTATACGCGAGGTATTTTTTCAGTATTAAATAAATCAGTTTCTTTTCACTAAAAGAACAAAAATCTTTCTTTCAAAAATACAACTTTACTTTAAATTGCATATAGTCAAGTCTCTCAAAAATAAATTATGTTCACATATTCTAGCATATTAAAAAAATCATAAAAATAGTCTTTTTATTTATACATGTATTTTTGAATTTAGTAATCAGTTTATTAAAACTATGAGAACTTGACTTACATTTTAAAAATACCAAAACTTTTATTTTACTTATCTTAATATCAAGTATTATAAACTTATACGTAAGATATATTCCCGATATTAAAAAAAAATACAACAATAGCTTATCGAGGATGATTTTTCTTAAATTTTAGAAAGACTAATGGTTAGAAAACACAAAAATACCTTAGTTTAATAAGATATTTTTTTAATAGATAAACAAACAATGTAACTTACATTAAGTGAGGTATACTAAGGGTGATATGTTATCCCTATACACAACCAATCCCCTTATTAAGACTTTGAGACCAGTTAGGGTTCCTAGTAATTAAAATACTAGGTGGCGACTCCATTCTTTTTTTTACAAATAAGAAAAAAGAATTCCTTGTTCTTTCCCCCATCACCAGAGAAATCCTGACATAAGAGAATGATTGTCGCGACGCTGCACACGTGCAGCAGTGAGCTTGTAAAGAAAAAGTGTATGTTGGTCTTGTTAGGTGATCCACCCATCTTGGAGTTCCAAAGATTTTGTTTTTTAAAAGAAAATGGTCTTATTATCATGGGTGGCATGCCCTTTTTAAAATTAAAAAATTAGCCTTTTTTTATGGGTGACATACCCTTTTCAAATTCCAAAAAGAATTTTAGCAAGCCTCCATACTTCCATGAAAATGGTTTATTTTCACTAGTGACCTCCCATCTTGAAATAAAAAAATTGGCCTATTTTCATGGATGACTTACTCTTTTCAATTTCCAAAAAGAATTTTAGCAAGCCTTCATACTTCCCTGAAACTAGCTTATTTTCACGAGCGACCTCCCCGTTTAGAAATTCAAAAATTGGCATATTTTCATGTGTGACCTCTATTTTTTAAATTCTAAAAGAATTTCAGCAAGCCTTTGTGCTTCCTTGAAATTGATCTATTTTTACGAGCAACTTGCCTATCTTGAAATTAAAAAATTGACCTATTTGCACAGGTGACCTACCCTTTTCAAATTCTAAAAAGAATTTCAACAAACCTCTATGCTTCCCTAAAACTGATCTATTTTCATGAGTGACCTACTCGTTTTGAAATTAAAAAAGTGGGAAATTTTTTACGAGTGACCTACTCTTTTTCAAATTCCAAATACTAGGATCTACATCGGATCCTTCCAAAACTTTTCTAAAACAAAATCCAAAAACAATTTTTAGTGGCGATGCTACATCGGATCTACATCACCCTCTCCAGTTTACTCGAGCAAGTTCATACGAGTTACTTTCCATTCTTGAATGTCGAGTTGCCTTTATAGCCTTCTCTTTTTGTGAGTATTTAGGTCATGGTGAATGCTATCACTTTTTTTTTTTCTAATTTAGAATGAATTAAAACTCTTTGTCTCATGACAACGTTGTTTTTTGTGTGTTTTTTTTTCAAATACTCATCATACATGCTTTGGTTTTTATTTTAGGGTGTTTTTCCTAAAAAATATTTTGCAAGATTTACTTTGTCGTTTTGACTGAGATTCTTCAATGTCATATCAAATAACAATGTTTATGCAACTCTCATGATTTGTATTAGTTTTTGAAGAAAAATATTTCATTATGATGATTTGGTTTTGGAGATGGCCCATTTTGCATTGGGTTAAAAAGAAGATCAAATACTTATTTGTAGTCTTGTGTTTGAATTTTCTTAACATAAACAAAGACGAATAGTTATTCAACTTATCATGACTTATAAATGGTTCCTTACATTTTGAGAGCGCTATTTATCAATCTTTCATGCTCGCTTGAATAGAATGGACTTTTCAAAGCACGTAAAGCTGGTTGAGTTTCATGGCTACCAAATAAAAGGAGTTCACAGGCTCAAATGATGTTTGAGGGCTTTTATGGACCTAAGATCACTTTCACTCCTTTATGATTTCATCCTCCTTTTCTATTATTCCAACATATGTTATCTTATCAAAGACCTTTGCTTTTAGAGGTTGAGACAAGGGATCTTTCCAAGTTTTTATTTTCACTCTAAACCTTTGATCGAACTCCTAATATTTTCTTTCATGAAATCTCTTTATCTGCTCATATAAAGATACCAATGACCTTTTCTATTCCATTTGGAAGTTCTTCAACAATTTTCCTTTTTTTTGCTCGTTGAAGCTGTAAGAGAAGCTTTTGCTTGTTTTTTTTAGATACTTGTGTGTCTTTTCAAGGTTCATCATTTAGCAAAGCCCTTTTTTTTGGGCTTGTTGGGTTTTCCTATTCAGCGGCCTAAATCAAGATCTCGTGGATCTCGTTGACATGCATTCTATATTTTTGGGTTTTTTGACTACTTTCTCATTGTTAGTGGACATTATTAAATACCTTCATTCTCATTATTTTCTAATACTTGTCCCCAATATGCGGTGTGATCCTAGCTAGAGTTATCTAACAAAGAAAAAGAAACTCCATTTTTGCTCAAATTGGGACCACAAGAGACATATTCATCTTTAGGGGATCTCAAAAATGACTTTTTCTCATTTCAAGAAAGATTGGTCAAGACTGATAAATTTTGACTTCATTACCGTAGTGATTTGAACAAAATTATTTTGTGAGTTCAAGACTCATGAAAGCTTCATCATCTTTGTTTCATGTAACTTTTACATAACAAATCATTGATTTTTCTTAAAATCCTTTGTTAAAGAGAAAATGATTTCTAAAAAAGTTTTTTTTTGTTGAGCCTTTTGAGATCATTTAAAGAAGATAAGTACACTATGCATATTATTTGTTTGCAGAGTTAAAGTTCACAAACCTAGGCAAGTCGTCTCCATCCATTCTTATCAACAAAAGAGCTCTCCTAGAAAATGCTTTCTTCACTACATATGGGCCTTCGTATTTGGGTGCCCATTTACTCTAATCTTTCACTGGGTAGAGGTAAGATCTTTCTTAGCACTAGATCTCCTTCTCGAAATACCCTAGGTCTAATGTTCTTGTCATATGTTTTAACCATTCTTTGTTGATACAATTGATGATGATATATTATAACTAACCTCTTTTAACTGATCAGATTTTACTGCTTGTATCTCATCTTGACCCAATCAGCTTCCTCAAGTTTTGATTTCATCAGTACCTTTAAAGATGAGATTTATGCTTCTAGCGGCATTACTGCGTCCATCCCGTAAACCAAGGAATAAGGTGTAGCTTTTATAAATGTCCTTATTGCGGTGTGATATGTATGCAGAGCAAAAGGAAGCATTTCATGCTAGTCCTTGTACGTGACTACCATCTTCTATATAATCTTCTTGATATTCTTGTTGGCAGCTTCTACAACACCGTTCATCTTCGACATGTATAGAGATGAATTTGAGTGCTTGGTTTTCCATTTTATGCAAAGCTCCACTATCATTCTTCCATTGAAGTTCTGAGTATTATCAGTCACCATCTTTTTAATAGCTTTTGGGTTACATAAACATATGAACTGGCATTAAGGTAATAGTCTATGACTAACCTTCACAGGGTTTTCATATCTATATTGGATACCCTCGAGGGAAACTTCTGGTGTTGGATAAACTATTTAATATCATAATACCATGGATTCCCAGCCAGTTCTCCTTCAACTTTAGCAAGAGCATTTCTGACTTCAATACTTATGAGTTACACTCTGTTCCTATAATTAACTTTGACCATAAAAGTTAAAGTGGCCAAAGCATCAACAAATTGGTTTTTATATTTTCCTATATGAGTGAATTTTATCTAGTTAAATTCTTTTGCTAGTTTGGACAAATATTCTTGGTATAACATCGACTTTTCATCCTTTATCTATTATTCTTCTTTCATTCGGTAGATTATTAGTATTGAGTCTCTATAGACATCAATTTTATTTATCTTCATATTATAGAGGATGCAAGCTCATACTCTCCCATATTATTGGTGCACTCAAACTGTAGCTTGATCAAAATAGGGTATTGCTTTCTGTTAGGAGAAATTATCACTGCTCTTACCCCATTGCCATATACATTTACTGCTCCGTCAAAATATATTGTCCACCAGTCTGGTTCTTCTTCTTTTCTACTACTAGCACATCATCATCTAGGAAATCAAAATTCAAAGGCTCATAAACTTCAATTGCATTGTCTGCTAAATGATCAGCGATAACATTTCCTTTCATGACATTTCTTGTCATGTACGTTATGTCATACTTAGCCAACAACACTTGTCATCATGTTATTCAACTTAATAAATAAAGTTTTTCAAAGATATATCTATGAGGATCTAATTTTGAAATAAGCCATGTAGTGTAATACAACATGTGTTGTCGAAGTCATTTTGCAGCTCATACATGTGTATAAAAAGCTTCTCTACCATTGTATATTTGGACTCACAATTTATGAATTTTTTACTCAAATAATAAATTAATCCTTTCTACAAAACTCATCATGATGCTTGAGTACACATCTCATTGCTTTTTTGGTTGTTGTTAGACATAAAATCAACGGTTTGCCAAGCATGAAAGGTACTAGTAAATATGGATTTTGAAAATACTACTTGATTTTATCAAAAGTTTCTTAGCATTCCTCATTCCATACCCCAAGATTTTTCTTTTGAAGGATTTGAAAGATTGGCTCACAAGTTACCATCATTTGAGATATAAATCGAGCAATGTAATTCAAACAATCCAAGAACCTTCTTACTTCTTTCTCTCTTTTAGGAGTTGCATGGCCTGAATTGCTTTTATTTTATCAAGGTCGATTTCAATATCTTGGCTAGTCACCACAAATCCTAGCGGCTTTCTGGATTTCACCCTGAATGAACATTTTATAGGGCTCAACTTCAACTGATACCTTTTTAACCTTTCAAACAACTTTTTTTGATTCTAGCAATGGTCTTCTCCCTCTTTGAATTTAGCAATCATATTGTCCACATACACTTCAATTTCTTTATGCACCATATCATGGAACATAATTACCATTGCTCTTTGATAAGTGGCCCCAATGTTTTTCAGCCTGAATGGCATTATCTTGTAGAAAAAGGTTCCCCACGAAGTAACGAAGGTTGTCTCCTCTTTATCCTTGTTGGCCATTTTGAAATAGTTGTATTTAAAGAAACCATTCATGAAGGAGTACATTGAGCTTCGCGCCATATGATCATTCAGGACATCAATGTGTGTCAAAGGGAAGTCATCTTTTGGGCATGTTTTATTTAAATCCATGTAGTCTACACATACTCTAATTTTGTTGTATTTCTTGGGAACTACTACTATATTAGATACCTATTGTGGGTACCTAACCACTTTTAAAAAACCAACATCCCATTGCCTTCACCTTGAGCACCATATCTGGACGAGTTTTTCATAGTTTCTGCTTCACATGTATACTTTCTTCATTTAATGGCACCTTATATACTACAATGTTAATATGTAAACTAGGCATATCAATGTAGGACCAAGCAAACACATCTACATACTCGCGTAGCAGTGAGATCAAGTTTTTCCTTTCAATAATAATGATTAGAGCCCCTATCTTCAATTCTCTTTCATCCTGCCTATACCAACTTTAGTTATCTCTAAGTTTCTTTTACTGGTTTCCAAGCTCGCTCTAATTATTCTACTAGCCTAGAAAATTCTTTTTTCATCATCATCTTCTTATTCATTTTCTTCCATTGCAATTGTGTCCTCATCAAAATTTGGTCATTCATTCTCAGTGTAACATGCTCATGATTTCATGGAAGATTCGTTTTTAAATTTCCTAAAAATGAAAGGTGTTTTAGTGTAAATCTGTATTGTGCAAAGATAAAAAGATAGAGAAATTTATGAAAATGCATGATCTCATTGGAAAAAAAAAAAGAAGCTCCACTACAACGAAAACCATATGTTGACATCTTGAGCTAAAATTGCCAACTTGATATGAAAGTAAAGACAAACATATAGAAACACAAAAAGCACATTAGAACAACATTGTCATTTACTTTTTGAAGATTATAGGAGCCTTTTGGGTCACCTAATTTTGGAATCTTTCGCAACTTGCCATCTTTTGCATGAAGGTTATTATAGACATTTCTTCCACGATGTGGACAGTTAGTTATGGTAACAAATCTTCTCTTTACTTAACCTTTCTTTGCTTATTACACGTCTTGACCTTACTGTCATCTTATTCCAATATGTTGATGCCCATAACAACCATGTATTGGGTAAATACATCTATCATATCTTCAAAGTGTCTTATATAAGTAGTCTTAAGGAATGATACCTAAATCGGGGAGGGAGGGTGTCAATCTCTTCCTCTTTCGGTTCCCTTCCTTCTAGCCTAGCCAACCTATTTTCTTATTTGATATTAGCATCTCTTTTTTATTCTTTCTTTCCAAGAATAAAGTCGAGCCCAAATCTCTGATTTATAGTTTTCAACCATACTAAACTTATCCTCTCAAGATTTCAAAAGATAAGATCACATTAGAAAGGAAGTATATGTTTTAAGAGATATTTGGTCGTCATTCTTGTGGCTTCAGAAATTACTGGTTTTCCCAATACCATGTTTTCTAGCACCCATTTTGTATTAACAATATTAAAAGCATGAAGACTTTCATCTTTGCTCTTTTCAGCTTCTATGTAAGGAACTGTCATATTCTGTACCATTACCAAGGTCTCTTCAGTCTTAACTATTACCAATGTTCCATTCATAATATACTTCAAACACTAATGCAAGGATGATGTCATGATGTCAGAGGCGTGTATCCAAGGCCTTCCTAATAACATGTTGTATGACGAGTGGATGCTCATCACTTAAGAGGTTACTAAAAACATTTGCAGGCCAATGAAGAACTCTATTTCAATGACCCCCACCACTTTCCTTGGGAACCATTATAAGTCCTAACTGTTATAGTGCTTGGCAATATATGCATTGAACCAACTACCATTTCATCCAGTACATGCTTTGGAAGTACATTTCAAGTTAAACCATTGTTCACCAATACTTTTTTTATGGTGTAATCCTTGTACCTCACAATGATGTATAGAGGTTTATTATGACCCGTTCCTCCAACATCAAGCTTGTCTTTAGTGAAGTACATGTAATTTTTCGCATGGATCCTTTCGACCAGATGCTTTATAGTCCTATAGGCCATGTTTTGGGGCACATATGCCTCATTCAACACTCTTTGTAGTATATTGTGGTGGGGCTCAAAACTAAGGATAAGTGACATCAGGGATTTCTTGGCAGGGGCTTTTTTAACTGATTTACCACATTATACTCATTGTGCTTCATCAGCTTTAAGAATTCACTAAATTCTTCCCCACTTACGGGTTTCTTTATGTCCATATCTTTGATGGCATCTACTGTAATAGCCTATAAAATTTAATTGATTTCAATATAATGCTTATTCATAATAAGTAGAAAACAAGGGTTTTTTTTGTCACAGTCTATCAATACAATGTCTAATGCAACAATTCTTAATTTATATTCTTCTTAAACTGTATATTTTATTATACTATTTATCATGTTGATAGCAAATCATCTTTAAGCATTCATATAGACTACATACACGTAAGATACAATAGTATTATCGAAATGGAAGGTACATAAACATCATGTGCAAAATATAAAGTTCACCAACACATCATAATTTACATATCCTAAATTTGAATATCAACATCATATAGTTTTACAAAATAGAAGTCATCTATTCGTACTACTACATAGATTATTACATGATCATCTGGTTTCACAAGGTACATATGATGAGATTGCTAGATGCCATGGTCATGAGATGATCCTATTACAAATCAAACTTGATGTAAGTGCATAAACATTCATTATGATATAATTGAGCAAATAAACATGTAGTTATGGTTAAGATTAATATCTAATAATATAGGTTCACGTTAATAACTTTCTACCGAGTCTATCTTGAATACATTACTTCACATCTTTATACAACAGTAGTCCGCATTACTTTATTTAAGCTATGTTCGACAAACAACTGATGACATATATTATGGTCTAAGAATCCTTATACATATAGAATTCTTCAGTGCATAAATGATTTACCCTAACTATAACCAATTTATATAGTTCCTTAACATGATTTCCAGTAAAAAATAATACATTATAATATTTCTTTCATCATATCGATAAATGCTTTCAATCGAGGCTATTCACAACACTCGCTTCTGGTTGTCCTAGTATGGACACCATTAGCCGGAGTTATTCATGCTTTACTCCTGGCTATACAACATGGATACCATTAAACGAGTTAATCTTATCATTTGTTCCCGACTATTCAACATGGATACCATTCCGAGACTAATTTTGAATATTTTCCCCAGTTATCTAGCATGGATGCCATTAGCCAAAGCTAATCTTTAACGTCTATTCCTGGCTATCTGGCATGAATGTTATTAATCAAAGTTAAACTTATCATTTGTTCCTGATTATCAAATATGGATATCATTAGCCAAAGCTAATTATTATCATCTATTCTCGGCTAACCATTATGGATGCCATTAGCTAAAGTCACTCTTATCACTCATTCCTGGCTATCCAACATGGATACCATTAAGCCAAAGCCATTCTTATCACTTATTCCCGGTTATCCAATATGGATACCATTAGACAAAGCTAATCTCAATATTCTTTATAATTCATGGTTAATCAAGTAATAAAATTCAGATAGCAATACTTTATGTCCATACCTGGTCAAAGATCTGACTCCTGTGGCACCTCTTAATCTATAAAGAGACCATTACTCAATATATTTTATCTCTAGGCATTGTCAAAAATTATTTCCACACACATATATGCACACACCCATATATAAAAATATCTTTTATATTTGTGTATTTTATTCACGTCATTGCATGGTAATAATGTTATAATAAGACATCCATTCCAACTTTATTGAAAATCGTCAATGAAAACTATGTCATTATGACACCTAATATCATCAACGAAAACAAAGTAATTTTAACATTGAAAATTGTCAACGAAAATTGAGTCATTACAATGCTGAAATCATCAACGAAAACTGAGTCATTACGACACTGAAAATCATCAACGAGAACTAAGTCATGTTAACACTGAAAATCATCAACAAAAACCAAGTCATTATGCATTGAAAATCATCAACGAAAACTAAGTCATTACGACACTGAAAATCATCAACGAAAACTATGTCATTACGATGTTTCTTTTCCTAAGTTCATGCATAAAAGTCAATACCAAGTTCTCTTCCTAAAAGATCATACCATAACCTATTTATGGGCATTGACCACAACACAATTAATCTCTAAGAGTATATAAAGCAAAATTAACATGTAAAGTCTTCAATCTATTACAATCTCACTCAATCATCAAATATTGTTAAGGAGGATCTATTAATTACCATTATATTCATGAAGGCCTTTCTTTCCTATTTTCTTCTAAAATAGCCAAAGCCTATGCCTTTTTCTCTACCAAGCATACTTTGTGTTTTTCAATATGATATCACCAAATTCTCATTTATTATAAAATGGCATAATATGTTATACGCATTTTAATTTATAAAGTTCTATTAGACATGTTCAAAAATCATATTTATTTCCATAATCTCATCTAGTTCATCACAATGTTGTTAAGTAGTATTCAATCAAATTCAAGCATTCACATTTCAAGGATTTTCTTTCCCAAGTCTTCATGGTGGCCGAAACATAGGACATTATTACCAAGTATTCATTTCATCAATCTCAATCATTTCATTTCAAATCATTAAACACAAGCTAGTAACTATTCTCACATTATGCATGAACTCAATTTCTACTATCTTATTTGTTTATCTAAGGATGTTCATCATACAAGGGGGTTTCCTTCATTTTCTTCTCTTGGTCGAACATGTTGTTTCCATTCCTATAAGTTTACTCATGTAAATGATCACTTTCATTCCAAATATGTCTATGTTAACATGTATTAATCATACATCAATCCTTTAAGTTTACAATTAAATAAGCTTTACGATTCATAATGTAAAACTAGAATATTGACATTTTAAAAATCTGTTTCAACCTAGACACTTTATCCCAAATACTTGTCAAGGTCACAAATTAACAAATTGTATCATTCCATTCTATTCTCCCTTCACTTCTTCAATAGGTCGGCCTTAGCTAGGGTTTTCTATTTAACATGCATTAATTTGTTTTTGTTATAGAATCTAAAAATATCCCCTTCTCATCTGAACCTTTAAACCTCTTCATTTAGTCTTTCACAATCAAGAGGTATAAGAATCTTAGGTCACCTCATTTAGGGTTTTCTTCCCATTTTATCTTATAGTTTCAGAAAAATAAATGTAAGAGTAAGGGTCATCCTTACCACATGAATTTAAACAAAAATTAGGGAGGTGTTTTGGTGATTTCCTTCATTTTCTTTTTGATTTTTCCTTCCTCTTCCACTATTGTTCCAGCCGACCTCCTCTCTCCCTCATTACTTCAATGTTTTCAATTTTCTTCACCTTACCTCTACTCTTCTCTCACTCAAGTATCTTGTATGGCTGGCATGCAAGGGATTTCTTTGGTAAAACTTGTAAGATAAAGGCTGCTAGGGTTGTTTCCAGCTAGCCATGGGAAGAAGAAAAGTCATTATTTCACTTTCCCAATGTATTTATACCCCCTCTTAAATTAGAGTAGGTCTTGTTTGAATGTTGTGTTCTCTTATCCTAGTGTCTTTTAAGTGTTTATTGGCCAGTACCTTCATGTTTTTCTCGGGTATTTACCTGGTCAATTCCTTTTTTTACAGAGTTTTACATATACAACCTCTTTGCCTCTGGCTTTTCGTTGCCTTTCTAATTCTTAAAGTGTAAAACACTTGTAACTTCATGTTAATCCATAAATCTCAATCTGAAACATAGGAGCAAAACCCTCAATATTGGGATAATTTTTGTAATTATGAGGCAATGCATTATAGTTCTCATTGTAGGTAATGGCAGGCCTTGTCAGGATGAGTTTTGGTGGATTACTCTTAGTATGTTGAAACCTACACATCTTTACTTTCTTTCATTGGAAACTTATCATACCCACGACATCATCTTTTTCCTCCTTCTCTATTTGTAATAGACCACATGCCATTATTTGCATCGCCTTCTAGTGAAACCTTTTATATTCATCGATGTTAGGTCCCAATACTTTATGGAACCTACAAAAATTGTCACTCTTTCTTGAACCAAATTCATTTTTTATTGGCAACACCCGACTTGCACTAACATGTCATACAACCTATCCATGGTTACCCTTAAAACCTTTTCTTTATTTCTTCCAAACTCCACAACATTTACCCCATACTACTAGAAGCATGATTAAGGAGGGGGTTGAAATTGATGTTAGAGGTATCTTTAAAGGTTATCCATCCTACTTTGAATAATTGCATGAGCTTTCTCTTAAATGTTGAGCAAGTATTAATATTGTGGCCAAGGTTTTTGATGTGGTACTTATAAGTTAGATCTGGTTTATACTAATTTAGGAAGGAAGGTTTTAGTAGTGAAAATGGAAGAGGGGCCACATGACCTATGCTTAGCAATTTTGCATATATTTATCCTAAAGGCATAGGTAGAGATGAGAGTTGTTCTTGGTTTCTTTGGTAGGCTCCCTTTAAATTGTTTTCATCTTGGTTTTCTGGCAGGTTGGTTTGCTAGAAAAGGCTTAGCAAAGTTAATACTGGATATTTAGGAAGACATGGTCTGATAGCTTTGGCTTTGGTAGCTTTGTGTTTTGTAATTATTTTTACCCTTATATCCCCCTTCCACATTGCCCACCTCAACATTGTTTTTCCTCCATGCAAACCCTTTTTTTATAGTAAGTTTTGATATTCTTCCAACTTTTATCCCTTGTTCTATTCTCTCAGCAATAACAATATCATAAAAATGTTGGGTGAAACTACCCTTCAAATGCTCATAATATAGGGACTTGAATGTATCCGTGAATAGAGTCACCATCTTTTTTTCTAACAAAGGTGGTTATACATGCATTGAGTATACTCTCTTATGGTTTCCTTATTGCTCTTCTCCATCACCATTAAGCTCGTTCGGTCCAGAGCAATGTCAATATTAAACTTGTATTATGTCAAGAAAGCGGCAGCAAAATCACTCCATTTCTTGACACTTGTGTTATCTAAGCTCATGTTCCTATTTAATGCAGAACAAGTCAAATTGTCTTAGAAGAAATGGATGAGAAACTTCTCATCATGTATAACTTTTTTCATTTTGTTGCAATATGACATCAAGTGTGTATTAGGGCATTCCAGTCCCATACACTTGACAAATTTTAGCACCCAAAACTTCTTAGGAACCACTACATTTGGCACCAGGCATGTCTCAACTGCTCTAACCGGGTTATAAATGTCAAATTCTTTAATAGTCCTCAATCTTTCTTTCCAGATAACCCACCTATCTTGTTCAAGGCAATAAGAGGATTTAACCTCATGAGATCCTTCTATTGTTAGATCTATTATGGCGAGTCATCAGAATTCTCATTGTTACTTATGGTCTAGTAACAAGATTTGCCCTCAAGTTTTGTGAGTCGAGGATAATCGAAGCTGTTGGTGGCAGTAACATGGTTAGCTGCTGATTGGATATCTCTTCCCCAAACTACGCTCGTATGAGTTACTCGAGTAAGCTAGCCATCTAAGTCATATTATTCTTAACGTCTTACAATGTTTTTTGGTAGTGGACCTTAAGGTGAGCCCTCTCTTTGTTCTCCATCCTTTTATAAAAGCCTAATATTGTAAACTTTAACAGGGTGAGCCATCTGATCCATGTTTCTCATCTTCTTCAAAAGTAACATGTTGTTCCTATTCAGTTGATTGTTGTTGTTGTCAATCATATGGTTATGAAACTTGAGCAGTCCATTCTGTTCTTCTAAATGTTTTACCTTGGCTTTTTTTTATCGACCTTTTTCTTTAGTGGGTTGATCTTATTTCTTTTATTATCCAAATCAGTTTTGAAGACCCCGACAACTTTTTTTTTGGCTTTTGTTTCAGTCAACTCACCTTTCAGCATCACATACTTGTTGTATAACCTTTCATATTGTTCAATTTTGCTTTCTAACTCAGTTTGGGTCCTTGAAGACATATCGACCCTTTCTTGGCAATCATTGAAAATGGTTTTCAAAACCTCTAGCTCAATACTGGTTTGCATATAATATATTCTTAATTATCTTCAATCTTCCGCATATTGGTTTCTAGGCGCCTTTTTTTTCTTTAAGTTGCTTCTCTAAGGACATGATTTTCTTGTCCTTTTCCTCCAACTGTTGCTCTACAAACTTTCTTAATTTTTTTTAAGTGAGGAGTTACTTCTTTAAGGGCTTTATTGGAGCCCACCTCTATTTAGAGCTTTTCCAGTTGTTCTCTTAACTCTTCGTTATTGCTAATCCTTTTTTTTTTTGGTTCAATAGCTTGCGAAGTCTCGACTTCAAATCTAAGAGTCATGAGGATGATGACTAGTGATAGATTTCTCCACTTTGGATATTTTTCACTAGTAACTAGATCTCTTAAACCATATGATTCCTTCTTGACCAATACCAAAAGCTTCTAGTCTTGCTTAATGTTTTTCACAATTTCCAAAGCAAATTGGTCTTTGAATAACCTGGAGAATTGAGATAGCCTGGTCGTTCTTGGCACATGTTGTACGCCTCTAAGCTTCTTTACAACCAAAGTGGGCGTGTAGCTAACATATCCAGTCACTCCAATCAGAAGCACCCACAATCTTTGCCCATAACTCATCAAGCAGTCCATTACTATCATTCACGGGGCTTTCTACTTTACTTCTCATTGCATGATTCCTTGCAATTTTACTTTCTAGTTTTCCTCGCATAGGTCCTTCTACTCCTTTTTTTTAACTATCTCTAATCTTTTTTTATTAAACCAACAAAAGTTGTTAAATACTAGCTTCTTGGTTTCTATATGGCTAATCAGTTATATGTACAACAATTCTTCACAACATCTCATTGATCCTTTACAACCCTTATATAATGGTTTAGTGTTAAGATAGTTTTTGCTACTATCGTCATAATTAGATTTATCTGAGTGTTTTTATATGCAACAAAAGTTATAGTCGCCTCTAAACTGATTATTTAATGAGGTTTGGAAATAACACCAAACCAAAAATTCCTAAAGCAAGTATTCTGCCATTTTTTTCAAAAAATCTAGAGTCATTCTTCCTCCTTTCGAATACCTCTTCGATCATCTTCCACATCAGGCCACTAGCACTTTTCTCCAATATATTATGGAGATTTGGAACTTTGATCAATTTGTCCAGTTCAGCTACCACTTTTTCACGCCTTTGGTGGAAGTAGACTGTATAGATTTCAAGGAATTTTAGTTAGTAAACCATACTCTTTCAAAGTAGGACACATGTCTACATTCCTAAAAGTAAAGCATTGGTACTCGGGGTCCCAAAATGCATCAAGACTTTAATTGCTGAATTTTGCAATGACACATTTATGATTTCCACTATCTTCTCATATTTCTTAAAAAAGCCATCCTCATGGTTGTTTTTCCTGTGTAAGATGAGCTTCTTCAAGTCATTTTCAGAGCAACTCACATTTTTTTATGGGTGGCAAACCAAACAAACCCTTAACCACTGACCTAATTTTGACCCGATCAGGTTGACCTGAAATTGTATGTGTTTTATTCATAAAAATATTGTATTCCCTCTCATTCCCTAGCCAACTAGTAGACTTCTATAGTGCCGCATTTTGTTATAGGAATGAAATTGTAATTTGAAGATATTAATGTGCCATGTAATTTATTTTGTGCATTTGATGTAGATTTATATTTATGTTTTCATATTTATGCACACTAATATTTTATCATCCTTATATATATATATATATATATATATATATATATATATATATATAAAAAAAAACTAACTTTAAAAAAAAAAATATAAATATATAAAAAAAAAAAATATAAAAAGACAAAAT
>Ga0307516_10005289_pt1 | contig 15531 bp, 7 predicted proteins | sample 19_EM_MG_FD_203310 | JGI IMG/M metagenome (GOLD analysis project Ga0307516, IMG submission 203310) | Populus trichocarpa ectomycorrhiza microbial communities from riparian zone in the Pacific Northwest, United States - 19_EM | ecosystem: Host-associated > Plants > Roots > Unclassified | place...
TTAGTGTATGTACATGTTTTATTGTTATTTCTCAAACAAACTTGTAGTATGAATGTATAATTTTGTACTTGTTATGGTTTGTTTTAGATTTTGTAAAATTGTATTTGTTTGTAAATTGTTGAAACTTGTTGAATTACCAAATTACATGTGTTATGGTGAAATAATTAATAATTTGTTTAACTTGTCCGTTTTAATTTTTATCAATGCTATTACGGAGTTGTAATTTTCATAAATTTATATGTATAAGTTTGTATGGACGTTGATAATTGATAATGAAATTTATGAGAAGTTGTAATTAGCTTGTTGGATAATCTCGAGGTAAACCAATATTTTTGCAAATTTATTTACCTAACATAGTTAATTAATACATGTTGTCATCGTAATTTTATAGAGGTTCGATACAAGTCATGGATGATCGTTCATGGATGTATCGAGATTCACCCTAAGGATTGCGGAGGATGGATTATTGTAACGGGGTTCAGGGTTTTATTAATTTCACAACATCTATTCCTAGAAATTTTACTGGAGACGGTATTAGGTGTCCATGCAGGAAATGTGAAAATAAAAAGTATCTGCATCCAGATGTTGTAATGATGCATCTTCTACATAAAGGGTTCATGGAGAATTACCAGTGTTGGTATGCACACAGAAAAGTATTTGTTCATAATAAGAGCATGAGAGAAAGGGTGGTTGGGTCAACTTTTAGTGCTAGCAATTTGCAGGGAGTTGCAAATGACAACAGTAATCATTACAGGAATATAGTTATTGATGCAATGAAAATGAATCAAGGTAATGTCAGGCAATGTCCAATCGTAGAAGAAAAACCTAACGCAGATGCAGTTAGGTTTTTTGATTTGTTGAAAGATACGAACCATTATGGGATGGTTGCACGAACCACAGTAAATTATCTGTCATAGCACAAGTGTTCACCATTAAGTCAGATCACGGGTTGAGTGAGGCCAGTTATGATAAAATTATCGAATGGGCGAGAAGCATTTTACCTGAAGGGAACAGGCTGAAAGAGAATTTCTATACTGTCAAGTCTATGATGAAACCCCTCGGTTTGGGATACTAGAAAATTGACATGTGCCTTAACTTCTGCATGTTATACTACCTTGAAAATGTTGAGCTGACCGAGTGCATGACATGTGGGCATTACCGTTACACATCCAGAACTAGCAGGGGAAAGACTCTCGTGGCATATAAAAAACTTAGATACTTTCCAATCACACCTAGACTACAAAGGTTATTCATGTCACCAAGGACTGCTGAGCACATGACATGGCACCAATCACATGATGTGGTTGATGGAGTGATGATACATCCTTCTAACGGCAAAGCATGGAAACACTTTAACAGTGTGCATCCTCACTTTTCAGCTGAATCAAGAAATGTGCGTCTTGGGTTGTGTACAAACAGATTCAACCCATTCGGGTTATTTGTTGTTCCTTATTCTTGTTGGTCAGTCATACTCACAGTTTATAACTTGCCACCGGGGATGTGTATGAGGTCGGAGTTCATGTTTTTATCTACTATCATACCCGGTCCGAGCAGCCCGGGCCGGAATTGTCTTCGACCGTTAATTGATAAGTTGACGTAGTTGTGGTCCTCCAAAGCTTTGACTTATGATATATCGAGGAAACAAAATTTTGTTATGAGGACGGCTTTGATGTGAACTATCAATGATTTTCCAGCTTATGGAATGGTTTCTAGTTGGAGCACGCATGGAAAACTAGCATGTCCATACTGCATGGAAAACAACAAGGCATTCACACTAACAAACGGAGATAAAGCTTCTTTTGTTTACTGTCACTGCCGTTTCTTGCCACCAAATCACAGGTACAAAAAGAATAGAAAGGATTTCTTTGTTGGCAGAGTTGAAAAGGATGTTGCACCCCCGCGTCTTTCTAGTGAAGAATTGGATGATGTTGTATCAGAGTACGGTGACATTGTGTTTGGTCTCCAATCAGGTAAGCAAAAGTTTCCTGGTTTTGGTTTGACCCACAATTGGATAAAGCGAAGTATCTTTTGGGAGTTTCCTTATTGGAAGACCAATATCCTCTGTCATAACCTTGACGTCATGCACTTAGAAAAGAACGAGAACATTTTCAACACCGTCATAGATGTGAAGGGGAAGACAAAAGACAACATCAAGGCTAGATTGGATATAGCTTTGTTCTGTAACCGTAAAAATATGGAGTTGGTTTGTGATGGGTCACAGGTCGCAAAACCAAGAGCAAGCTTCGTGTTAGAGAAAAATACACAACTACTAGTCTATGAATGGCTTAAGAGTCTATGTTTTCTCGATGGACATGCCTCGAACATGTCAAGGTTGGTTAATATGGAGGAATGCAGATTGTATGGAATGAAGAGTCATGACTGTCACGTGTTTATGCAAACAATCATTACATTAGCTTATCGTGATTTGTTGCTGAAAGGGATATGGGATGCACTCACGGAGATCAGTCATTTCTTTATAAATATATGCTCCAACAAGTTGAATGTTGATCACATTGAGAGGCTTGAAACAAATATCGTCGAGATACTATGCAAACTTGAGATGATATTCCCTCCATCATTTTTTGACTTAATGGAGCATCTCCCCATACATTTACCGTTTGAGGCAAAATTTAGAGGACCGGTCTAGTATAGATGTACCCATTTGAACGGTTAGATATTACAATTGTAATGTAATTCATATATAAAAGTATTTTCTTTGTTTTTCTTAATTGAAAATATTTGATTAATTCAATGCAGGTACTTGTACTATTTATATATTGTAATATCATAAACTCATATAATTTGGAACAACCTTGCAGAAAACATCGACAATATTTACTATCCAATAACTCACAGCTGACTGAATCCCAAATCTTTCAATTACAAGATGAACAATTTGCCACGTGGTTCAGAACACATGTAAGTACTATCACAAACTCATTATCTCTTGCAAAGTTATTGTATGTCATTACAGAATTCTTGTTTACTATTTATTGTTGTACATTACATACAAGGTTTATCAAATGGAAAGGAGTGCTGCTAAGTCATTGTCTTCATTAAGCCTAGGCCCTGAAAGAAAAGTTAAGTGCTATAACAGGTATTTTATCAATGGATATATGTTCCATACTGAAGAATACGGGCATGGAAGAAAGACATACAACAGTGGTGTTTGTGTTAAGGGATCGACTAGTAGTGAGTTAGAAGTTGATTACTATGGTAGATTAGAAGAGGTCGTCGAACTGCAATATCATAACGAGCAGAATATAGTGTTTTTATTCAAATGCTATTGGTATGACACCACTGACAGAGGAATCAGAGTTGATCCTCACTATGGTCTGGTTGAAATCAACTCAAAAGCTAGACTCCGCAATGTAAACAATGTCTTTGTTTTCGCAAAGCAATGTCAACAAGTTTATTACACATACACCCCTTCCTTTAGAAAGGATCGATCAAGAGTTGATGGGTTATCTGTTTTAAAAACGAAACCCAGGGGTCGTATTGAGGTTGTTCAGGATGAGAACGAAGACACAAGTGTGCGAGATGAAGTCTTTCAAGTTAGGGAGTTGGTTAAACCATATCGAGTTGCTCCTTCGATTGACTTGGAAGAAAATTTAAATTTTCATGTTTTCGATGATAGTCTTGTTGATATTGACGCAGAGGAGTTGAATGTTGTTTTGAGCTCTAGCGGGCAAGCAAATGTCAATAAAGATGATGCTGATGATATCCATATTGAAGATTGCGATGGAGCTGATGACTATTCAATTGACGACGAAGAAGAAGAAAATTATGACTAACTATCAGAATAAAGGAAAGTGTAAAGCAATTTTTTATACTGTAATATATATTATGGATGATATATTGGAACATGAAATATTTATTTTATAAGTGTTAACTATTGTTATTGTTTTGTGCGACAGACAGTTTGTAATTGAAGTGTTTGTAGGAAGGTAAATAGACAATACAAACATAATCTTTCATGCACAATGCACGATCACCGACGGATTACAATCCGTCGGCATTCCACAGAGACCTTTACTGGAAATGTCACAATCACCGACGACTTTGTGGACGGATTACAGTCCGTCGGCATTTCACAGAGACTTTCACTGGAAAATGCCACAATCATTGATAATTTTGCAAACGAATTTCGTCCATTGGCATTTCACAGAGAGTGGTGGAAATGCCACAATCACCGACGACTTGGGCGACAGATTATAGTCCGTTGGCATTTGTCAATAGTTCACAATTACCGACAAATTCATCGATGGACGGTGTGAATTCCAAAGAATGGGTATTAAATGCATCTCTAACCGCGTGCAATTGCTGATGGACTGTGAAAAATATGGAGGGTAATTAAAAATTCTGGTGTGAAATTCAAAATTACCGACAGATTTTCAAAACATCACCAACGGACTAATTAAAATTAATATTATTTAAATGGTCGTCGGTGATTCCATCGAGAAAACTACGTTATAAATCCCAGCGACTGCCCTTTCAGTTCATTTTTTTATCTGCTTAGTTTCAAAGTTTTTTTTTTCCTCTTATTTCCTTCAAAAATTTTGTGTTTTTGGCTTGTATTCTTTTGTTCAATCTTCAGCAAATTAAAAGGTATATACTTCCTCTACTTCATTTGCTTTAAGATTTTATTTTTTTATTTGTTCTTTGTTTGATCTATTATTATTTTTGTTATGTTTTTTGTTTTAGTGTATTTTTATAATGTAGATAAAGTCTTGAAATAAACACATTATTAAGGTAAGAATTTTTCATTCCTAAAGTCTATAGTTTTTTTTTTTTAATTTGTTCAATATATTTAGTTGTTTATATTGCCATAATAATTGAACACTTTGTTGAATTTTAATTGTTATTGTTGAATTTACCTTGTAATTAGTAATTCAATATATAGGAATAAATTTAATTATTTTCTCTCAATTTTACTCTATTATTGCATCATATGTGTTTAAGTATTTCCATTAATTTTAATTGTTGCAGGTTTGAAAACTTTGGATAGTCTTTAGTATAGGGGAGGTGTTGCCTAATTGTTTTCTAACAATCGAATTTAATTGTGTAATTATTCGTATAAAATTGTGTAGATGCGTAGAATGAAATCAACAGCTCGTCGCTCACATAGGGTCGCAGCTAGTTCTTCTAGCAGCGAGGATGAAATGTCCTTAGGTGCCAATCAAGAAGAGGCACCTGGGCCGTCTATCGATGCTGCCTCTTCCAGCGCGGTTTTACAGAGAAGAGGCAGTGTGCCTTCACAGAGGAATCATTTCACCCACAAGTACAACGCATAGTGGAAGGACGACCTTTCAATGTAGGTTTGTTTCGGTTTCAGTTTTTTTTTAATTATAACATAATTTATGAACAACTAATCAATATTTCATTAATTTCATTTTTTTTTAGGTTCACAAACATTGAGGCCGCCCGAGTAATATCATCGGTGTTTAAATCGTCAATGGAGATTCTATTATTTCAATGCATTCAGGTATCCAGACATCCTGAATGGATACCGAATATCGATGCATGGTTTGACAAATTTGAGGTTGGTGTTAATTTCTAATTTCTAGCTTTTTTAATAAATTATTAATGTAATTGTAAATAAATTATTATTTTTATTTTAAATAAATTACTTATACACAGCACAAATTCGAGTGGGATAACGCGCATGACAATGTTGTGAGGAGGGTGTGGAAAAATCACGCGGCAACTAGGTAACATCCAAAACATTATAATATTTACAAAACAAAATTTTGTTTTAAAATTTAATTTGTCACTATGGAAGTAGGTTGCGTGATTTTTTGTATGAAGCACAAAAAAAGACAAAAAACAATACGAGAGATAGAGGTTTCCAAGGCTGGAACGACATGGCTGTTTAGAGGGATTATAAACCGCTACACATCCCGGAAGATATTTGGCCGCAATATATTGAGCATGTGACGTCTGAGCGGTTCACACGGCACTCATAGTCCGGTGTTGGCAACCGAAACAAGCAAATTCATTGTTCGCTGACAACGCACACCGGCGGCTCTGTTCCATTTGCTGCACATGCGAAACGGATAGTAAGATTAATTTAAATGAAATATATCGTTAAATAGTTTGTTGTTACTTAATTAATTTTTTTTTCTTACAGGCTACATCTCTTGGACGTGAGCCAAGCCTAATAGAGCTGTTTGTAGAGACGAACGTGCGGAGTCAAGACCGCCAAAAAAAGGGTGCAACAGTTTGTTGACAACCGTGCTCAACACTTTGTGGTATGCTCGTTCAACCATTTTATTTTGTAAGTTATTATTTTTATTGAATTGAATATGATGTTTTCTTTTTTCATTTTCAGAAGACCTATAAAAGCCGGTTGAGGGAGTTATGGGGACAATCCTTCGACCCATCCAGATTTCGATTCGGATTTGTGGATGGAGGTAGGATCGTCCAGTGGACCTGCTAAAAATTGGGTGTACGAGCTCTCCAACACTACGAACGAGAACTTATAGGCGGTCCATAGTGTCTCAACCGTTGGGAGCTCCCATTCAGTATCGAGCACCCAATCTAAGGAGTTTGTAGCCTTGCAGCAACACACGGCTCATCTCATCGAACAATATCAACAACTATTGGCGAATTATGAGCAAAACATGGCTCATCTCACCGAGAAATACTAGCAACTTTCGGTGAATTATGAACAACTTCACCAAATGGTCATGAACTTGACATCACAGAGTGTTGATACATATGTGCCCCCTTTTTGGCCGTATGGTTTAGGGAACAACCAGCCTCCTTCTCCTCCTCCTCCTCCTCCTCCAGCTTCGCCATTGTGCTAATTTAATATTATTTTTTTGAAACACATTCAATTTGTAATGAATATTATTTAACTTTATTTTTTTATTTTTGATGTTTAATAAAAATTTATTTGCATAATTGTTTTTTACTATTAATTTATATAATTTTTTATTTTTTATTCTAAATAATTTTTTTTAAAAAAAATTTAAAAATACACACCGACAGATTTGCAGACGGATACAGTCCATCGGCATTTCACAAAGAGTGGTGGAAATGCACACTCACTGATGACTTTGCAGACGGATAAAGTTCGCTGGCATTTCACAGAGAGTGGTGGAAATGCACACTCACCGACGACGTTGCAGACGGATAGAGTCCGTCAACATATGCTACTATCACTGATGGAAAAAATCTGTCGGTGTATTTCCAGCGAAAATATTTTTTTTGCGCGCATTTTTCGTTTGTAAAACCATCAGCAATATTGTTTTTTACAGACAGATGTAGCAACGGAATGTGGTATTACCGACGATAGGGATGCCGACGAACACTTTTCATCGTCGAACACTTTTCATCGGTGATTTAGTCAGTAAAAAATTTACCGATGGAGTCTTAATCCGTCGGTAAAACTGTGAAATCTTGTAGTGAAGGAATATTTCATTAATTTTTTTCTCCTTTATATATTTTTTTTTCTATTACATTTAAGCACCAAGCTTCTGATTACAAGCTTATTTATAAGCTTAAAGTTCTAGACAATTAAGAAATTATACTAAGTAAAGAAAATCTTATTTTGAACAGGAAAAATAATTAATTATGCCAACTTAACCGATAGATCGATTCTCAACTGGTAGACTGGTTCATTTAAGTCTACTGTTCGATTGGTTCCTAACCAGTAGATTGATTCCTTTGTTTTTTAGAAAATCTAGAAATCTAGTTTTTTTCAACATTCACCCTTAAACTTGATTTCTTATAACTCCCAGTATATCTCTCATCTTGGTAAAAACATTATGTTTGAGTGGCTTAGTGAAAATATATGCGACTTGGTCTTAGGTTTTCACATTCTTAACTTCAAATTCCTTGTTTGTAATGCAATCTCGTAGGTAATGAAATCTTATTTTAATGTGCTTACTTCTATCATGAAACACGTGATTCTTTGCTAAGACAATAACTGATGAGTTATCCAAATAAATATTTCTAGGCTTCTTTTGTGGCATTCGCAACTCTTTCAATAATTTTCTTAGCTATATGGAATGACAAACACATGTTATAGCAGTTACATATTCAACTTCAGAAGTTAATAATGTGATTATAGATCGCTTCTTCAAACTCCATGTGAATGTTGTGTTTTCTATGTAGAAGACGAAACCCGTAGTGCTTTTTCTATCATCCATATCTTCAGCCCATTCATTACCACTATAACCCATAAGTTAGAGTAACCATGGAATAAGCCAAAATCTATGGTACCTTTGATATATCAAAGATTTCACTTCAAAGCTTTAAGATGAGTCATAGTTGGTGTCTTCATGAACCTGCTCACAAGCCTTACTTCAAAGAGAATATATGAACGAGTGCATGTCAAATATCTCAAACTCTCAACTAGGCTCTCAACTTCACTCCACACTCAATTGGAGTATTCACTTTTGCATGATCCTCAATCTCGCACTTCTAGAGAATCTCTTTTGAAAACTTCTCTTGACTCACAAAGATTCCTCTATCTTCATGGGTATGTATCCAAATTCATCTTACTTCTCTTCTGCATAGAATTTTTAGAAGAGTGCTTGCGCATCTATGTCTTCATGAATTTTGTTGACTCTTTTTTCCTAGACTTGTAGTTTTTCCATAAGACCTTGAATATTAAAAAAATCCATATTCGGTGATTCCTTTATCACAACCATAACATAGTGAAATTTCTTTTACAGTGAGCATAAGATCTTTTCTACAACACATGTTTCTTTCTCCCCATATCTTTTCATATGATTATATATGGCCAAAACTTTAGCAAAGTAATCTAAAATACTTTCTGATTCAAGCATATTTAATCTTTAAAATTCACCTTGTAACTTTTGTAGGCATGCCTTTCTTACATTATCAGCTTCTTGGTTTGATCGTTGCAAAAATTCACATGCTTGGTTGACAGTGGTTGTGTTAGCCACAATCTCAAAGATGACATCATCCAAACATTGGTGGATGATTGTAAGTATTTGTTGATCCTTTCTTTGTGCCTTTTGCACTACCTCTCTTTAAGCTAAAGTCAACATTACATCTTCTTAGGCTCCTCGAAACCTTTTTTTTTTTAACCATTTCCAACACATTTTGGAAACTTAGTCAAGCTTTCACATGAATACACCAAATTTCATATTTTATCAAACGAGAACATTGAAGTGGGAAGTTTGTTTTGGTCATGTCAAACAATTTGAACAAGTTCTGATATCACTTGTTGAAAGAAAAATTATTAAAGTAAAAACTTGTGGATAGTAATGCAAAATAGCAAAGCTAAAGAATAAGAAGAAAATTTGAGAGGAATGAATGTTTCATTAAATATTTTCTCTTTTATACATCTTTTTTTATTACATTTATGCATTATGTTTCTGATTACAAGCCTATTTATAGACCTAAATTCCTAGATAATCAAGGAATTATACTAAATAAAAAAAATCTTATTCTAAACAAGAAAAATCATTCTGTCGACTTAATTGATCAGCCCATTCATTTCATTTAACCTGTAAATGATTCTCAACCAATAAATCAGTTTTTCTATTTTTTAAAAAAAAATCAGAAATCTAATTTATTTTTAACAATGTATAGGGTATTTGTGTGATGAATATTGTGAGCGGTCGATTCAAATTTGTTTGCATTTTGAGATCCTGTGTCAACTGTAAACATTTTAAGGAAAACTACAGGCATGATGGGATTCTTCCACGGTCTACTGCTAACACTGCAATATAATCTTTACCTAATCTGACAGCGATCAATTCGGCAGTTTATGTGTTTTTGCTGGCTATCATGTTTTTTTTATATATATATAATTAAAGAATGATTGATAGGACTTTAATTAACAGATCAAGTAATGAAAAAGTCCAAAACAGCAATCTTAATTACAATTGTTGCAAATTTTTCATGTCATCCATTAATTAACCTCTCTTTAAGTTTATGATCTATGAGAATTCCACAAAATTCATTCAATTTCTTCAACTTGCAATCTAGAACTCGATCATTTTCTGAGTTAGCAGAGAAGATACCATAGTGTTTTCTTTAATTTAGAAATGCTAAACTATAGGATTTAAGATTTCCAGTAAGGGGTCTCATGCTAACTTCTTTTTTAAGAGTGGATTTAAAAAAAATTAAGAGAAAGTAATAATTTTGGTCAAATTATCACTAAAATATCAAAAAATAAAAAAATTAATTCAATTGAGCCCTTGATGGAATCAATTAGGACTTTCTAATAGGAGCACAAGAAGGCGGAAATGGATCCTTTCTCTTTCATTTAGATCCTTAGCTTTCCAATTTGTATAATTTTGCCCTTAATTTCAATTCTTCTCTTCAACTAAAACCTCAATTGACCAATTGGTCTTCCAAACTTTGCCTCCTTCTTCTATTTTGGTCCTTAGTCCTCCAATTTGTGCAATTGTGATCAATGTTTCCCAATTTTCTTCTATTAAACCTCAAATTGCATGTCCACATGATTTTTTAACTAGTTGTAAATTAAGTTTTTACTCGATCGCAACCAAAACTGTTTTTTATTTTTTAAAAAAAATTTTAATTTTTTTTCTAAAAATAATATTTTTTTTAACATGATTCTTTTTAAATGATCTTGAAGACATTTATTGAAAATTTTTGGGGGGTAAAAATTGAATTATGACAAATATAAAGACTAAATTTTAGTTTCATATCAAGTGATTTAGCAAATTTATCGAAATATGTTTTAGCATATACATAAAAATTGCAGAATAACTTTCTAGGCTTAAAGATTAAAACTACAACCTTATGCACAACGCATGTATGAAAGAATTATATATAAAATATTTTAAACGGAATATTTACTTGTTGAATCACTTGGATTGTATAAAATATTCAAATCATGTTGCTATCAATGATTATATATATATTTTGTTTTTAAGAATTTATTGTTTGTAACTTGGTGCAAAATATTGAATGTACATAATTAGTTTTCTAAAATTTCAACAATATCACCTGATTCTTTGGAATTAATTTTTTATTTTTTTATAATTTATTTTAAACATATTAATGCTTTATATTAAAAATAAAAACTTTGATGTAGATAGAAGCTAAAGACAGAACACATGAATCCTGATGAGTGAAAGGAGCTATTGATGTGAACTTCTAGTTTACAGGTTTTATTTTCTCTAGAATAACAATTATAAAATCTACCTCCTTAGCAGGTTTACAAAGCCATAAATAGACTAGAAATCTAGACCTCAACTATAAAACAAAAATAAAAATCCGAGATTACAAAGGAAGGAAGAATAAAATCCAAAAATAACATGAAATCCAAAAATAAAAAGGAAAATCACAAAAACTATCAAAACCAGGGTCCCAGAATAAGATTTTGAAAATCTAAATATTTGACGGTCAGAGTAGCGATTCCAACAATCAAATCAAAAGTTATGGTCCTTTTGAGCCGTTGCTCTAGTCTAGCTTGACCAAACCTCCTCATAAGCCTAGTTTCATTGGTCCATAAATATCTCTACTAATCTATTTGGAGCAGATCCTCATCTAATTATGGCAGACCCACATCTAACTACTCAGAATCACTAGTTATCACAAGCCCAACTCCATCAACCTTTTATTGAAAAATATTTTTTTACAAAGTGTGTAAACAACATTTTCCCATAGAGTTGATTTACTTGTAACATGCATGTGTCCATGTGTCTGGTTCAATTACTTCTCCGAGGATATGCAAAAAATTCCTTCATATCATCACTTCAATAACAGCTTGGCCAATGACTTAATTTTAGCCTATTTTCAACTCAAGATTGGAACTGCAAATAGATTGATGGACTCCTAAGGATGTTACTACCAAGGGAAAAAAAAAACAGTTATACCAGATTCTTTTATTTTTCCAGTAATAGAAAGGTTCTCCAGAAAATTAAATTAAAATTTTCTTAATTGCTTCATTTGATGAGGTTGTTATTTAAATCAGTACTATAATTCGGGGAAAAGCTTAAGGATAGCATTTAATTTGTCTTGGCTAATTATAGAAATAGAAACCTAGGTAAACTGACGCTAATTATAGAACAGAACCACTGCAACCTAACTACGTACAGACCAAACACAATATCTATGCACTTAAACCTCCTACGTAGGTAGCATTTAACAGTACAAAACTGTTTTGTTAGAAAAAAAACAGTGTAAACATCTATCGATTCAGTTAAACCTCCAACAAACTAGGGTATAAAGTAAGAGAGCTTCTCACAATTACAGCATCAGACAATAACCATCTTTAATCATCGAGTTGAAGCTTTTATAGATTTTGTTGATAGAGAGAAAGAAATACAAATTATATAGCTTGAATTGATGTAATGGCAATGGCCATATTATTTACATGGAAATCCTCGGCAAATGCCTCACTTATTTTGTGCATTATAGTGGCCTCCTTTGTTTCAAAGGCTCTGGGGCACCATGGACGTGCCGACAGAAAAGATCCCAATGAGAGAGTGTTTAACGTGTTACGTTATGGAGCACATCCTGGAAGAGAGGATAACACACTGGTTTAGTATTTAGGATCGTAAGTACTAATTAAGCTAAGCAGGAAGCAAAGTTTAATTACAAGGGTACAAGTATTCATGACATTAATAGCATATTAATGGCATGAATTTAATTCTGTTAGAAGAAATACACATTTGATAATTAGGGGTTTAAGCTATTATAATTTGTGGCATTTACATCTGAACTTGCCCTTGATTTTTTCTCATAAAGAAAATTTGGTGAAATTGATTGAATTGTGGTTTTGACCTTTGCGGTCTTTTATCCGAGCATGGAAGGCTGCATGCAATTATAGGGTAAAGGCAAGGTTACTTATCCCCAAGGGAACCTTCTTGATAGGGGCAACTATCTTTCAGGGACCATTAAGGTTCAAATTGCAGTAACTCTGAAAGCTGTACCAGACCCTAGCATGTACGAAGAAGATTTCTGGATCTTGTTTGAAAAACATCAATGGCTTCCTGGTTACTGGTACCGGCACTGTTGATGGCCAAGGCAATGCTGTCTGGAAATACAATGTCAGCGACGGTGGCGCCAAGTTCCCTAGTGTAAGCAACAAAACTATCTTGACATACATGCACTAACTAATTAGTAATTAGAGAATGTTGGGATTAATCGCAATTTCATAATAATTCTTCTTTTTATTTTATTTTATTTTATTTGTGGTGCAGTCTACAAATTTCAATCATGTAGTCAATCGGTTTATAAGACAGATCACCTCTGTCAATCCCATGGGTTTCCATATCCATCGTTCTGTCCCAGAACATCAAGGCCAAAAATGTTTGTATATTTGCCCCTGACGATAGCCCCAACACTGATGGAATCCATATAAGCCAATCCAATCCAGTGTATCGAATACGTGGATGCACCGATATCCGCATCAGAAATGTAACCTGTGGCCCTGGACATGGTATCAGGTAATTAATTAGTATCTATCTATTCAATGTTCCAGCTGCATACACACACACACTTGAAGTCAGTAATTATGCATTTGTAATTAATTAACTGGTATAGCAACCTGCAGCTAATTAACTTGTAATTTACATTTCCATATATAACAGTATTGGTAGCCTTGGAAAGTACCAGGATGAGGAGGAATCAGAATAAAAACATATGGAGGATCACCTCCAAGCCAAGCTTCAGGCATACTTTTCCAGGACAGAGTTAAGAAAACCCCGTTATTATTGATCAATCCTATGGAAACAAAGATTTGGTTCGTTTCTTTTACTATGACATCAACCCCTTTAGCAAGCTGCTTCCCTCCTTCGATCATGAGTTGGAGTACTAGAGTATATCAGTTTAATCTGAATTTGCCTTCTTCAATTCTCTTTGCATGCATCAATGGTAAAGCTCAGTGATGTTCGATACCAGAACATTAGAGGAACATCCACTTCAGTTGTTGGAGTAAACATTAAGTGCAGCCAGACTGTTCCCTGTGAAAGAGTTAGCTTGTCAAACATCAATTTGAACTACGTTGGAGAAAAAGAGCACAGTCATGAAATCAGCTCTGTTCGCACCAATGCAAAATCAAATTACGCTGGCTTCCATCACCTTGCCGATAGTTGGAAATCTCTTTCTTCCTGCTTACGATAGAGGAGATGACCTCTTTCTGCTTGCATTAATCAGTTGTATCAGTATCAGAACTAGGAGGTGCCCCGCTTGTTGCTGAGAGTTGCCATTCATGAATGACGATCCCCTTTTTTTTAATGTAATTATAGATGCTATGATGTGATGATGATACAATGGAATATATAGAAAGCTTCCTTAAATTCGTTTGTTTGATTGTAAAATGGTTACATGCTTAAATTAAACTATCGGCCAAAATAAAACTTTTTTGAATACTAGTATAGAATTAAATCCTTAAAAAGCAAATGGGTGCCTCTAAATTTTTCATTTGCATATTCGCCTTTGATGCATGAATCAACCTGCGATTTATTCGATTCAGTATCTGAATTGATTTAAATTTAATTTAATCTAATTAAAAACTTAGATTAATTCAATTGATTCGATGACTCGGTTAAAATCTAACCATTAGTTAGTTAGATTTAAAAAAAAATCAAAATAATATCATTTTAATTTTAAAAAAAAATATTAGATTGATACCAAATTAAATTTTAAAACTATAATATAACATAAACTTCAAAAATATCAACAAACCTCAATTCATCAACCTATATATAAACCATTCATATTACATAGATCCAAATCAATGTCCTCTCGAAGGACTACGAAATGCATAATCTTCTCAATCATCTATACAAGTATTGAAAATTATAACCTCTTCCTCGGACTTGAACAAACATTAACGATGACTTTACCAATTATCCACGTCCAATTTCCCCAACAGGACTATGAAACAATGAAGAATCGTGTATTCTACAGTTGGGTTAGTACAGGTAGAACATTTTTTTATATAATCATTAATAGTTTTATAGAAAAATAGTTGTTAGCTATTTAGTAAATAACTGATAATACACTACCAGAAATTCGCTAAATACCAACGGATTTACCGACGGAATATTTCTGTCGGTAATTTAAGGTCGAAATTACCGACGGACACTTTTCCGTCTGTAATTCAGTCGATAACTACCGACAGACCATTTTCTGTCCGCAATTCAGTCGGTAACTACCGACGGAAAATTTCCGTCCGTAGTTACCGACTGAATTTCGGACGGAAAAGTTTCCGAATTAAAAAAAAAGGCGGCCCGCTGACGTGGAGGTTTTGGCCGGTTATTTTTTTCCGACGGATTCAAAACGAGGGATTTGAAATTGCCGGTACAGTGACGTGACCGGTTCGCCGTTTAAATTGCCGACAGACTCACCGAGGGATTTGAAATGGCAGATCCGCACGGTGACGTGTTCTATGTTTCCGTCAGAATCACCGACGTATTGTCCGTCGGGGAAACCGTCGAAAAAATTTAATATATGTCCGCTCTGCCGACCCTCTCCTCCCCTATTTCTCCTTCTTCTTCCTTATCCCAACTCTCCCCATCTGCAAACAACCAGCCCCCCCTCCACCCCCAAAAAAAATCTTCCTCATATCAG
>Ga0307516_10005290_pt1 | contig 15530 bp, 9 predicted proteins | sample 19_EM_MG_FD_203310 | JGI IMG/M metagenome (GOLD analysis project Ga0307516, IMG submission 203310) | Populus trichocarpa ectomycorrhiza microbial communities from riparian zone in the Pacific Northwest, United States - 19_EM | ecosystem: Host-associated > Plants > Roots > Unclassified | place...
AGACGGGCGGCGGGAAGGTGGATGCCGCGTTCCCGCAAAGCCGTGACGAGGTCACCGATCGGGCGATTCCCGGCAATTACCATCTCGTGCAGGGCAGCGACGTTCGGAGGCAGGACGTGTGCCAAGACCCGCGACCTCCGCACTCGTGCCCGACCCATGCTTTGTCGGACGGACTCATCGGCGGCGCGCGACCCGAGTTGAGAGATCGGGCACCTCAGGAAGAACCGTTAGTTTGGGACAAACGTTACTGAAAGGATTAGGGGTGTGGAACATTCGGCCGGCCAGGCTCACCACCCACTCGTCGAACCTACCCGGCCCGTTTTTGATCAACTTCAACCAAGCGACGCAGCCGGATCACCCCTTCGGCCGGCCAACCGAGCGGGCCGGAACGTGGGGCGTCTCGTGGCTCGTACTGGGCAGACCTCCGCTTCACGAGCGCCTTCGGCCCAGGCGCAATTTGATAGTTTTGCTCATATTTGCCGGTTGTTGGGCTCTAGTCTTGGCGTGAGGCCGGACGGGGGCTGGTGCCGATGGACGCCTTTGGGATCCATCAACAACTGATCGATGACTATCGGGCTTTCACGTCCGGTTTCGTCGATATACGTGATCGACGCCTTGCAGCCCATGTGGCTGAACGGCTGGACTCGGGCGTGCAATGGCCCGACCCATGGGTCTCACTGAACCCAAACTTCGCGTCTGGCGGTAAGGTCGCCGACCTCGTTGCGGATGGTTTGCTGCATCCGGAGTGCGACCGCATCTTCCGGCACAAGCAGCATGTGTCCGATCCCGGCGCCGAGAGTCTGCTGCTGCGCCGCCACCAGCGCGAGGCCATCGAGGCGGCCCGGGACGGGAGCAGTTATGTCCTGACGACGGGCACCGGGTCCGGGAAGAGCCTGGCGTACATCGTGCCGATCGTCGACCGCCTGCTGCGTGACCGAGAACAAACAGGTCAGCGCCGGCCGGGGGTGAAGGCCATCGTCGTATATCCGATGAACGCGTTGGCCAACAGTCAGCGGCACGAGGTGGAGAAGTTCCTCAAGTACGGCTACGGCGATGGGTGCGAGCCCATCACGTTCGCCCGCTACACCGGGCAGGAACGCGACGAGGAGCGGCGTCAGATTCTGGCCGATCCCCCCGACGTGCTGCTCACCAACTACGTGATGCTGGAACTGGTTCTCACCCGGCCGCAGGAGCGCGACCATCTGATCCGAGCCGCCCGTGGGCTGCAGTTTCTGGTTCTCGACGAGTTGCACACCTACCGCGGGCGCCAGGGCGCGGACGTGGCGATGCTGGTTCGTCGGATCCGCGACGCCTGCGAGGCGCCCGCTCTGCAATGCGTCGGAACGTCGGCCACCATGGCGTCCGGTGGCACGGTCACCGACCGTCGACGTCTGGTGGCCGACGTCGCGACCCGGATCTTCGGCGCCGACGTCACCGCTGACCGGGTCATCGGCGAGACCCTCGAACGGGCCATCACCGACGCTGTACCGACCGTTGAGCAGTTGCGCGCCCGGGCCGCCACTGAGCCGGCGAACTGGACGTACGAGTCGTTCGTCGCCGACCCGCTCGCCGCTTGGGTGGAGACGACATTCGGCCTCGGCCCGGACCTAGACGCCGGGCTGCTCGTGCGGCGACCTCCCACCACGGTGACTGCCGCCGCGAAGGGACTCGCCGAGGCGACGGCGGAGTCGCCGACCGTCTGTGAGGCAGCAATCCGCGCTGCCCTGCTGGCCGGCTCCCGCGTCACCGATCCGCATAGCGGCCGACCGGTGTTCGCCTTCCGGCTGCACCAGTTCCTCTCCAAGGGCGACAACGTCTACGTCAGTCTGGAGCCGGATGACGTTCGGCACGTCACGAGCCGCTACCAGGCGGTCGTTCCGGGCCACCCGCAGAAGTCCTTGGTGCCGCTTGCGTTCTGCCGCGAATGCGGGCAGGACTACCTCGTAGTCAGCCGCATCGATAAGGCCGGCCGTGCGCTGTTCGTGCCCCGGATGAACAACGACGCCAGTGGCGGGGACGCCGCCACCGGCTACCTGTACGTCAGCCGCGACGGTACCAGACGATTTTGGATCCGCCGCCGGGGCAAGGGCCTCGGCATCCTGCGCGGGAGGTTGAGCGATGAACGCTGATGATCCGCGTGGCGAATGGCTGCGCGCGACGCTGGAAATCCTTGCAGGAGAAGCTCGGGGACTCACGCCCGGCGAGCTTTGGCAGCGTCTGCGGGACCGCTTGCCGACGCTGGCGCTGGCGTCCAAGTCGGATGACGCGGACTCAGACGAGCTGACCTTCCGGTGGGACGCCGCCGCGCTTCTCGAGGCGGGCTGGCTGCGCCGGGATGCCCGCCGGTGGCTGATCACCGACGATGGGCTGCGGGCGTTGGGTGACTTCCCGGGCGCCGACAAGCTGGCCTATGCCGCGGCGAGCCGCATGTCATCCGGCGGTGAACCGGGCGGTAAGCCGGCCCGCGTCATCCTGCGGCGGCCAGGTGTCCAGCCGGTCCTTGACGCGGCAGCGTTGATGTTCCGTGAAGGGCTCCGCTTCGGTGGCTCGGCGTTCGCGCCCGGTGCCGTCGCCTGGACGCCGCAAGCCGCGGAGGAGTTGCGCACCGCATTGAGCCGACAGACCGACTTGCCCAGCGCAGACTTCATCGACCGGCTGAAGTATCGGCTGGATGGCTGCTCCGATGAGGCGAGCTTGCTCGCCGCCGAGCTGCTCACCGTTACGATGCTCCCGCTCAAGCCCAAAATGCTGCCCGCTACAAAGCGCGCCCGCGTCCGAGCTGTTCTCAGCCTCCTGCGCGAGGCAGTCGAGACGCCCGCTGTGGTGGACCGAGCGTTCGATGAGGGTTTCTTCCCCGGCGGTGTCTGGTACTCCAACAACGTCTGGCAGATGCTGACGTTCCTCACGGAATTCATCACGTACTGGCACACGCTGCCGGTCGATGATCGCGAACTTGCGCTTGCCGGACCGGCCGAGTGGCGGGAGGCCGTCTGGGACTGCCCGGAGGGCGGAGCCCCAGCCCAGCGTGAGGCCCTCCTCTACCTCGCCCATCCTGACGTGTTCTCGCCTATCCTCAGCAAGAAGGCCAAGCAGCACATCGTCGACGAGTTCGGCACGGAGGTAAGCGCACTCGGGGACGACCTCGACGCGAACCTCCTACCCATCACTCTTGTTTTGCAGGCCGAGCGGCGTGGCCCGGTCGACTACTATGCGGCCCAGTACCTGGATCGGTGGCAGCCGATAGAACCTGAGCCGCCAATGCAACGGGCATGGTTGGTGCGCGGTTCCAGCGTGCACGGCTTCAACGTGGTGGGGGAGTGGCTGCGCGACGGCTTCGTGTCGCTCGCCGCGGCGAACCTCCGGCGGCTTGAGCCCGATGCCGACCAGGCTGCGGTCAAGGAAGCGGTCGACATCGACTACGGTCACAAGTCGTACGCCGCCCGGCAGGAAAAGGTCTACGAGTTCCACGCGTTCCTCTCCCGGATGAGAGAGGGCGACCTTCTCGCCACTGTGAGCGATGGCGCGCTGCACCTTGGTGAGATCACGGGGGCGCCGACGTTCGAGGAGTCTCATGACAACCACTCCAACCTGCGCCGGGCTGCGGAATGGAGCACCGTGGAGTCTCCGGTTGCCTACGCGGATCTGCCGGCTTCCCTGGCTGCCAAGCTGTCCAGCCAGTCCGACGTCGTGGATTTGACTGACGACCGGGGGCTGCTGGAGTCGCTGCTCAGCTCGGATCAGACTGACGGGCTGCCGATCGACCTCACTCTCAAGGATGCCGACGATGCGCTCGCCGACAAGCTGCTCATGGATAAGGGCTGGTTGCAGGAAGTGGTCGAGCTGTTGCGGGATCGCCGGCAGCTGATCTTCTATGGACCTCCCGGCACCGGCAAGACGTACGTGGCCCAGCATCTCGCCTGGTATCTCACTCGCGATGATCGCAGCGCCGTCAAGCTCGTGCAGTTCCATCCGTCGTACTCCTACGAAGACTTCTTCGAGGGGTACCGGCCGACGCCCGGCGGCAACGGCACGCTGAGCTTCGAGCTCAAGCCGGGACCGTTCCGTCGCATGGTCGATGCCGCCCGCGAGAATCCGTCGACGCCGTACGTGCTGATCATCGACGAGATCAACCGCGCTAATTTGGCCAAGGTTTTCGGCGAGTTGTATTTCGTCCTCGAGTACCGAGATCAGCCCGTCAGCCTGCTCTACTCCCAGGGCGAGGACGAGGAGTTCACGCTGCCGGAAAACGTCTTCGTCATCGGCACCATGAACACCGCGGATCGCTCCATCGCCCTCGTCGACGCCGCCATGCGGCGCCGCTTCGCGTTCATCCCGCTGCACCCGGCGGAGGAGCCGGTGCGTGGTCTGCTCAGCCGGTGGATGCAACGGGAAGGACTGCGGGGTGATGCCGCGGACGTGCTCGCCGCCCTCAACAAGCGAATCGCCGCCGCTGATTTCGCGGTCGGTCCGTCGTACTTCATGAAAGCCGGCATCCACACGCAAGCCGGCCTCGACCGGGTCTGGCGGACATCGATCCTGCCATTGTTGGAGGAACTGCACTACGGCGACGGCCTTGACGTGGCCGACCACTACGACCTTGCGTCGCTACGCCGTGGTCTACGGGCCGCGACCGCTGAGCCGGACGAGGCCCTGCCGGACCCGTCGTGATTCCTATCGCGCTGGACGAGCTAGGTTCGGAGCAGCCGCTGCGGCTCGCGCCGCGCGCCGGCCGCGCCTTAAACAGTTCCGGCGTAGTCGAGGCGCGCCCGGACCTTGCCGACGCCGGTCTGTGGTGGGTGCAGGCCGCGGGCATGGTCGGCGTCGCACGCATCGCCGACGTCGAAATCTGGGTTCGCCCGAAGGTCCCCATCGAGCGGTTATTCTTTCTGCTCGGGTACGCCAAGAATCCTCTCGGCTGGCGGGACGAGACGCTAGACGTCGAGGTTCGCGACGATCTCGTGCCCGCGCTGGCGCAGGCGCTCGGCCGGCAGTCGGAACGGGCGCTGCAACAGGGTCTGTTGCAGGGGTACCGGGTGTGTGAGGAGGCAGCGCCGGTGCTGCGGGGCCGGCTCCGAGAGACCGACCAACTACGGCGCCGTTTCGGCATGCCGCTTCCGATCGAGGTTCGTTACGACGAGTTCACTGTGGACATCTCCGAGAATCAGCTGCTGCGCGCCGCTGCAGAGCGGATGCTGCGGGTACCGCGGGTCGACGTGGCGGCCCGGCGGCGGCTGCGGCATGTGCTCAGTCGACTTGCCGACGCGTCAGGGTTGGTCCGTGGCCAGCCACTACCGACCTGGCAGCCGTCGCGGCTGAATGCGCGATACCACTCCGCGTTGCGGCTTGCCGAGCTCGTGCTGCGTGGCACATCCGTCGACCACACCCCCGGGACCGTCGCCGTGAACGGTTTCTTGCTCGCCATGCCGAGGCTGTTCGAAGATTTCGTGACGGTCGCGCTGACCGAGGAACTCCGCCAGTACGGCGGCCGTGCCGACAAGCCAATGGTCTTCCTCGACGACGACAGGCTGGTACGGATGATCCCGGACCTCGTCTGGTGGCGGAACGGGACACCGACGGCTGTCATCGACGCGAAGTACAAGGCCGAGAAGCCGGCCGGTTTCCCCGACGCTGACCTCTACCAGGTCTTGGCTTACTGCACAGCGTTGAACCTGCCGCGAGGCCACCTCGTCTACGCCCGCGGAAACGAGCAACCCGCCCGGTACGTCGTGCGTCACTGCGGCATCGAGATCGTCTGCCACGCCCTCGACCTGGACCGCCCACCGCCTGTCCTGCTCGAACAGGTGCGGCACGTCGCGCGGGAGATCGCGGACGTCAGGGTCGGCCTGGTGTTACCGCCGCTTCGGCGCTGACCAGCACGCGTCGCGCCGAACCAGGTGCAGCTGGTGGCGGTGGCGCCGCGATGACATGCCATCCATGGCAGCTACCTCACGTAGGTCCCTACGCGCAGGCGTGGTCTGTCGTGTGTTGTCTGTCCCGTCGAGGTCGACCCTTCCGTTTGCAGGCGATTTACCTGGCGCCGGTTGCCCCGTGCGGGGTTCGGGAGCTCGCCCGATGTACTACATTTAAGGTGTTATCAACCATCTGAACCGCATCGACCCCGGCAACCGGGAGCCGCACTCCAGATCCGGAGCAAGCTGATGGCAGTCCCGTCTTCAGTCTCATCCGTGAAGCAGGCTCACGTCATCGTGCAGGTGCCGTCGAGCAAGGACGGGCAGGTGCGCATCGGGACGGTGGTGTCTCGCGCGGGCGCGATATACCGGGTGGGGTGGGATGACGGCGGCGAAACAGAAGACGTCCGCCTCGGTGGCGGTAACCGGCTGGCGGTGCGGGGGACCTTGCGCTATCAGCGGCTCGTTGATCCCGACTCGGTCCATGGCCTGTTCGCCGCCGACCCGATCGGGCTGATTCTCAGAGTCCTCCGAGAGTTTGGTTCGCCGATGAAGGCGGCCGAAGTCATTGCCCAGCTGGTCGACTTCGGGGTCGAGCGGGATGCCGTGAGCAAGGTGTGGTCGGGTGCCCAGAGCAAGCTCAAGAAGTGCACCGATGTAGAGGTGATCTCGCAGCCGGGCAAGGTGCTGGCCTATAAGTGGATCGGTCAAGCCAGTGAGCCTGCTCCGAACATCTCGTCGACGGACGCCACGCCGAGCAGCACTCCACCCGCCGAGTCCGTAGCGGGTGACTTCGCAACCCGATCACCGACTGGCATTGCGACCGTTGAGCGGGCGGAGGTGGCTTCGGCTGTCGAGCCGCATGCCGCGGACGGCGGGCGGCTACGGCACGTCGTCGCGCCCGCGGATCCGACCGTCACACCCGCGCCTGTCGCTGACTTGTCGTTGGCTGGTGCATTCAGCGCCGCGATCGGCGAAAAAGTGCCGAGACCCCTGGCCGAGTATGCGGCGGCGCCGTTGCGCACCGGCATTCGCTGGGGGCAGTTTGACGACTCCGTGATCGACGCCCTGCTGACCCCCTTGACGAGCCAGGACAGGGCGCTGGCTGGGAGGTTGCTCGCAGCTGTCCCGAGACAGGTACCTGCGCTTGATTCGCGCAAGCGGATGACATCTCTCAGTCGGACGGCCGTTAATGCCGTCCTCTCTGCGGCGATGGCAGAGGTTCGTGCAGAGCCCGACCCGAGTCGCCAGACATATACCTCGGCCGCCTGGTTGGTTCGCCGAGTCGTAGCTCAGGGTGGCCCTCTCAAACCGTCAACCGTGGTACCACTGGCCGCCCTCGTCCAATTCCTAGCCACGGGTCAGCCTCAGGCTCACCTCGAACAGGCGCTCGAAATCGCCATCCGGTCGCTGGGCGACATCCTGCCGCAACTGCCGACTACTGTGCAGGAGGGCCTTGACGTGAACTGCCTTGCTGAGGCAGCCGCCCGTCTTCCGCTGCGGCCTGACGGGGGCCGGGCCGTCCTCATCGCAGCCATCGGGCGCATGCGTCCCGAGGTTCTCGTGGACGAGATGTGGTGGAGGGGCGTGTCCGTGGGGACTCTCGCCGAGTGCGCCCGTGGCATCCTCAGCGGCGTCACGTCTCGGTCGGCAGTAGCAGAACGGATCATCGCGCCGCGGGTGATGAAGGAGCTATCCGCCGTATCCACGCGCACCGCGCTCAGTTCCCTACTTGGTCTACCTCCGAATTTCGTAGCGCGGGTCCCTCCCGACGCCATAGCTGGGGCGTTCCGGCGGACCGCCGGTGCGGACCACACTGTCAAGGGATGGGTTAGCGCGCTGTCTGACGGCGAGCGCGTGGCGACGCTCGAGCACGACTTGGAAACGGCGCGCGCCGAGAAGACTGAAACAACTGGACGTGCCGAAGCCGCGGCGCAGCGGACCACGGAACTCACGGTGCGGTGCGAGCGCCTCGAGGAGACCTTGCGGCAGGAGCACACAGAATCAGTCAAGGCCAGGGCATCGCACGAGCGACAAATTCAAATCGACAATGTCAGGGCAATGGCCGACCTGGCGGCAGAGGTCGAGGAACTCGCGATGACGCATGCGGAGCCGGAGATGTTGGTCGAAAGGGTGCGAGCGCTTGCCGCTATGCACTTCCTGGAACCGATCGGTGACGCCGGTGTCGAGACATCATTTGATCCACAGCTGCACGCGGCGCTGGCCGGCCACCCCGAGGCCGGATCTGCCATTTCAGTGATCCGCCCAGGTTATCGCTGGCATTTCTCGGATGAAGTTATTCTGCTCCACAAAGCGTTAGTCCATAAGGCGTAAGTTTCAGAGACTTTAGGGGCGGCGATATGGCGGGAGTCCGCGGCTACGCCGTCGGCGTCGATTTCGGCACGTCAACGTCGCTGGTAGCCAAACGAGCCGGACGCAAGCCGGTCGAAATTGTGCCGCTCGGTCGCGCGAGGAGCTGGTTCCCGTCCGTCGCTGGCTACCGGGGAGAAGAACTGCTCGTGGGTGAGGACGCGGAGGACCTACCCGGCAGTCACGTCATACGGTCCATCAAAAGGGCGATCACAGAGAACAGTGAAGTGGTCTCAATTGCCGGCCCAGACGGACCACCCGAGGTTCGTGCCAATGACGTCATCGTTGCGGTGTTGTCTGAGATCGCAGATCGTGCCGCGGCCGCCGGTCAGCCACTGACCGACCAATATAACGTCCGCCTGGGCTGCCCAGCTATGTGGGACGGCATCCAGCGGAAACGACTACTCGGTCTTGCCTCGAAAGCAGGCCTGCCCGTTTGTGACTCGGATGTCATCGACGAGCCCATTGCGGCCGGCGTCGCCTGGGTATCGCACCGATACTTCGCCTATGGGGAGCGGCCAGAGGGCCGTCTCCTCGTCTTCGACATGGGCGGTGGAACCCTCGACATTGCGGTTCTGGATGTGGTGGGCGGCGAAAAGCCGGAGATATCGGTACTCGCCGCTCTCGGCGCGCCGATGGCCGGCGACACATTGGACAGTGTGGTGGCGGCCGAGCTGGCCACTGAGCTGGACCGGCGTGGCCACGCCCTGCCAGGGCTGGAACATCCGGAGTTGGCCGAGGCGCTCGTGTTGCGGGCGGCCCGTCAAACGAAAGTCAGCCTCTCCCGTGTACATGAGCACCGCATCGTGTTGCCCGCGCAGATTGGGCGGTTGCCTACTCTGTCTTACACGAGAGATCAGCTGGAGGAGGCTTTCCGAACGCAGATGGACCAGGCGGATGAGCTCGTCTGGGCTGCCCTGCGGGCAGCTCGCCTGACCGAACGCGGTAAGGCCTCGACCGGCGCACTGGTGAAACTGGGACCGGCCGAACTGCGTGACGACATAGCGTTCGTGCTGCTCGCCGGCGGCATGAGTCGGATTCCCTATGTGGAGCGGCGGATCGGCGCACTGTTCCCGAGTGCTGAGGTTTTTGACCACGCTGGTGTGGCAGCTGACGAGACGATCGTTGCGGGGCTGGCCGACACTGCCGGATACGATCGACTCAACCTGCATCGGCCTGGCTTCGACTTCGTCCTGGAGTGGGAGGAGGGAGGCCAGCAACACCAGAGCACTCTCTATGCCGCGCACACGCCCTTGTATCAGCCTTGGGAGGCAATGACAGGGAGATTCAACCTGGGATTCGAACGTCGGGGGGCGGACTTTCCCGGGTCCAGGACCGGTGTAGGTTTGCTGCGGGCCAGATCAACGTCGGGCGACAATCTGGGCCTGACATTCGAGGGTGACGCTAAAGCTGGAATTCAGGTGAAATTCGGATCAAGGGAGATGCTGTTCAAGCTGTACTGCGACGGGCAAATTCTGGTTCGGGATGGTGCCGGCGGGACCATACACCTGCGGATGGACAAGTGGCCTGTGATCCGCGGACGTGATCATGACCAGCTGATGCTCCAGCGAGTTGTCGGAGAGGCGCTGCCGCCGCCTACCGCGTGGTATCTGGAGAAGGAGTGGGCTCCGCCGGTCTAGCAAGCACTACGGCGACGGTCGTCAGCGACAGGGCTAAATCTCGATGCCCGGCCAGCTCATCTCTGATCTCGACCCGACGCGCCTGAAGGTTGCGAGCTCTACCCTGATGAAGTCTGACGATACTCTGGTCGCGTGCCAGCCCGATGAGTCGTTCAGCGAGTTCCTCGGCCCGCCGGATCTGCAGATCGATGGACCCCTCACGTGCGCGGATGCGTCCTTCGACTAGGGCCGCATTCTCCTGGGCGCGGCTGCGTTCGGTTTCGCATTGGCGGACGGAAACGTGCTCCTGCGCCAGACCAAACAAGTCGACCAGTGACGACGGAATGGTTGGGGAGCCATCCTTCAGAGTGCCCTCCGCCAACGCCGTGAGGATGGCATCTCCGACCTGCGCTTCGACGGCGTGTGTCTCGACGTTCACCGCGGTGGCCCATAGTTCGAGCAGTGGCCGCAGGCCGGTCGTGGTGGCGAGATCGAACGTCACCAGGTAGCTGTTGTTGGCGTGGATGCCGGGTACGGCCACCGAGCCGAACCGGGGCAGCGCCAGTGTCTCGTCCGCAAGAACGTCGAGGGCGAGCTTGATGAGCGGGTGCCTGCCGGAAAGCAGTTCCGCATCGTGCTTGCTCGCCACATCCGGCTGGAGCGTGCATTCGATCGGCGTTTCGTTCTGTAGGAGCGAGGCGAGCTTCGATCGGCTGTGGCGGCTGCCGCCGTCCTGGACCTTGCTCGCTCGCAGCCTGGTCGCGAGCCGGTCGGATCCGATGACGGTAAAGATTCCGCGGTCGTCGACCTCACTTCGACGCCCCTCGAACCGGTGAAAGAGTTCGTCGAGAACTCTACGGATTTCTGCGGGGCCGACGAAACGGCCGTGGTTGGGGCCCTTCTCCGTCAACCCTTCGACCAGCAGATTATCGATGCCGGACAGCTGGGCGCGAGACGTTTGCAGATCTTCTGCGTCGTGTGATCTCTGCTGGAGGGCAATAGAGATCCGGTCGAGCTCCTTTTGTCGTCCTGCGGAGTTTAGCCTCGGATCGAGGAGGAGTTTGGCCAGGTCGCTGAATTCATCGCGCAGGATGGGTTCCAACTCGCCGATCGACCCCTCGAATACGCCTATGCGGTCGTACAAACGTTGGAAGATATCGGTTTCAATTGTGCCAGGTACGTGCATGTTATAGATAAATATCTTTTCGTGGACCTGACCAAACCGGTCGAGGCGACCGATACGCTGCTCTACCCGCATGGGATTCCATGGCAGATCATAGTTGACCAGGACGTTGCAGAACTCGAAGTCAAGACCCTCAGAGCCGACTTCGCTCAGCAGGAGTATCTCGAAACGACCTTCCCGGAACTCCCGCATTATTCTTTCACGTTCGGCCATGGGAACGCTGCCGTCCATCACCTGGATCGTGAAGTCGCTGCGAAGGCGGCCGGCCAGATAGGCCAGGGTGCGTCTAAAGAACGAGAAAATCATCATCTGGCGCAAGTCGGCCTTGCGGACGCGGCGCAACTCTTCGAGCAACTGCTCATATTTCGTGTCGACGGCAAGGGGCGCGGTCAGCGCCATGACGCCACCCAGACCGGTCAGATCGGCCATGGCCTTGTCTTCCGGCTCGCCGTCAAAATCGTCGACCTCGGTCCGGAACAACTCCGGCTCCCGTTGTCTCAGCAGTTCTTGTGACGCGGGGATGCAGCTCGCTGCCTGCCTCAGGGGCATCTGCATCGCGAACCCTGGCGGTGTTCCCATGTCGCGAGCCCGGCGCATATACCAGGTGTAAACGGCGTCGTAGTAGTTCTTCTCCTGGTCCGTCCACGCGACGTCAATGCTACGCGGCTCGCGGACCGCCATCTGATCAGGTACCTCGGACTTTCGGGTACGCGTGAGCACTCCGCCGAGGACATTGAGGTCGGCGAGAAGCCGACGGGCGCGGGCAACCTCATCATGGTCGAGCGGGCGATCGACATCGAACAGCCGTCGGAGAAGCGCATAATCCGGCCGGTCCGTGACGCTCGAGCCGAACTGCAGCCCATCAAGCTCATCGAGTCGGGGAACGAGCGCGCGGGGAGTGCGCCGCCCCATACCCATCAACGACTTTGCGATATCATTCAAGATCCGATTCGGCTCGAGCTGAGCCTCGAAGATTAGGCGATCTGCAAAGTGCCCCTCATCAAGAAGGCTCATCAGGTTGAAAAGGTCTTCGTTGCCAAGGTTCAGCGGCGTGGCGGATAAGAAGATCAGATAGTCGGCCCAGTCCGCCAGGAGCCTGCCCATGGCGTAGGACTTTGTGTCTCTATTTCTTAGGTAGTGAGCCTCGTCCACAATGACCAGGTCGAGCCGGGGTTGGAGCTTAGCCAGCTTATTTAGCACTGCATCAGCAGCCCGAAGAGATTCCATCGAGACGACGCCTTGTAGGTCGGGTTCGCTGCCGTCCGCCAGTCTCTCAGCGAATTCGGCCAGATCGGATGGGCGGATAATCTGGAGCACGCGATCGAAGCGTCGCTCCATCTCCGCCTTCCATTTGAGAATCAACATCGCTGGGCAGACGACGAGCACGCGCTCGAGCCGCGCCCGTTGTTCGAGCTCGCTCCAGATGAGACCCGCCTCAATGGTCTTGCCCAGACCCACTTCATCGGCAATCAGCAGGCGGCCAGAAGACGCGGTGAGGAGTTTGAGCACAGGCTTGAATTGGTATGCGCGGAACACGGTCTTGCTGGAGGCGAACGAGTACAGGGTGTCGGTCAATGGGTGGCGCAGCTTGGTCCACGTAAGCGTAAGGGACAGCTCCGACGCCCCCACGGGCGGACTGGCCAGCCAGAATTCGGGAGAGCGCGGATCGCCTTCGACGAGGGTGAGGGCTTCTTCGCTATAGCGCCTCACTTGCCCGTGCATGTCAACGTGGTATTGATGCGCATCCGATATAAGAGAAATGCCTGTGACGCGACCGACTGCGTGATCACCTTTGGCGCGCACCATGTCGCCGACGGCGAACAATGCGCGTTCGGCAAATGGTGGAGCGCCTTTCCAGAGTTGCTCGTATAGGGCGCGGGCAATGACAAGGTGCCCATCCTCGCTGTACCGCCGGCGCCCGCTATCCGACCCGCGCGGCTCACGGCCGGAGACGACGATAACTGCATGCCAGAGGCCAGCATCACGGAAGGCGTACGCGCCCTGATGGAGCATTTTCCCGACCGGTCCGTCTGGCGCCCCTCGCACTTCTGGCGCCAGTGAACTGATCGTGTCACGGTCTTCGTCGGGCACTGTACCAATGACGAGGCAGGAGTTTAGTTGTAGGCCAACGAGCCACTGCCCCGAGGAGGGTTCGTACCGGAGGTCGTCCGTGGACATTTCTACTCCGTTCTCGCTCACGCTGGACTACTTAGAGCCGATATGCAGGTTGCGGGGCGCCCGGCCAATGGCCCCTGTGTGTGCCGCCCGGATATCGTTGTCGTCAGGAGTTGGTGATAATGGGTGCTCATCGCCTTCCGGCGAGGTTTCTGGCAGAAGTCATCCAATCAGCCTCCGCTCCAGCATCGTACGGAGACCGAGGGCATCGGCGCGCCAGTACACGAAACTTACCCATGTCCCGGCGCAATTGGCTGCGATCCTTTCTCCCAGTCAGCAGTTGTGCGTCACGCTGGCGACGAGGGCCCGCGATACGGCTACTTCAACGCCAGGAAACGGCTAGTTTGAAGCTGTGAGTCCGGCCGCGCCCGTTCTGCTGCTCGACCTCGACGGCGTGCTGAATCCATTCGCGGCGCCGGTCTGCCCCGACGGCTACCTCGAACACGAATTCTTCGCGGACGAGGAGCCGGCCCGCTATCGTGTCGCGCACGGCGCCTGGATCTGCGAGCTCGCGGCCACGGGGGACTTGTGGTGGGCGACCGGATGGGGCGAGAAGGCCAACGAACTCTATCTACCGCTGTTGGGTGTGCAGCCGCTTCCGGTGGTCGACTTCCCGCTCGCGCCGTTTGAGACGGAGATGAAGCTGCCGGGGGTCGTGGCGCTGGTGGGAGACCGCCCGGTGGCTTGGATTGACGACGACCACACGGATGCGGTCCGGCGTTGGGCCGCGGAGTGGTCCGCACCCACGCTGCTCGTCTCGGTGGACCCGGCGGTCGGCTGGACTCGGACCGACGTCGACCGCGTGCTGTGTTGGACGGCTGACCTGCGCCGTTGAACCTTCGGTGGTGCTGTGTTGGCCCGCTGTGCGGGGCATCCGTCGGTGCTGTTATACGGTCCACCAGGTGCCGTCGGCGTGCTGCATTGGTTCGCGGCCAAGGGTCTCGGCATATCGGTGCGGGGCGTCGGTGTGGATCGGTACGACGACGACGGGGTTGATCGCGGTGACGAGGCGGCGGAGCTCGGTGGGTGAGGCGTGTCCGGAGGTGTGGTGGTGGATCAACGGGATGGCGGCGTCGGCGAGCAGAGCGCTGAGTTTCTGGCCGCTGGGTTCGGTCAGGTATCCGTCCCAGAGCGACCACACGACCGCGTCGCCGTGCAGGAGCCCGTCAGGTATCAGGTGGGGCAGGTGGGACTGGAACGCCCCGAACAGGACCCAGGACTCGGGGGACTGGCGAAGATCTTCGTCGAAGATCCGGTAGCTGCGGATCGCGTCGGTGCGGTGGAACTGCTGGGTGTCTTTCACCCGGACGCGTTGACGTAGTGGCAGGTAGGCCCGTACGCGGGGCCACTGGGGTGCGGGGCGGGGAATCGAGTCACGTCCGGTCGCTGTGGCGATCTCCGCGGTGTAGAGATCGACGGCGAGGTGGCGGTCGGCTTGCAGGCAGGCGCGGTAGACGGTGACGAGGCGGCTCGGCGGCGCCGCGATGGATACGCACCTCCACGGCGGCTACCTCACGTCCGCGCCGACGCCGTGGGTTGCGGTCTCGTCATGAGTCCTACGCCAGGCCGACCTGCCCACCCTCACCGTCCCCTGGTGGAACAACCGCACCCTGCACTTCGAATACGCCTGACGGGTGTTGCTGTGCCACAGTCCCGGATCGTGCGAATATCATCGGCCAGCGCCGCTACCTCGTCTGCCTGTCCATCTGCAGGTGCTGCAGGCCACGGACCGGCACGACCCCGGTGCGTAGGGCGTTCAGTATCAATTGCCGATCACGCTGCCGTACCGGGGTGTTCATGTCAGCAGCTCCTTGAGGTAGTCGTCGACCCAGACCATGCCCGCTTTCTCGTCGATCTCAAGGACAGGTGAATCGACACCAGCGTTGGTCTGGCCCGAACGCTCTTGTGCCCATTCGTTGATTCTCCGGACTGCTTCCAGCGGCACGAGATCGAGGCGGGCCGCTTCGTGCCGTAGAACGTTCAAGTCGTGCTGGTCGGCAGAGATCAAAAGCGTTGCGAGTTCGCGTTCGCTGGTGGGAAGCGCGCCTTCCGGCACGACTTCCGGTTCCGTGCGCAGGATCGCAGCCGCCTCATCGAGCTTGGAAAGTTGATCCTGAGCTCGTTTGGTCTCCGCCCGGATGATCTCGAGGCGATTGACGTTGATCAGGCTCACAAGGTCATACGCTGCGATGCTGATCGGCGTGTCGGCAAGGACTGTGACCGGGATATCGGCAAGCTCCGGGCCGTCGAGCGCCGTGCCATCAGTCTTGATCC
>Ga0307516_10005291_pt1 | contig 15529 bp, 22 predicted proteins | sample 19_EM_MG_FD_203310 | JGI IMG/M metagenome (GOLD analysis project Ga0307516, IMG submission 203310) | Populus trichocarpa ectomycorrhiza microbial communities from riparian zone in the Pacific Northwest, United States - 19_EM | ecosystem: Host-associated > Plants > Roots > Unclassified | place...
AGGAGGACGTCTCGTGCCTGGCGGAAACAGATTCCTTGGGGCGTAACGGACTCCCGGGCCTCGAACAAGAAGATTCAAGCGTCAAGCGAGATGATAAGCTCGCTTATAATGCCATTGCACCATGCTGAGCGGCTGGAGGGTTTGCCGACGTCACTCCTTCCGCCTCTGGGGTTGTTTATTGTCGGGTGGCCGCCGATCCCGAGGTGAGAGGCCAGCTCAACGATTAGCATCCTCTGGTTGCAATTTGACAGCGGGTTGCGAACGATAGACTGCTTTCTGAAAATGAAAATGAAAAAAAAAAAAACAGGATAGGACCGGATAGGACCCTTTTGCTCCTGCCGTAACATGTAAAAAAGATTTCTGAGCGGAGAGGACCACAAGAGAGTTGAGAGGCGCTTGGCCGTTCGGGTCCCCCACCGCCTTGCCCATTTGGGACGGCAGACCTATTGTGGTCTGTTCCGCGAAAGCCCCCAGGGTTACATCCCACGGAGTCCTGACCATGTACTGTAACGGTGAGCTTGCCACTGACCCGCGCCGTGCCACTTGACCCTAATGTCGCGTGTCGAATCCCTGTGACTTTGCGTACAATCATCCACCAAGATTTCCAGCCTAGCGAACGGGACTCTCGGGGACTTTTGAGATGAGTAAGGTTGCGCTCGTTCATTTTCAACCGATGGCGCACACCGTGACCCCTGTGTGACCAAGGGAAAACCAACCGAAAATTATGGTATAATATCATGGGTTTTGACCATATCAATGAAATTCAAGAAAATATGTAGTGGTACATTGGAAGCAACTTGTGTAGCGAACAACGGTGAGTTAAGCTTCAAAATTCGGACAGATCTGCTGCCTCAAGATCCTTCCTCCACGAAGGCGGAAGGAGGCGGTGACTATGATACTTTTAACCCGCCCACGCAGCCTGTTGACCGCCCAAACCCTTGCGGTATGCGTCCATAAAGCGGATGGAACGGTTCGAGAAACTGGAATGAGTGGGTAAGCAAGGTAGGCGGAGGCAAAAAGCACAAATCATACCGGCGCATGAGTTCCAGTGGAATAATGTCCAATGACATGAGAGCATTCCGTTTAAGGTCTTCCTCCCTCGGCGAGGCAGGGAGTTGGCGATGACTCCACTTCGCGCGCCCCCAGCATTGTTCAATGAAATTAAGTTCGGGGTGGAACTTGGGGAGAAATAACACCTCGAAACCACGGGTTTGACAGTATCCTTCGAGAAGGGAAGTCACTCCCCGGAAGTCGGGCTGGGAGTACAGGAGCCGGCGAATGCAACAATCTTCGCGACCGGGGGGGCAACGGAAGTTAGCACACTCCCGTTTGAATTTTTGGTCGCGGATTAGATCACCAAATTTCATCCCCTTAAAATACCCCACAAATTGGTGGTCCTCAGGGAAGTAAAACGACTGGGGGGATCCGTCAGCAAAGGTCCCGGGGGTCATCTGGACCTTCTTCATCAACTTCTTGCCATTAGGTCCGTAGAGCTGTTTCCCGGACTGATCGAGGGAAGGAGTATCCACTAACCAGGTTTAGATGTATTGAGAGGCATCTTGCGTGCGGAGAGCGCGGTGTCAGCCCTTTTGAGGTGTGTGGGGGGTTGTCGAAGACGAAGATGTGATCATCGTGGGGGTAGTGCTTCTGAACGATATCCATTGCTACGGTAACTTGCACCAAGACGTCGCTGTTCGTAAAATACCCATCACGGTGTGCACCCGGGCGGATGGTGACCCGAGCGAACTCCTTTCCATCGGGAGACGCCACCCATAATCTGCTGACGCAAAGTCAGAGATCATCAGAGACACTCCTTCGCCTTTCGGCTTTGGAACTGCTGTCTCGGTGTCAGGAACCCAACGGCGTTCGCGGCGGTCGTGCACGTAGAAGATGGTTTCATCGTGGACCCAAAACACAGACTGGCGCTCGTCAACGGAAACGGATGCAGATTTGTCCATGTTTCCTTCCTTCCAAACACGGAGCCTGGGCTCCTTCGCGAACCACGCGGGGAGAAAGACGTTCTGTTGGTAGTTGACAACGTCTTCGCGTTCATGACCGTCAACATATTGGCCCGAGGGGGTATCCGTCCAAGAACAACCGAGTTTGGTCATCCAGCGCCTGGCGGTGGTGAGGGAGATCGAGATCATCGCCGAGGTCCTCCGCCTTCACGTACTTGCCGACACTTTGAAGGTATGTTTGGAGTTCTTCATGGAGGCCATCTTCTGTGTCGAGACGGCAGATATTCCCGGAACCCCATGCGTTCGCCGGGAGTGACGTTGGTGAATCCAATGGCGGATAACCCCTCCGTAATAAGGACCTCGACCTTTGGCCACCGCGACCTGGTGAGACGCTTCGACCCATTGGTCGTGGGAAAGGAAGAGGCGAAGAACGGACAGCATGTCCTCGATCCTTGACTGGAGGGGTAGTTCAACCTCGTCCAGCGGTATCCCTTCCCTCGGCGGCCTCAGGATCGCCTCGAGGGTGGCAACGGCACGTATTGCCGACGCCGTTGATGGGGCGGAACGATCGGACGGTCGATATGGGGTGGGCTCGTCGACCGGTAAACCCGTGGGTTCCTGTCCCGGCATGGGATCGAAGTCGGGGATTCCGGTGGCCCAGAGATCACTGATCAACTTCATCTCTTCGGGGGACTCAGAATTGCCGCAATCTTCCCCATCCAACGCAATTGCGGAGGAGTTATTATTTTTGTATTTTTTGTCACGCTTTCCGGCTGATTTGGCTGGGAGACGAGAGATAGAACACTGACGTCATCGGTCGAAAATCAATGAGCGCAACCTTAGTACTTTGTTCCTTTCCTTCTCGCTACCAGAGGTTCAACACGCCGCGGGCAACAACAAATAATTTTGTTGAATAAACAGCTGACGTTTGAATCAGTTCTTTCAGAAGGAAGGCGAACGACAAAACCTTGAAATTATTGTGATGATATAGGCGGGAGCCGTTCTCATTGGCTAGCGCATGGCCATACTCAACATTTTTCCGTTCACTTTATTCTGCGGATATGGTTGAGGAAACAAAACGTGTTTTCAATGATCAGATCCCCCGGTGCCCCCCGTGACACATGGTCGCGCGATCATACTGTCAACTGAGAGCTCGCGGTCCGATAGATCCAAAGGTAAGCAACGAGGTCTCAGGTCCCGGTACACAACAAAACAGGGAGAATATTACTGGTGAAAAGAACGGACTCGATGGCCCTATCACAGTAAACCAACCGGCCTGCTTTCGGCTGTGGCGGGCGGATAGGTCTACTTGGGTGGGACTGCGCGCTGACGGGGAGTTTGGTGGGGTTCTGTGGTGAATTTTACGGTTTCGACTGGGAAAGCTTCTCGAAGATCGGCGGACTGCCGCAGATAGATGAATTACGATGCAGCTGGCTGTGACGAAAGGAGAATATGTCTCTCTCTGTTGGCCTTGCTCAGGCTGGTTGGGTTTCGAGCGAAACGATCGCAGCGTTGCGACTACAGATACGCGGTTCTGAGACAGCGATCTGACGGGGAAAACGAGATGTTCAACCCTCTCGACCCCAAATAGCGTCCGAGCACACATGCAAAAGGTCTTTCAAAGCTTAGCTAATCTAATGCAATGTCTACTCCAGAACGCGTCCGACTGCCGGATCCCTCGGGTCTCAACAAGTCCGCGCTGACAAACAGCTGTTGTGCTTGACCCCACCCGCCATGGCTCAGCCATCGCTTCCCGTGTATCATCCTCTACGACATCACATCCGGCTCCGAGCCCCTTCACAGCCTTGCGACAGAAATGTATCCAGAGATACCTCATCTCCTGGAGCACCGCGGTCCCGAATAGCAGCGAATGATAACCCGCTGAATGTTGTTGATTGTTCCCAGAGGTTCCATTGATCTCCTTGCGAAGCAGCGGCTTTCTTTAGCGAGAGCATTATCCGTGTGATCATCACCGGGAGAAACCTAACATGTGGTTCAGACCCGACTACTCCAGGGGGTAAAGAAATGGGTTAGGCTCACACGACGGTCCCGCTGTTCCACGGAGAATAACTCGGTAAGCAAGCGAAGGAGACAGATCAGACTACCACCTACATTCCGGGGAGTAGTTTGATCGAAGACTACGAAGGTCTCAGTGAGCGAGGGGAGAAAACGGAGTGATGTGATAATGCCCTCACGTTTCCGAAGATTAGAGTCAGCTCGAGCAGGAGGTGTGAGGTGAATATAACCATGAAATAGAGCGTCGCGTCTTCCGCCATGACCTTGAACAGGCCGGGTAACTTGGATTGATATGTGCCCGCTTTCAACGCAAAACAAATGATGAGCAAGAAGGCTAGAAGGTCTGTGTGACAATCAATGTCGGTCTCTCCGGTCAGACGGAAGGCAAGGAAAAGTTCGTACCGAATAACAGAGATATGGCGGTAAGTCCCATTTCCACGGGCAAATGTTGCTCGAAAACGCAAAAACTAGTAAATATCCAGAGCGGGATTGGTATGTTCGGTTGCGCTAGAGAACGAGTAAGTAGGCACAAATCACGAGCACCACTAGGTCTAAGGCTCACCTCCTTCCAGCGCTGAAGCCGCGGTTAGATGCATTCCAAGAATGAACTGTGTTAGCGTTATCAAACCAAAGCATGTGGTGATCAGGCGATTCTTCTTTGAAATGGCATATATCCTGTTGGATTCAATCACTGCCAGCACGTAGCCTTCCCGTATCAGAAGGGACGGACCTTAGTGTCAGAGCCACTTGAGCGAGCACGGTGCACCCAGTGAACGCGAAGACAGGAATGAACGCGATTCTACCGCATCTGCAGGGGGCATGTGAGAAACCTTGAGGTTCGAAGGCATCGGAATGTGGACATACAGCTAGGACCGTTTCACCGATGAGTCTGTCAAACAAGGTACCTCGATTGATAGTATCGCTTACCCGTTGCGTCATTGGTGGGAGCCAGGTTGAAGCCACTGCGGTACGGTTGGTCGATTTGGTATGCCAGAAGAAGCAACGATCCCACTCACATGCCAACACCCAGAACTGGTATAGCATTGGAAAATACCTGTTCTACATTGCCCTCTCAGAAGGGAACGTGCACGCTGCAGAGGACGTACCATTAGGAAGAGCACAAAAACTGTCTCGTTGTCAGCGAACCCCGCCATGTTGGTCTGCTGTCTGCGCACCCCATGATTTCTTTCCACGCCAAGCGTATTCAACCTTTCAGAGAGATAAGTCCCGCGGGGAGCAACGTTGGTGGCATACTTACCTCATCCTTCAGGGTCAACAGGTAGTCGTAGAAAAGGATGGCAGTGGTCGCAAACGTATAATACTGATCGTATTTCATCACTCCGAGCCCCACGAACGACGAATATCGATACTCACATGAACTGCCGTTCTGAGAGTGTTGGGAAGGTCAGGAAAAGCTGCTCGTGGGGTAGCGGGAGGAAACTCACATCAGGCGGCCTGCGTCGACGATTTCCTTCAATAAGTCGGGAGGCATGCGGGGCGCGAGCGAGACCTCGTTCGTCTGGCAGTGTGGGACGGCTCTTTAATAGGAACCCCCGGGCGCCACGCACCGCGCGAACCCCGCGCAGGAGTCGCCAATCTAATCGGGTCACTTGATCCGTATGCCTAACCTCACGGGCCCGAGATCCGCCTACTCACCGACATCTTGAAAGTCCCTGGGGTGCCGTTCGCCAGGCTGGGAAACGTTAGCGGACAATCGCATGCAAAGCCACAGGAATCCGACACGCGACATTGGGGGCAAGTGGCACGGCATGGGTCAGAGAGTAAGTTTACTCTTGGACGTTACTAAAGTACACGGTCAGGGCGTGGCGTGGGAAGTGGTAACCTGGGGGCTTAGCCGTTCCGCGCCGAATTTCCGATATCCTCGGTCGAGGATCTTCATCGAAAAGGACGCCCGAGAGGTCGCCAATCCTGGTCACCTTCAAATCGCGACCAGCCGGCTTATTTCTCACCTTAGGATCGGTGGGGCGCCCGACGATAAACCCGTCAGCAAACCCCGGTCACTCATATGGTGCCATGGCATGATAGGCGAGTCCTATCATCTCGCTTGGGATTTTTGGGGCAAACGGACGCTTCGGGTGGAATAACGGATACTCGACCCTGCCCGTTTCTTGTTCGAAATACAGGAGTCTGTCGCGTCCCCAGGGGGCCCAGCCTCGCCAGGCGCGGGACGTAAGTTCTCATTCAGGGGAAAAGAGAAACGGTTGACCACCGGGTGAGTGTCGGTCGCGCGGGACGCGAGATCAGAAGGAACGATGTCGCTGATGGGTGGCTCTCCGTAGCGCTCGAGCTATGTATTCCCGTTCTGGTAGGGTTCCGGTACCGGAGTTAGCCCCCTGATACCCAGCTGGAGCTCCCATCATACTCATCATACACTGGCAGGGCAGGAAAGTCAGGCATCGAAACGATGGTCACCGCGCGGTGGGGTCGGAGTGGGTGGTGCCGTAGCCCATACCCGGGTAATTCGGGGGGGGGTCGGCTTGTCTTCGGGCGGAATACCCGTAGCGTTGCGACTGCAGGGTCGGGAAAGGGACTAAAACGCTCGGCAAGTAGTAAGCAGGGCTGGACGGTTCGCTGATGCAACCAGCTGAACGCCACATCCAAAGGATCAAAACCGAAGCAGGAATTGACCCAGGCGAGCTCTGACACATCTCAAAGGGGTTTCTGATGGTCTTTGTTCTCCTTCCGGTGGCCCCTCCTCCTGCAACGATCAAACAGCCGCGAGCGGCGTTAGCGACACTGGTGTGTTTGCCCAGGCTTGCCCCTAACCCGAAAACAACCGGTTTCGGATTAACTTGTGGGGGATTGAAGGGGAAGAGACTTACCGGGTACGTCAGGTGCCGGGAGGATTGACCCCCGCAAGGTCCAAAGTCTTACCACTCCAGGTATCCGCGGTACAGGCACATCCCCGGTCATTGACGTGGATCAAGAGACGAAGGGGCAGCCGATCTAGCTCGAAATATTTGCCAGGCTCAAACAGGTCGAGTTGTTGATCGCCATGGCTGGTAGCCGGCATGCTCGTCGTGTGCGGCATGCGAATTCCTGTCGGTTGGCGTCTCGAGGGTGGTTGCTGGTGGATGGGGATCGACACAGGCGCAACCCAGATCAACACCGCCACACAGCCGTGGTGGAGGATCAGCGCTTCAGCAACGGAAATGACGAGTGGTGCATTGTGTGCACATAAGTCAGGATAAAATATGACATAAACCCACCACAAGCAACCAAAGAGAGTACGAAAAGGTGGACCTGAGGGAATCAACTCGGTTTGTAATCCTCGTCCTCACTGTCGCCCTGAACAATGACATCAGACCAATCGTACTTTATGAGCTTTGCCTTGCCCTTTGCAATCCGTTGGCGCTTGGAAGGGGTGTCGTCCGATTCGGAGTTTCCTCCCTTCCCTTCGTCCCTGTCCTCACTCATGGCATCATCGTCATTCCTGGTGACGGTCTTGCGCTTCTTTGCTGACCCAGATGGTGAAGGTTTGATTGCTTTGTTGATCGCTTTGAGCGAACGGGCAAGGTGCTTCTCAAATTTGAAGTCGTAGCCCACGCACTTCATCCCCCATACCGCAATGGCCTGACACAGCGGCGGACATTAGGCTCATGGTTGAGAGAAACATACATGGCATACCTCCTCCCCCTCATAGAACGCTCTATCGACATCTTCCTTGAGTTCCTTGGTGAGTGTCGTATAGTTTTCAGGAGTGAGCTTTTTGGTGAACTTGGTAAAATCCTCGATTGATGGCTCTTTCCCCAGCTTCTTCCTCAGAGCAATGCGGGCAAGGGTGTCGTTCCACAATCGTCCGCCTCCGAGGACTTGGGTCCACTTGGTCCTAACCTTGGACATGTCATCAGGTGTTTGGACGAATCCAGAGCCCATTGACGTAGATACCTCGGCTGATTGTTGTTTCCATTCATCTCCTGTGATATCACCCAGACTCACCATCTCATATTGACCGACATATTCCAGCAACTGGGACTCGCGTTTAATGACCACCCGGAATTCTGTCCCTTCTTCCGGCTGCCACTCTTCAACTTCGTCGTCTGACCGGAGCATGAGGCCGGGCCAACCTGGTCGTGGTGGAAGATATGGATGACAATCCATGCCCGGAACCATCCAGTGATTGAAACCATGGCTTGCGAGCTTTTCGGGGGAGATCTTGGGGGTAAGGGAACGACTGCCTCCGTAGATAGCACTGAGATCAGTTTGGGTCCCCGGAATGACATTGTGGGTAGCCCCTGATGTGTCGACATGAAATGGGGGTCCAATGCAGTCCAGGCTGTTGAAGAGGCGATCCTCGTCCATGTGGAAGTCACTGGGGCGGATAGGCCTGTGGGGTTCCCAATATTCCTTGGCAGATGACTGCGACATGGTTGGGAGGTGATAAATCAAACAATATGGAACAGGGAGACGCGTACATAATTCCTCCTGGGAGAAACCGATAGCGATGTTTGGGCAGTAGAGGGCCCTGCCCGCTGATCGCTAGACTAACAATCCGTTGAGTTGACGATAATTCCCTGTGACCAACGGCAGTTACCTGTGACGAAGAACGAGGGGTGGTCTGGGGTGGGTGGCTTCGCTTCGTGCGATTGAGAGGGGGCCGTTCTGAGTCTATTCCTCGAGTCCGTTAGAAGTCCACATTGGCTAGCGGGGTTCACGTACCACTAACGATAGGCTGTCGAGGTATTTCAAAGGTGAAGGGCTTTTCGGGGGCCGGGATACGGGTCGACTCAACCGACAACTTCACACCCTTCGGAATCGGGGCGAGTCGACATCGAGTGGGACCGCTCGGGGTGACAAACACGCCTCGCAGAGTAGGTCTGTCGCTAGTCTGGGCAAATAATAGTATCAGGGATAACTGGGTTCCGGGGTGAGCTGGGCATACCTTTGGTTTCGATTTGAGACGGGACAGATCAACCACAGGTGTCACCCGTCGCGGCACATCCGGTTCCGCCTCCGCCGGATCAACATCCATGGGTGTAACCTGGTTGTCCCTTTTGGTTTCAGTTGGCTCGTCCTCATCAAGAGCTGACTGGTATTCCAACGGGGAAGACGACCTCTCCAAGCCAAAGGGAGATCTAGACGGAGGGGAGTTACCAGCCGGTTTCATCAGAGAACCTTGTTTCTCGGACGAAGCCCGGAGTTTCATCCACAGCCTCCGACAATCATTCGCCCGTTCCTCGTACATGGTATAAGCTTGATCGAGGTCGTTCCCCCCAAAGGGGTCGCGACGGGAGTTTTGGCCGTGGTGGAGGAGATAGAGCGAAATATCCAGTTGAAGGTGGGTGATGGTGTGGAGGGCCGCGAGTAGGTGACCCTTTATTCTCTTTTCCAGCTCCTCCGGACTTGCCTCATCTTTGGGCTCATCGGAACTCATCGCAGATCCAGGGGTCCGGTGTGGTGGAGGAGAGGTGTGAGGGTGCCTGATCATTGGCGCCGATCCTCCGCTCTGACAAGTCATTGATCGACCTTGCCCTCGGCAACTCTGACCAGCCACCTCACTGCCGTTCATTGAGATTCACAGCGGTCTCGACTGTGGGTCATGCGCGCTGTTTTGCAACGGGTAGCGTCTGCTTCGGTGACCGGTGCGTTCAATCCAGGCCACCGTTAATGATCATTGACGGATGTCCCGCACATAGTGGACGGAGCGGTCGTCTCCGAGATCTCCAAGGGCTTGATGGTCTTGGTGGGCATAGGGGCAGGTCGGTACCTCATCCCCCCTTGATCCCCCGACGACAGTACTCTCCAACACGCGTGGACAGCGCAGATGATACCATGACCGATCTCGAGGTCTTGACGAACAAAATGTGCGCCGGAACACCCCTCTATCGACCGTTCTATGCTCACACAGGTCACCTCTGTATAGTCTCCAAATACGGGTATTTGATGACCCAGCAACGGGCTCGATGTGGAAGCAAAGCGTGAAAGATATCGACGGAGACGTTCTCTGCGTCTCCCAGTTCACGCTCTTCGCGAACACGTACAAAGGCAACAAACCGGACTTCCACCGTGCTATGGTAACCCCCTCGCTCCGTTCCTAAAGAACCCCCCGCACACCTTATACCGTTTTACCTCGTAGGGCTCGGAAAAGTCGAAAGATATGTATGGGCTCTTTTTGGAGCGCATGGGCAAACTCTATAAACCTGAAAAGATCAAAGGTCAGCCCGTCTGCGGATTTAATCAAACGCCCGTCTAAACGGATTAGAACAGATGGAAGATTTGGTGCTATGATGAACGTCAGCCTTACAAACGAGGTACGCGACGGACATCGGTATCCAGGGTGTGGTGGTTCTCCGGAATGAATCTTGGTTACCTCAGGGACCGGTCACGTTGACCCTCGACTCGCGGAAGTTTGAATACGTCGAACAATCGCAACCTGCGAGCCTGAAAGGGAGCGCGAAACCGTCCCGTACGGCGACCCCGACCCCAGGGCCCACCACGACATTGGGATCACCGGGAGTGTAGTTCCCTCTCTTACTTGTAATGTGGGGCGCCACGCGCCAAGGCTCGAATAAACGTTTCTGGCCGTCATCTGATTTCGATTGATACCCATCCAGTCGGCGTGATTGTCTACATTTCATGAATAGTTAAGCAGAGAATAGGGACACACAGAATCGCTTTAGAAAACAAGAGGGGTTAGATAGGGAATCGGGGACATGGGGGGGGATCGGAAAAATAGGTAGTGCACGCTCATCACCTACGCATCCACAGCCATTATAATTGTACAAAGCGAGCGAGAAGCTCGGACGAATAGGACAATAGCGGAATTCGTGAGAAGTAAGTTACCGTTCGAGGCCTGCTTCAACCGTCCGACGAGTAAATCCTACATCCAGGCGGAGGGGAATCATCTGATACTCCAAAGGATGAGCCCTGCCCGCAACAGGGCGTCCGCACACCGTTCCCGCATTCGGGCGGGAGGCCTACTTCAGCATCGGATGTCTTGTTGCCTCGGGTCGAGGGCCATCTGGTGGTGGGCATGCGACTGCATCATGTGGTCGGCGGAAGCGGGAATGACGACTTGGTGTGGGGTGCTCACCCCAGATTGAGTGGGAGACATCCCGAATCCGGGGGTGATTAACCCGCTAACACCAGCACCGTACGCAAAGCCACCGCTGAGGCCGGCCGAACCAGAGGTACCTGGGGGTGTCACATGTCTGTAAGTGTCCGAGAACATACGATAACATTACGATCGGGTTGGACGTACCAGGGACGAGAACATTGTCCCAAAACGTGTGGGGGAAGATGTTGTCAACCGACAGCGAAGACCAAGATTGGTCGTGGTCTGCCATAGTGGGTGGGAAAGTCGAGATGTCCACCGCAGTGCCCATTTCCCCATCGTTTTGGAAGTAGAAATCATAATTCGGGAAAAACCCATTTGTAGGTGGGGGTACAGGAATGGGAGCGAGTTCCCCAGCAGTAGGATTGGGAGAGATCATCTCCAACTGAGTGCCAGTCTGTGGTTGCTGTTGGAGATGAGGCGACTGGATCGATGTTGAAGGGGAGGTATGGATCGACGGCGAGGTAGGAGGTTCGGTTTGTTCTGCATTCTCGAAAGCTTCCTTCTCTCCGTTCACGGTAGCTCCCGTCTTGCTCGTAATGACGGCCATCAAGAAGGTCGAGTATAATCTTGGGGTGTGGAGAGGACCGACAGCCACGCTTTCCAAAGTCTCCGCCAACTCCTTCACCAGTCTAATCGTCTTCTCTTCATCCACAAACGACTTGAGTTCCGGCCGCAGAAGCTACAACCAGATGCGGTCAGGAAACAAGCACAAACGAGAGCACTCGAGCACTAATACGTACCTTAAGAAGGGTCAAAACCGCGTACGATCCTTGAACGAAGATTGAATCTGGGGAGTACTTCAAGTATCCCTTGGGCCCCCAGTTATCCTTCATCACACTAATGCACGCGACGGCGCTCTTGTGTACCCTTCCAAAGAAGTTCCCGATGTTCACGGGATTTCTCTCGATCGCGTCTTGGAGCCCAAAGGAATTGATGACTAGCATCCCGTAATGTAGGAAAAATTTCCCGTTCAGCGCAACATACTCGTCCGCGTGGGCGACAACGACCGGTAGCCATTCCTCGTACCACCCTATCAGCTGAGACTCGACATTTTGAATGACCGTCAGGTAGTCACAGTCCATTTGCAGTCCTGATGGCGAGGTGGTACCTGAATAGAGGAGATCCATGCAGCGAGACATGATCCTTTGATACTCCTATGAAGGTAGAGTGGGGAAGATTCTCAGCGTCGGCACCTGACCGGAAAAATGGATGGCGGAAGAAATGTTAAACGGACTTACCACGTAGGCGGTAATCGCAGCATCTTCGGGGATGGCCATCTTGGACCTGCACCATTTCTTCGCGTTCCGAATGATATAGCTGTGTAATGGGGCGGTGGAAAAACACGACGCCCGGTATTTGATCAGTCCCGAGTTCGCACGCGCACCCAGGTTAACCGGGAACTGATGTGACCGGTATTCAGAAATAGAAGGTAATGAGGCAAACTCACTCTTCTCTGATTCCATAGGGCTTTCCCATCTGCGCGCTAATGCTGCGATCTAAGGAGTAGCATACGAGCCAAGTCCGTTCGCGGTTGTGGATTTCGAAGTTTCTTGCCCGATCTTCCTCCGAGTTGCTGTCGGAGAACTTTGACTTGCGGTGGATATTCAGGTCGGTTGCCATCCTGTTGTACCCCTTCAGTGTGAACAATGTGAGGCTCTGCGCTACACACGGAATATTACCTGATGGCCATACCAAGAAGCATCCATGTGCGATCTTGTTCGTAACGCTCTACGGCGCCGCTTCCATACAAGCTGAGCAGGAGGTACGCTTGAACGATTTCAAGCGACTTGTAGCCACGCATTGGAACACTGAACGCGAGCTTCTTAGAGATGTCAGTGAGCTTGACATGTAAGTCCGGCTTTTCGGAGTAAAATTTTGCAGCGATGGCGCAGACTGGGGGTAGGGTGAGCAAAAGGTGATAAATCGATCTGAGGTACCAGGACTCACTGGTCGTCAGTAAGAACGGGGAGCGCGAGCAAACGAGTGAAGGGGTGTGGAACTCGCGATCGAGGAGTTTTGAATGACCCTAAGTGAGTCGAATAAGCGTCAATATGGGCGCTCATGGGGAGCAGGGGACGGCAGCTGACGTTCATATGATCGAAATAGCTTGAGGACCGATGAGTCTTATCAACACAGCCGAGCATGCAGAGAGGAGAGAAGTGGGGCGTACATGGTAAACAACGCTAAGACTTCTTCAGTGCTTGTGAAGTTCAGCATTTCGGGCTGTACACGGTTTTCAATGTACAGCCTCCGAAGGGGTAGGATGTTGATTGGACCTTGATGACTTCGTTCAACACCACCCATGGGTTCAGGGCTGGGGGACTGACCAGGTTTGAAATACACTTCACTCGCAACGCCGACTTTGGCGGCGCCGGTCTCGTCGAAGGGCCGTGGATACAAGGTACCATGGTGCTCGGCGTTGGATTTTCGCGTCGCTAAACTCGTCTCAGCAAGCAACCCGAGGGGGTTCAAGGTGTCGTTTGGAAGAGAGTGAAGTTTGGGAGAGCCTTGTGCGGCTGGCTCTTGCGGAGACTGAGGGGGAGAACCGTCGTCAGAATCCATCAGCTCGCGTGTTGCGACTATCTGTTGAGAAGTTATCGCGGGGTCTCTGGCACTGAGTCCGACTGGTGATGGGGAACGTGAGAGCATCGCGGATACCGTGCTGGGGTTTCCAAGAGAACGGAGGACGGTGTCGAGGGTCCGTTCAATCTTGCGCATAGAGCGTGCCAGGACCTCGTGTTTTCTGGGACTGTGATAACTATCAATCGTGGGGTACATCTCGAAGGAGACGGCCTACTTGGTCGATCGCTTTCCACGGTTAGATTCCTCGAAGATGCAGTCATGGTTGCTCGTTTGACAGCGTTTACAAGGGGGTCCTTGTTCTGCGCCGACGCACTTCATCTTGAGGCGACGACAATTTGTACACGCCCTGGATAATACACGAGGACGGGATTGTTAGGACCGGGAGCGAGTGCGGGGTCGGGATTTCACAGACAAAACGTACCTCGAGCCTCGCGTCGACTTTGCTTTTGGTCCCTTCTCACTCGCCTGATCTCCGCTCTCGTCCTTTCGAGGCCGTTTGTTGCTGGCGCCGCCCCCCTCACTGTTTCCGACGACCGAGGAGGATCGCTTGAGGTTGAACGAGGTGTCGGACGGGGTGCCGACCGATTCTGACCCGGATGGGGATGATAATCCTTGCATGAAAGACCCAGCCGGCGGATAAGGGTAGAACCCCTGGCTCTGCTGGTTTGCGAGAGACGGGTCGATCTGCTGGGGGGGGTGCATGGCTCGAGAGGGACCACTAGGACGTGAGGGATACATGGTAGCGGACGCCCAGAGTTATAGCAGAAAGTTACCGGGATTATCCTCAAAAGTTAAATAATTAAATAATTAAATAATCACAGCCTCGGTCACGGCTGTTACCGTGACAGGACATCACGTGTCACACTCTCCATCCCACCTCTCACCTATTCAAGGAACAGTCGAGGTTCCTCTCCTTTGTTGTCTGCTACAATGACGTCCGGCCACCGACCAGTTCTCCACCTCGCCCCCTCTGTAAACACTACGACGTGAGTTTCTCTTCCTGCTATTTCTTTTTTTCTTAACCAAACGACGGCCAGTGTTGTTACGACCACGACCACGACCACATCTTACGCCCCAATCACACTTCCACCGCTCCCCCCGCCCATCATCCCCTCGAATCCAAAAGACTACCCGCTGCTTCACTCAGAATTTCCCGACTCATTACGCGCATTTCCTCTGGAACTCCCGGGAGGAACCCAGGCCACCTACCGACACGATGAATCCGATTTGGAATCTGACCCGAAGGAGGAAGTCATCGGTGGCCGTGGGTGGAGGATGCTGCGGCGGGATCAAGACGCGGATGTCCCAAAGATTATCGGCCTCGCTGACGCGGTGGAACGCTATGGCAGAAAACGAGCGTTCGTGAACGAACACTCGATGGAGGGTGTCGAGAATACCGCCGACTTCACCCTCACCCCTCCCCGGAAGAAGTCGAAAGCCACGCCATTGCCTCCGATATCTATGCCCCCAGCTGCACCACCATCTCCTTTGCCGTCTCCAGGTGGCTCTCCTTCCCCACAGACTCTCAACATTTGGCCATCCGCACCCCCCAGTGGCGCATCGTCCCCTCAACCTCAAGTCCCGATCCAACCAGACCTGTCGCTCACAACTCTTCTCGCTTTGCCCTCCATGCTCTCTCATTTCTCCGCTCTCCCCCCTCAACTACAAACACACATACTTTTGACCTTCCTACGGAACTCCCCGCTCTCGGTTATCAGGACTATCCATTCGGTGCTCACCCCTACCATGTCCAGGGATTTCCTAACGCTTCTCCCCGCAGAACTCACCTCTCACATACTGAGCTTCCTCCCTTTCACCACCCTCGCTCGGGCCTCTCGCGTTTGCAAGGCCTGGCGGAACATAATTGATTCTGACCATGTCCTGTGGAGGGACT
>Ga0307516_10005292_pt1 | contig 15524 bp, 18 predicted proteins | sample 19_EM_MG_FD_203310 | JGI IMG/M metagenome (GOLD analysis project Ga0307516, IMG submission 203310) | Populus trichocarpa ectomycorrhiza microbial communities from riparian zone in the Pacific Northwest, United States - 19_EM | ecosystem: Host-associated > Plants > Roots > Unclassified | place...
CTCTCTCCACAATCGACTACCGAAGCGACACTTTTCCTATTCCCCGGACCGTATCACCCTTCCAACCCGCCAGACGACCTGACATCTACAGTGTTGAGCTTGAACGAAAGCGACGATCTATGGTCCCACGGTTTGACTAAATCTGTGCATGAGGTCCTCTCAGGGGGCAAGCACGAGTGGAACCTGGGAGGGAAAGGAGGTGGTTCTTACTCCAAAGAGAAACGAAAATCCCACCCTGAAGGGAGCATGTACATTTAGCCTACGGGTAGCCAAACATCTGGTAACTTTTCGCAATCAGGGTGCCCGAGGATCTGGCACGTTGTTTTCTTTGCACGACGAGAGCAATGTAATCCGAGAGCGTAACTAATCAAACTCGAGCCAGGATCCACATGTACAGCACTTGTGTTATGGCAATGAAGAATAGGAACGTTATGCGCCGGCTCCTCTGCGCTTGGCTCACGGTTCCAACATTCGCCTGGGCATTGTCCGGCAGAACCACTGACCTCAGTGATCGTAACTGTGTTACTATGGTTAGCAAGCAAGGGACAGGAAACGAGCGCGAGTTACTCACGAGGAAAAACGCGTTTGCAAAAAAGAAATACAGGAATATTAGAGCGTAAACTGTCGTCCCAAAACCAAGAAGCCCGGCCGTCAAAGTTGAAATAACTCTAAGGAAGGGGTTGTCAAAAACAGAAAGACTTCAAACCTAAAACACTCACCCGACAAACTTGTAACCTCCGTAGGCTATCAGATCCAAAACCTGGCCCGACCCTTGGATGTTGAGGATGTAACAACCAGTTTTGACAAAGATAAAGTCGACTATGACAACAGCCAGGGCTTTTGAGGCAGCGGTGCCGAGAACCTCAGGGTGGAATCGATCTTGTAGGCCCCTCAACAACGCTACGAAGAGGACGTAGGTAACGAAGGCCATGACTTCGTGCCAACGCATTAGCCAAGACCACAGCGAAAGCCATTGTGGAAACACACCAGGGATATAGAGATCGGGGGAGTTGATGTCTTCACGAGGAGGCTGCCACTCACTTGTGCCATTTTCCAGGCGCTTTGTCTTCCGCGACCAAGGTTTATGTCTCCACGGGAATACGAGGAGGCGGAGCTTGTGGATGACATATGAATTGGAGACGTTAAAGTGGTGCTTCAGTAGTGACACGGGGATTAACCCAGCGAGCTGTGTGAACGCGGTTAGAATATTTTGTACGGTATCCGTGCGTAAGGTGCGCACGTTTTGTTGGACGTAGTTCTGGCCTGCCTGAACGGCGCTATGGCCGAGTTGCATGCCTAGCTGCGTAGTTGCACCATCGATCCCCCAAGCGGAAAAATCGGGGACGTGTTGCTGATAACCATGCTGGGACTGGTGCATCGGTGGCGGTTGACCATACTGGGTTTGTTGTGGTTGTCTGGTAGAGTACATAGGGACGTTCTGATTCGGATACCCTTGTTGCTGTGGCTGTTGTAATGGTGGGGAGGATGTTCCAACAAAACGCTGGTATCCGTGTGGTGAGCCCGGCGTGGGGGGAGGTTCTGGTATGTACATAGGGTGCGTTGGGACAGGGTGGAGGAGCGGGGGAGGGGACGTTTTCGAGCTTGGTTGCTGGAATGCCATGATGAAGGGGGTGAGCGAGTTACACGTTAGCAGTTGATCGGGGGCAATGACGATCTGGCGTGTCAGCGCTGTCCACGCCCAATCTAGTTTTCATTATGCAAGGAGTGGTACTGTAATGTATACACAATAAATCCATCAAAGATTGTGGGCACGAAACGAGCAGGAAGTGATTATAGGATAGGCCTGCAAAGTGAGATTTTGTCGGTGTACGTTCGTCGAGAACCGAAACATCAAACGCACTGGATCTCGACCCGAGGCTGGACGTGAATGGACGCGTGGTTTGGAACCCCCATGATACGCGAGTAACCATTCAAGTTTTTGTGGAGGGTTAGTTGGAAGACGGAAGCCCCGCCGTTCCTGTAAGGACGTGTCAGGGCTGCTTTATGCGCCAGCGCGGTTTCTCTCACCTGGAAATGATCGTCGACATGGCCAAGAAGTAGACCCAGATTCTGTACCACCTTTCACCGTACTTCTCGATAACCTTGTCCTTGTTGCTTATCCAGTTCTTGTACCAGCGGTAGATAGTTGCCGAGTAGTGGACACCAAGAACGTCGATGTTCTTAACCTCAAATCCGGCGGACTCGACCTGGCTGACGACCCAGCCGAGCGAACAGGAGGCGTCTGCGCCGGGGAAGACATACTTGTTCATGAAGATACCCCTGTCCAGTTGTCAACTTTGTTAGCGATGGATGAAATCCTGTATGGGAGCCCATACCAGATTAAATCCTCGTACTGCCAGTGAGGACGAAGACCAGCGACCTGGAGGACGAAGATGCCGTCGTCGTCGAGAAGGTCGTAGATCTGCCTGAGGAACGATTGGTACCTGCGAATTCCAACGTGCTTGGGGTAGCTGTGGTCAATTATCCCGATGGGAAACGGCGTATATGCTCTCACCTCTGCCATCTCGAGACTGACGATTTTGGTGAAGGAACCCTTTTGCGCGGGAATTTCTCTGTAGTCCATGCAAAGGATGCGGGCACGGCTGGGATCACCACCATTGTCCTTGATCCTCTCGTTACCGAACTTTGTCTGATTCTTGCCGAGAGTAATGCCGGTAACTTCGCAGTCGTAGTTCTTATGGGCGAAAGCAGCGAGGGTGCCCCACCCACATCCGATGTCGAGAAGTCGGTCTTCGGGTTGGAGGTTGAGCTTCTCACAAACTACGGTCAGCTTGTTGTCCTGGAGTTGCTCGAGGCTTTCCTGTTCTTCGATGTCCAAAACAATGCCGGCGGTATAGATCATGCGGGGACCAAGGAACCATTCGTAGAAGTCATCACCTCCTACGTGTGGGTTTAGATATCGGAATGATGATAGGACAACGGATACTGACGATCATAATGGCCCCTAACCTGTTCCTCATCTTGACTCTTGGAGTGCATGATGACCTCGGGAAGCATCTGAGTCAAGACGTACTTGAACAACTCGGGAGTGAACTGGAAGTTAGCCCAGATGTGGCGCTGTTCCAGGATATCCAACACGTCGCCTGGAACGCGTAATTCGCGTCAATCGAAGGCCAGGATGCCACGTTGACAGGAATGGGACTCACCATTGAACTCGTATTTTCCGTCAAAGAAAGCATCGTGGAAAATCTGCATGGGGATCTTCTCCTTGTCGTGGTACTTGGCCTTGAGCTCAGGGTCATCCGTGGTGATGTATTCCTCAATGTTGACAGCGGGGATGGCGACCTTTTCGTTTTTCCTCTTGCCATAGATACTCATCACGGTCCAATATCCAACGGTGAGGGGGAGTCCGAGGACGACAACGAGGAAGATGTATGTCTTGAACCCGCCATATGACACGATGGGCAAGACACGTTTCAACACCCATGGGACACCGAGGACGAGGGCGGCCAAATGGAGGTTGTTAAAGTCCCCGTTACCCTCGGCCACGCCGACGAGGGGCGGGTTTTTTATGGTTGGGGTCTTGGAAATCTTCACCGGAGGATAGACCATGGTCGTCGCGCCTAGAGGAAGGCTGCCTGCTGGAAGAAATCTGAAATATGCGACGCGTCGGGATTTCCCACGGGTCAGAGCCGATTATGTAATCTTAGCGGTGGGGTCCCCGGCGCCTCACGACATTCAAGAGATCGCTGGTGAACCGTACGCGGAAGGGAACGACTCGGAATATGTTTTTTCATGGGTACGCGTCCCTTATGCCCGGGATGGATTCGGCGTATCCGGCCCCGATTGAGTGGGGTCACCTGAGCGCTCAGTTGGAGATTCTGAACCACCTTACTGGTCTGCGTGCGATGGTCACACGCCTCACACTTCAGCTCACCCCACGCGGCCCGCGAAAGAGCATGATATCTGAGGCGAGCCTAGCGTCCTTGCGTCTTTTTGACGTTTTGAGGCTCAGAGCTCAGCGTCGAAACCAAGGAACGGCGTACCCCGTTTACCCTGCCTCGAGCTTCTAGTAAAAAGTGTACAAGGTCACAGGAGGGCCTACGTACGAGGCGGTGTCAGCTTTGTGGCGAGAACACGCCAGACCGTGGCGGGAGGACCGTATCGGACTCGCGGGGCTCCGACTCGTTGGGCCATGTTCCGGTGGCCATCGGAGGTTCGGCTCCGCAAAGCCTCCATAGCCACTTACCGACTTTCTGGCGTACGGATCTGCCCGCCTCAGACTTTCTCTCACCCTTCAGTGAAACTCAGGAACGTCGCCGTCGAGATGCATTTCTCCAAGTCTTATGCGCAGATCCTCCTCTCTTTGCCTCCAGAGCTCAGGGAGAATGCGATCAGCTACCGCCAGGCAAGCTTCTACCCAACCCCCGCCAAACCTCTTCGCTTTTTGACCCAAGTAACCCTCCAAAGCTCAAGAAGTTGGTTAACCAGGTCGTCCAGGAGCTGGCAGCCCTCGGTTTCAGCCCGGAGGTTGTACGAGATCTCGTCGAACGGGGGAATGATGCCCTCCACACGATGGGGGAGAGTCACAACTCCGACGAACAGTGCACAATTGTGATACAGTCTCATCCGATCACCAGCTCAAGCCTCAAACTATTGTACGATGTGGACCACGACCTCGGCCACATGGTGCCCCACCTTAAATTTATTGTTGACAAGGATGTCGACATGGACACCGCGGTGAGTGAGGCACACACAACAAAGACTCCAAGCCTGACATGAGACACGAAGTTCCACGCACCTATCTTAACGTCCCTGGATAATCACCCGATCGATTCGTGAGTGTCTGGGACCCTGCCAATTGCTCTCGACTAAACGTGTATTCCAAGTAGCTCCGCACGCGAATACATTGTACCGCTTGCCTCGGATGCTGCCTTCTTCAGCCTTCTTACGGGCGCCGTGAATACCTTGTCCGGTCGACTTACCACCGTGTGCTCAGAATTTACGGCGAGCCTGGCGGACCTCTCCAAATCCATCTCGGACAGTGCCTTGCCAATCTCACAGACCAACGCTTCCTACCGACCTTTCTCGGTCGATGACGACCCGGGGTCGATCAGCATACCATCAACGAAGTCTGTCTTTCGACGCAAGTTGGACGCCAGATCGGATCTATATCTGTGGAGGAGCCTCCTGGGTCTCTACGTTGACGCAGAAGTTTTTGACAGCGTAGCCGAGAGAAACCGCGGGGAGAGGTCCCTGGAGGACACCGAGACCCGCATGGCCCAATTCCTGGAGAGGGCCGAGAAGAGTGGTGTTCTGCGTGGGAAGTCCAAGAAGGCTCATCTTGAGGTTCAAGCGTTTCTCAAGCTCAACACTATAATCTTGGACCTCAAAAAGGTGAGGTCGCGTCCACGTACCCCGATGTAATGATCATAACTGACTCGGGTCAGCTAAATTATGCGAGCAGCGAGGCCACCCGAAAGATTTTGAAAAAGCACGCCAAGCGGACGGCACTCCCCCTCCCGCCATCACTACCGCGTGAGATCGTTTCCGCAGTTGGTGTGGTGGACGTGGAAATGCCGGCGGCCCCCCCATCAACGGGTCAAACCTCCCAGGCGTTGACCCTACTGCCCCACCATTCCAGGTCGCTGCCGCAGCTCCTTGTTCAAGCCATTGGGGAGACGATACTCCCCATTATACCCCACGTTGATGACTATTCGTGCGCTATATGCACGAGCATAGCTTTTAAGCCGATTCGCCTGTTATGCGGACACCTTTTTTGTGTTCGGTAAGTACACGCGACAGGTCACCTGGAGAGGGACTAACCATTCTGCCAGGTGTTTGGCAAAGATGCAGAAACAGGGCAAGTCGAATTGTCCGATGTGCCGATCACCTTGTGTCCTGACGGCCAATCGCTGTGAGTAGTTTCATTCCGACCAGGGTTTTTCTTGGCGCACTTCCCAACGCACTTGCTAACCCTCTCACCCTGCTAGCCAACGTGGATTGGGCGTTGATGAATTTCATGGCCGACTGGTTTCCAGTGGAATCGCGAGAAAAACTGCTGTCCAACGGACGCGAGGCGAACGCCGAACTTGCGCGAGAAGCCGGGCTGGACAGGGAGGGGTGTGTGGTCATGTAACAGATACCGTCGGCAATGGAAATCTTATCTGATAATCAACCCGGCGCCCTGCCCGGGCACCATATAACGGAGCCCATCTGCCTTCTGTGCTGATGCACCGGGCGTGTTCCTTCTCTTCTCTGCTTTCTAAATGTCTTCTAAAAGTTCCCCAACCGAGGGGTTTCCAGCCCAACCCCCTTCGTCTCGGCCCCTCGCAGAGAAACCCGACCATGAAAACGGTTCTCAGGTTGGTCCTGAAAAACTGGATGAGAAGGTCGGGGTGTACGCAATGCTGAAGCTGCATACAAAGTCTACAGCAGATTCCCCAAATGGTTCCTCTTTGTCGGGTGAGAGTAATGTCCACCGTCCCGCCCCTTTCATTAAGCCTTTCTCCAATCTCGGCCTTTCCGCATATATTTATTCGTTGGATGGTGTTACAACTTGGAGTTACCTTGCGTTTGCTACCTCTACATTCGGAGGCCACTCCTTAATCGCTAGTATCCAAACGGCCCAATCTATCATCAGTAAGTCATGCAGCATTCTTTCCCCAGCTCTCGCTCGCCTTATCACTGAGTATCCCATCCCAGTCGCTGTCGGAAAACCCGTCATTGCGAAGCTTTCTGATGTTACCTCCAGGCCCTTTGCATATGTTGTTACAAGTGAGTTCGCCTCCGGATTTTACCTTACAGTCCGGGGTATGTTCCGTCGATCGCTACTTAACTTTCCACCCACAGTCGTGTTCTACATCGTCGGGAATTGCCGGATCCCATCACCATCCCCGACGTCACTCACACGAGTCGTCACGATCCTCACACCCAGGGTATATTATCCTCGCGTCTGCCCGTAACGTTGGTACCATCGCTGGTGGCATCATCCTTTACGCTGTGTGAGTGGCCGGCGTATCTGTTATTGTCCCGTCGTTGAACATAACGCCCTTCGAAAGCGGGTACACGTGAGTCGGGAAATCACCCCACTGACTTCCTCTGACGAGAAAATGGATTTAGCGGCCTCCAGATTTCGAATCAAATCGTCATCGCAGACATCACAACCTTGAAATGGCGTGGCCTCGTCTCTGGATTGGTCTGTTCGCCTTATATCATTAACGCCTTCATCGGAAGCCGTATTTCCGCCAGCGTCCTCGAGAATTCGACATGGAGGTGGGGATGTGGGTCACCATTTGGCTCCGCGCAGGATATTCATTGGGCTTAATCTTTCCGACAGATGGCATGTTTGCGATCTTGCTCCCAAACACTCTTGCCCCGCTCGTTGTCACTCTAGTCTACGGCGAGCCGAAAGCCAAGGAGCTCGGGCTGCTTCAGCTCCGTCACCAGGGTATATCACTGCGTTCTGTAGCCTTCCGCTCGTTGTTTATACTACCCAAGGCGACAGGTCCGCCGTCCGGAAGGCGATAGCTTTTGCTGAACAGCTTGATTTGATTGGTTTGGTGCTGCTGAGCGCTGCTGTCGCTCTGATCCTTCTCCCCATCACCCTGGTGAAAACCGCTGATCAGTGGAGTGACGGTAAGTGAACTTTTCATTGCGGTGTGGGTGCGGAAATGACGACAGACCTTTAGGAAACATCATTGCGATGATCGTCGTGGGATGCGTTTTACCCGTCGCTTTCTTCGTCTATGACACAAAGTTTGCCCAACTCCCAACTCTATCGAAACAGTTCATCAAGAACAAGTCCATCGTCGCCGCTTCCTGGATCGGATTTTTAGATTTCGTAAGTGTTGCTACTCTGCGAAGTCGGGATCTCCCGCCGACGCTCGAAAATCCCAGGTTTCCTTCTACTTACATTACCTTTACCTACCTCTATTCATTTGTTATTATTGTTAAACATGGTACGCCACATACGGGCAACGCGGTTAAGGCCATCTGAATTGTTTTTAGGTCATTAACGAACACCAACTACTTCCTTCAAACCCAAACGGTTGGGCTTACTTGTGTTCGGCGTGTGTGCGGGTGTGGTTCTTAGGATTACGCATCGGTATAAGGTGATCGATTGATCCCCCACATCACATTCATGCCGTACTCACCCCTTCTGACCGGTTTCCTCGGTGGCTTCTGGTCGCTGGTCTCCTAATCCGGTTATTGTGAGGGTCCCCCGGAGTGCTCGCATGATCCATTCTGCTGACGGTGAACCAGGGGTGTTGGATTATGATCCGTTCATGTGGTGTCGATGGGACTCCTGGGAGTGACGCGGAGATCATCATTTTTCAAATCGTCCAAAGTATTGGAGGCGGAATCGCATCAACTGCAACCCAGGTACTTCATATCGCGTGGGGTTTTTGTAGTCTGCGAGATCGTCGCGAATACTCCTTCGCTTCCCCTGAATTTTAGTACACATATTATCTACATATACAATAGCCTAATCCTACAGTTCCGGACCAACCGGGTGTGTAATGTGTGCCCGGGGGAGAGTGACCCTGGAATCCAGTGGTTCCCACGATCACTACCCTACAGGCTCGTAGAAACGTGTATCTGGGTTTATACGATTTTAAAAACTGTGCAGTAAGTGCGAAGTGGGGAGGGGGGAATGGTAGAAACGGGGGAGGGGAGGTAGGAATATATGAGACAACAATAGGCATGCATAGTAGACGGAGGCTGCGAGTTCACAATAAGAAGCTAGAGCGACTGACGACACGTATCCAAGAGCCCAAGGCCTAAACCGTGAAGGAAAGTCATTAGCTGCAGGAATCGAGAGACAAGACGAAGAGAAGACATACCCGATGCTAAAAGTCCATGCTCCAGTGCCTAGATGTCAAGGCGGTGGGGAATAAGTACGAAGAAATCATGCAGAGGAGAGAAACGTACCAAGGCAGCGATTCACGAGTCAAGACATCCAGCACCGTCAACAACCAACTGATAAATTACATTACCGAGCCGAGAGAGAGTCAAGACGAAGTCGAAGGAACAAACCGAACCGTGCAGGATCGCCGGAGAGCTAGACGTCAAAGCTTGTCAGCTATCAAGCCACAAGGATAAAGCAAAAAGCGACGAACGTCCGCAGCGAATCAACCGTGAAAGCATGCGTTTGAGCCAACAACCAGAGGAGAGAAAGAGACAAGGAGAAAAGACTGTGAAAGAGGCCAAAAAACAAAAAACTCGACTCCAGGTCGTGCTTGCGTTTAGAACTCCTCGCGAGAGAAGTCAGCGTCGGGGTAGTGTTCGATGATGAGCTCGACAACGTAGTGAGCAGGAGTACCGAACGTGACTCTTCCCCTCCGCGTTGAAAATACAGGAGCCAGAGTCGCCTTTGGCCGAGAAGTTGCCGAGCCGCTTGTTGAAGTTGAAGACAGCGATCTCCCAGGAATCCTTCTCGAACTCGTCGCACGTGTAAGCTTCCAACTCGGAGAAGCGACAGAAAGTGAGGTCGGCTTTCTGACCGTCCTTGGCAACAATGAAGCAAGGATTGCCCTGATCGTCCCAGAAGTACGGAGTCGCGAGGCCTGCGGCGTCGACACAACCCAAAAGCCTGTAAAGATGATTGGTAGGGTACTTGAAGGTGGGCGGGTTGGCGACGTTGGGGTAGAAGAATGCTTTGATCTCGCCGGGATAAAATTTCCCTGCTGAAGATCAAATTGTTTCCATTAGACGAAAATCAGGAAGAGAGATAAAAGAAAAGCAGGACGCACCAAGATAGACGCATTACCCTTGAAATTCTTCTGGAACTTAGCCTCGTCAAGCACGAAGACGCCCAGATCCCGAGTGTAGCGGCGGTCGTCGAGATCGTTGGCGATCTTGGGTGCCCAGTCGAGCCATCCGAGGATTCGTTGGTAGACGTCGCTCCAGGTCGAGTTGAGGAGCTCGAGGAAGTCGCCCAAAATGCCGACGTCGTCCTTCATCCTGTCAAAGCCCTCCTCCCTCCTCTTCGCAGCCAACTTGTCGGCCGCCACCTCGTCGGATTCCGGCTTCGCCAACATTTCCGCAAGCTGCTCGGCGAAGAGGTTGGCCTCACCGAGCTTCTTGGCAATGAACGCGCGCGTCTCGTTGACCACCTGCTCGAAGCGACGACGACCGCAGTTACGGATGAACTTCTGAGGCGCACCGGGGCGTCCACTGTACTCGTAGTCGCTCTTGGTGTCCTTGGACGTGACGTGCTTGTTCGTAATGGCCATGACCCGCTTGCTCGTCTCACCCTTCCTGTTCATACCCTCGTGGAAGTAGACACCGAGGGAGCCCTGCGCATCGTCTGCCTCCAACTCCTCCGCTGCGAGGGGAACGCCTAGGACGGTCATCAGAGCCCGGTGGATGTACGCGGTGGGGTCGGTCTGGTCGACGGCGCGCATCATCTGGGCGGACCGGCGAGCGACTCGAGAGCGCCTTCGATCCAATGAACAGCTGCGTCGTGGATCTTGTGCTTCTCGAGAATGGTGAGGATGTCAGCGTTGGTGTCGCGGCAGGAGCTCTCGAGAGTGGTGTTGGGATAAACGGAGATCCAGAGTACGATGTGCTTATCGAAGACGTCCTTGCCGTCTTCATCGGCGGTAGAGAAGCGCACAGGCAACGTCGTAGAAACGCGAATACCACGCTTCTTGTCCTTGAACAGCTCGATGATCTCGGGAGCGACTGTTCCCTTCCAGAAGGTGTTGGTGAGGATCTCGTCGACGACTCCATGAGCAGTTTTCTCCGGGATGACGGAGTGCCTGTCCTGAGGAATGACGAAGGGACGCTTCCGGATATCGGAACGGTTGAAGAGGAGGGGAGGATCGTCGGAAAGGCCGGTGTAGAAATGGACCCTTTCGAAGGTCGAGACGAGGTCTGCCTCGACGGCTGTGGTCTCGGAGTCGGAGAAGTGGGAGAGACCTGTAGCCTCGCTGGACGTAGGCGAGGTCGGGGAGGGAGGAGTAACTGGATGGTATTTCAAGTGGGCGCTCAAGCACTGGGGCTGGAAGACCGTTAACCCTAAACACGAAGTCTGGTAAGTGTGCTATAGACCACGAAAAAAAAACTAAGAAACGCACATTGGAACGGGCAGGAGCCTTCTTGATGGCCGCGATCAACTCTATGACCTGCTGAGCAGCGGCTGAGAGCGCGACGATAAGTGGGGGATAAACATGCAAAAGGACGAAGGGACTCGCCAGGACCGAGGAAGCCGAGAACTGTAAGCTCGGCATCCGACAGCTGGACAACTACAGAAAAGAAAAACGCTCGTAAGCGGAACAGACGAGGGGGGAAACGACTGGCAGCGCTCACTCTTCTCGTCGTTGCTCAATTGGGAACGCTTTCAAAGTAGACAGATAGGTAGTAACAAAGTTCCGCAGATGGGGATTTCGAGAGCAAAGTGGTTTGTGGGATGAGGAGAAGGGGGAGAGTCAGTCGCAGGGTATTATATTCTAGGACGTCTAGGACGCACGTTGCGCACACGTTCGCTCGACTCCATGTCGGCCCCAGGTTATCCTACACTTCCTTGCGTCTAGGGTGGTTCGAATTTGTCCTGATCAGTCCGGTGATATGAGATTTTCGAGAGACGCACCTTGCTTTTGGGGTGTTCAACTGTCCTTACCAAAAGGGTAAAAAACTATTATTGTATTTTGCAACCACGCGGGGAATATTACACAACGGTAAGGGTAAAACCCCATCTATGAGCTTACTACGGGGTTTTGCCCCGCTAGACATCAACCGCGGTCGATCCCGCTAAACGCGGCACGAAACGGGTGAGAATTGGGCCCGCATATCCGATTTTCGAACGGAGCATTGCCAGCTCAGCACGGGCGCCCGATCGACTTCCCTTTTGGGAACACACGATGGTCGCGGTTTCCTTTTCTGGAATGAGCGGCTTCCCCTGCTCCTCACCCCTTTCGCTTCGCGATTGAGCGGGTTGGGGAATTATTAATTATCCCTCTACCATACGTGCTACAGGTGAGCAATCGCCTAGATATCTTGTAGATCTATTTTACTAATGTGGGTGAGTTGGAACGAACCAATCTGGGCCCGTTCCGCGCGATTTTCGACCCCCCCGTGTCAGGGGGGTCAAAATCACAAAGATCGCGATTGCGCCCGACCGCGCTGTGCGGTTGACTTGCCCTTTCTGGAGCTTATTATACCATGCACTGGTGAGTGGATAACGGCCCTCCCGCGCCACCGCGTCCGCGTTTCCTGCCTCAGGAGTCTGGGTTCACCCTTTGCACTCCCGGGCATCCAGGCCGCCCCCACCATCCCCCCCTTGTACCAGAGAACTTACATTCCCTAAGAGCATGTATTCCTCATGTATGGTGCGTGTTTTTGTGTGTTTATTGTGAGTATTGCGTCCTCTACACACATTTTTCACAAATTCACTCTTCCTTGCTTGTACCCTCCCTTCTCACTCTTTTGCTTCATTTCAACCGATTCCCAGGTGGTTGGCATGTCTAATGTATGCCCCAGAAACCGCTTGCAAAACGGATGAAGGATCGGTAAGTTATTTCGCTTTTTATGTTCTACCCTCTCGCTCAAAACACCTTACAGAATTTCGCTTTTTTGATTTGTTCATGTCTTTATATCTTGTTGGGTAGGATTAGAACTTGTATATTAGATGTAATACATGTAATCTAGCGCTACAGATACACCAACGAGGTGGATTTAATGATGTATTGGTGGTACTCAGGTCCCTTTGTCAAATGTGCGCTTCAGGTTGCCGCCCAGGGATCCGTACCCCATTCGGGGGTCGCTATGGCCACAGCGATCGTCTTGCTGTGGACAGAAATTGGCGGGGCTGTTGGAAATGCCATCGGTTAGTAAAGTTGGACGTTTCTGGGGTGGACGCAGCCGGCGGCATTTGGCGGAACCTGATGCCTGGCAACCTTGCCATTCCTGGATGAAACAACGCGCGCGGAGTTGTTCGGTTCGATATCGCTCGCTGCCAAATATCCGTTGGGCGACCCGATCCGCACGGGCGTTATCCAGGGTGAGCAGCAATTCTCACGTTGTGGCTGGACGTTTTACTTATCGAGATCCACGCACACAGTGAAAATGATGACAATTGTTGCGACCGTTGTTGCCATCTTCCCTCCCATCTTCGCACTGCTCCTCCCGGACTTGTACTTATCTGGGGGACGGACAGAATGCAGTGGACGGGAGTGATCTGGGTGGGGAAAAAGCGCAGCCATCCTCGTAGAAAATGAAAGAGGTTCTGTTCTGGCTGAGGTTCCGTACGGAAATATTGTACGTACAGCACGAGCGGAACTTATATCCCCATGCAATTTCATCCCAACCATGTGGGGTTCTGACCTTCTCGGTCGGAGTTGGAAGCCTCGACTGTTCCATTGTAATTGGTTAAATACGGAAAAAGGTTGAGCACCGAGACTGCCGTCGGGTTCTCCAGGGATTGACCCGCTTGCGGCAGCTGTTACCTAACCGGTCGGCATCTCCCGTTCCTGCACCCCTCAGCCAATATTTCCCGCCATCGTCGAGTTCCCCCCACTCCCCGCTCTGCACATCCCCGTCCCTGCGTCTCCCTCCTTTGTCTTCTGCGTCCCCCGCCATGCACCTCTCCCTCTCCCTCCTTTCTTCCCCATGGCACAAGCTGCGGTCAAAGGCCAAGCGGCTGGCGCGAAAGTCAACCAACAGGTGAGCCAGTTATCCGTGTCACTCTCCCACACGGTTTTTTTTTGCGAACGGCGCCGGACAAGCCGCTCTTCCTTACCTCCTCGGTGGGGGGCAGGCTCTTCACCGCTAAGCTTGCTGTCCTAAGCGCATGACGTTTTCCTCGAACGCAGCGCCAGGATCAATAGTCACCGTTGTTAAGCTAACCGTACTGACAAACAACAACCCCGACAGGTCTAAACATCCTACATCGGCCAATCAGCGAGAGATTGTGCCGGTAGATATCTCGCACATCCCCCAAGAAATTTGGGAACTCGTTCTCCGCGAAGTCACCGCAATGACTCCAGACCCACTAGATGGGTCCCAGGAACTTTCATTCATCGACTTCTCTCCCGCCTCCGACCGTTATGCCAATTACATGGCCTCCTTGCGGAATAAAGTCAACCTCTCGCTCGTCAACAAAGAGTGGAATGCAATTGCCACCCGCTTCGTCCTCGAGTTCGTGTGGATAAGCAAAGCACCGCAAGCCAAGTCTTTGGCTAAACGACTCCTACTCGAAACCAGCCGAGACGAGCATCTACGTAGCGGCCGTTTTATCCGCCGCTTACACATTCAGACTCCCGTGTTCGAGCGATGCGCCCCCGTCGACCTGCGAACCATCTTGGATCACTCCCCCCACCTCACCATTTACTCCGACCACCATTCTATCAAACAGAATCTTTGCGAAGAATCTCCGGATCCGCGCTGCAGCCCCGAACAGATTCTCACGCTACTCGCGCACCCCAAGATCCGCCGTCTCTCCTGGACGAGCTATGACGACGCTCCATTCCACTTACGCATGTCACCCTTCTTACGCAACCTTACAACACGCCTGGAATACCTCGAACTTTCCTCACACTCCCCCAACTTCCGTGCCGTCTTCTCCGAATCATTCGCACGATCAAGCTCCCCAATGCAAGTTACCCTTCCCGCCCTCCGTTCTCTGAAACTTAGCCTGGACAACGCTACGTTCGCCGTCCTCTCTTCGTGGGACATGCCGCTTCTCGCCAACGTCTCAGTCGTCTCCTCCGATTTCAGTTACACCGGGGAGGGATTTGCTTTGTTCTTTAAACAGCATGGTTGGAAGGTCTCCCAACTGGAGCTCGGACACTCCTCCAGTACAATCGAAGAACATTACCTAACTAACACCCGCCAGGTGACACCCATCCCTCTCGCTGATTGGTGTCCAAATCTTCGAGAGCTCGTTTGCTCCGCGGACGCCGAGTGGCATTGGGAATCACCTGATTGGATCGCCCCTCACGTCCTTCTTCCTTCCCACCCCACCCTCCAACTCATCGCAATCCGCGACATTGATACCCGCCTTCTAAACCCCGAATTCACCGACGACGATGACGATTTGGACACCCCGTTTTTCCCGTTGATCGAGCAGATCTATTCTCTCCTCAGGAAGGACGCGTTCCCCAACCTACGGTTTGTTCGGGATCTCAGCCTTCGCTCCCACATCATGCGCACCGGCCAACCATCGGAAAGGATTCTAGGCTTCTGGCAGAAGATCGTTAACCGGTGCAGAGAGCGGGAGGTTTGGCTCGAGGACTGCTATGGGGTTAACATCACCCTCCGAGGACTTCGACGAGCAAGTTTGATGTTGACCTCTTCCACTTCTGGATGAGTCTCTTTTACACGAGTCTCTTCAAGATTTTCTCATTGTTTTCGCATATGCAATCCTTTCGCATCACTCCTACGAGGTTTCTCCGGTCGTTTCAATGTATCCATCACTCCCTCTTGTCATCACAACACACAACAGCATTCTTGGGGCCCCTGCCCCTGGACTCTCTATTCCCCTCACATATCACATGGCATTCATTCATCGATGACCGTTGGAAGCACTTTTATATTTCCTGGGTCTGTCGAGTAAATCA
>Ga0307516_10005293_pt1 | contig 15524 bp, 12 predicted proteins | sample 19_EM_MG_FD_203310 | JGI IMG/M metagenome (GOLD analysis project Ga0307516, IMG submission 203310) | Populus trichocarpa ectomycorrhiza microbial communities from riparian zone in the Pacific Northwest, United States - 19_EM | ecosystem: Host-associated > Plants > Roots > Unclassified | place...
TTTTTCTTCTTAGAGGTTTTCTTTCTTTTATTTTTTCTTTTTAATTAATTTTATTTAATTAATTTAGTTTATTAATGTTAAATTTTTTTCTAAGTAGTTCTCGGCTGATGCCTTTAGTTTTTTTTTTTATGCCTTTGACTGTGGACTGCACAGTGCAGTCCACAGTGAAAAGGCTGATGCCTTTTGTTTTTTTTTAATTAATTTTTTTCGTTTAATTGAAATTGTTAATGTTAAATTTTTTTCTATTTAGTTATCAAATTTTCATTACACGGATTCCGGGTTTGACAGGTTAACCTGGTTTGACGAGTTAGCCCAGTTAATTCTGGGTTAACCCATTAATTTGTTTTTTTCTTTTTAATTATCAAACTTTCATGATGCGAATTCAAGGTATGACGGGTTAACCTGGTTTGAAGGGTTAACCCAATTAATTCATATTTTTTTTTCTTTTTTTCATTAGTTTTTTTCTTCCTGTTGGTTTTTTTTCTTTTTAACTAATCTATTTAATTATTACACTTTTATGACACGACCTTGCAACCAGACCCACGTCCAATGCTATTGGGTCTGATATTGCAGTCCAGACACTTTTATGCTAAGGGTTAACTCAAATTTAATGTTATTATTAATATTATAAACATTACTCTTGGGTCAGGCGTTGCAATCAAACCTGAAACTCTTGGGTATAACTTTGCAAAAAAACCTAACACTTTTAGATCTTGACTATTTTTAAAATGCAAAAAATAATTGACCCGCGGCATCGCGCGGGGCATGTAACTAGTTTGAACTAATGCCAATTGTTAACATCTGAAGTGTGCATATCTGAACTTAACTGTTCTTCTTACTCAATCACTATTTTATTTAATCCCTTTTCAAGTTCAGGTTGAATCCAGCTTAAGTGCAAGGAAGATTGTATTAGAGGTTTGCGATGCCCTTGTAAAGAGAGGTGGACGCTTGGCAGGTGCAGGAATTGTTGGGATTCTTCAAAAAATGGAAGAGGATTCAAAAGGTACCATCTTCAATAAAAGAACAGTGGTTGCCATGGACGGTGGATTATATGAGCACTACCCTCAGTACAGAAGTTACCTTCAAGATGCTGTCACCGAGCTTCTGGGATCAGAAATTTCAAAAAACATAGTCATAGAACATTCAAAGGATGGGTCTGGTATTGGAGCTGCTCTCCTAGCAGCCACAAACTCCAAGTATGATCATGATTTTTAGGTCAGCCAGCAACCGGCTAGCCATGAAGGTAATTTACTCCTATGTAATTAGTCTTTGATTAGAGTGAAGTAGTTGGGATTTGTAATGTGTACTTAAATTCGGAAACTAGGTTGAGAATAAGAAGACTTGTCCACGATCTCATTGTAATTCAAGAGAAATAGCTGTGAGGTCACATTTCCTGGCTTATATGCACCCTAGCATATGGTGCAATTTTGTGTCATGTGTAATGTAAGTCAAGACCATATGTAATAAGAGTGTGATTTATGTATCTTCAAAATCAGATGCCTCATGCTTGCTCAATCAAGTGCTAAGGTTTTTTCGGATGGTTTTTGGTTAGTGTAAGAGAAGAGATGAAGTGCTAGTTTTGAACTTGTTTTCTAAATGAATTTTTATTTGAAATAATATTAAATTGATTTTTAAAAAAATATTTATTGATAATTGGGATGTATTAATGTCAAAAATAAAAAAATAAAAAGTAGAAAATATTTTGATATATTTTTAATTGAAAAATATTTTTAAAAACTATTATATGCTGCATTATTAAACACAAAAAATAATGACATATCTCTATTTAAAATACAAAAATTTACTTTAAAATTATTTTAAAAAATAAATTTATTTTATTCATTCGTCCTTTTAATTAAATATTTTTTATTTTATTTTATTTTATTTTATTTTATGAAGCAATTATAAAGTGACTGGAATTTATTACTGGTGTAATTATTTTGATAATATATAATGAACACCCCCTATATGTTTAAAAAAAAGAATAACAAATAAAACATACGGATATTTCTCAATGTAAACGTTGAGATTTATTGAATTCTCAAAAACATTTTCCTAGTATAAAATCATATGACTTTTCACGAGGTGTACAGACTCCAGTAAATATTAAATTCTGAAAATTATAATATTGGAATTTACTTTCTTAGAAAACAAAAAGGCAAGCTGTCTGCGTTTCGTTTGACAAACACAGCGAAACGGCTAACATCAGGCTCGGCTCATTCATGTACGTGTGAAACACTTATACCAACTTTATGTGTGAACATCACGATAGCCGCAGATTAATCATATGAACACAAAGGGACAAAATTAGGAAATACATCATCGAGAAAGAAAATTAGACGTCAAGTATCAGACGACTTATCTGTATGATGTAGTTACACGCTAGATCTCTCACTCTCGCCTCCTTTCCTTCGGCATCTATTCAACCTCGGAGACTCCCTGCGAAGACGAAAGAAATTCACGAGAAAAATCAAACATTTCTGCTCTCATCCCTCTCTAGATTCGCTCTCTGCAAATAATAATTCGTGGAATTTCTTCGTTAATTCCTCATTCGATCCTTCTAACAATGGTACTGTTTTCAATTATCTTGTTAATGCATTTCTGCTTGATATCATGTTTGTGACTGGTTTTTGACTTGGCAGATCCGGTTTATACTGCTGCAAAATAGACAAGGCAAGACTCGTCTCGCCAAATACTATGTTCCTCTCGAGGATTCCGAGAAGCACAAGGTCGAATACGAGGTTATGATCTTATTCATACTCTTTTCCTTTTGTTTTATTTGTTTTAGGTTTTTTTTATGATTTTTTTAAAAAAATAATTTACAGGTTCATCGATTGGTTGTTAATAGAGATCCCAAATTCACGAATTTTGTTGAGGTAAGTGATTTCTGATTCCTTTTCAATATTTGAGCAAAATATTTGATAAAGAGAAGAAGCTAATTGTGAAACGGAAGCCTGTGCTTAAACAAGCTTTAATCCAATTGATTTGACTAGATGTGCTGAGGTTTTTCATTAATGAAAGCCATTAAGAATTGAACGTTTGATTGCTTTTCCCACAGTTAGTAATGGAATGGTTGTTTTAGTTTTACCTAAGGAATGTTTTGGTTGCAGTTTCGGACACACAAGGTCATATACAGGCGGTATGCTGGATTGTTTTTCGCACTGTGTGTCGACATAACGGATAATGAACTGGCTTATTTGGAGTGCATTCATTTATTTGTGGAGATATTGGATCATTTCTTTAGCAATGTGTGCGAGCTAGATTTGGTGTTTAACTTTCACAAGGTTTGTCACTGCTGCAATTTTTCTTTTTTGTTGTTTTGATACTTTGACTTTAACCATGGTCATCTTGCCTCTTGAAATTCTGTGTGCGTTGCATGCATAATTGATGTTTCCTTTTCCTGCTTGTGATCATTGCCTTCTGGTCAAGTTACCAGATCAATTACTTATATCACGAGTCCCTCAAAAGGATTTCACAGGCCTCATATTGGTTCTGATGATTCCCCTCACATGCACACGCTTGCATGCGTGTGTGTGTTGCTATTGAGTAATGTGTTCTTTGCTGCTGTTTTTCTGATATACTGCTTTGTTTGATTTTCTGTTTCCTCCAAGGTTTATCTGATACTTGATGAATTCATTCTTGCCGGGGAGCTTCAAGAAACAAGCAAGAGGGTGGGTGTTTTCTGGAGTTTTATTTCTTCCTGGCATATCCAGCTCATAGGGAAACAAGTTTATGCCCATTTCACACTGACATGTATAGAGTAGATGGTCTTCAAACATGCAACTAACACTTCATTTGTAATGTGCAGGCAATCATAGAGAGAATGGGAGAGCTGGAGAAGCTGGAGTAAGCATCTGTTCTGCAGTGAAGAGTGTGTATGAGTGTCAATTTGGTCTTCCATTTTTTCCCTCCTGTGTTTGTTTGCCTTGTTCTTTATTGTTCAGCTGTTATTTCTTTACCCATTTTGCACAAGCCAGTTTTCACCTTGTAACATTACAGATTTTAGACAGAAATTGCTTCTTTTATCCTTCGTTTTCCATCGCCTCTGTGTCTCACTCTGCCTTTATGGAGTGAGTTTGTGTGAGGTTACTGGGGTGTTCATCTCATGTTCTTTCTTATAACATTCTGGATGTCTATAAACAATTTGCAATCGTCATCTCCTGTAACTCGTTAAACTCGTTCAAATTGTACTTTTATTTCAAGTAGATGCCAGAGATTTAGGAGCCTAAAGCTGTGGCAATTGCCCAACAGTGCTCAGGAAAACGAGGAAGTAATGGATAGCTGAGAAGTTTGATAATGACCTTACCAAAACAATAGCACAGCTTTCTTGGCCTGCCAATAATCTAGCAAACACAACATTATGAAAAAGTTAAATCCTGAATTCTAAATAGGAATAAATGCTCTCTGACAGCATGCCCAGTCCCTATAAGCTCGAGATATTTTTAGAAAATTAGAACTAGTTTTTTTTTAATGGTAAAATAATATAGTTTGAAAAAAATTGATAAAATAGTATATCGTGGTTAAAAAATATAACATTTCAAAAAACAATTATGAAATTTAGCACAAATATTAAAATAAAAAGAAAAAAATAAAAATCCTGGAAGTAAATTAAAGCTTTGATTATAACATTATTTGTATCATATATGAACGATATGAATTGAAGAACAGCATTAAAAAAAAATCACCAAAAGTAAGTAATTTGAATGTTGAGTTTTCTAATTACATGTACTAATTATTTTTCAAACTATATTATTTTATCAATCTAAAAAAAAAACCGCGGTAATAAGCAAAAACCATAAGCTAGCTTACAGGATTGAGGGTACTCAAAAGAGACAACGATATTCTACAATTTCCCTTCTATTTAAATTTTCTTTGAAAATGATCGAGATGTACTACATGTACTTGTGAAAAGGCGACAGTACTAAACGTCGTCACCACTTTATCAGCTAACCTCCCCTGCCTGCTGTCCTCCCCATTTCAATTTAACACCCAAGGATAACTTTGATGTTCATTCCCCATTTGATGGTGCCGAGGAATCACAGGTATTAACACACAGAATAAAATTATCTCACTGCTCATCTGATAGACAACAGCCTTCAGCCATCCCATTCCCATTTCATAGGCTCTCGTTACAGAGTAATTGCAATGGCAGTGCACCACCAGTTCGAAACCCACCTCCAGTTTCTTCATAAACAGAAGAGAGATGGTGGTCTTGTCTTCTGACCCTAGCATGAGGCAATGTAGTAATGGTCATAAGCTGCTGCTGCTGAGAGATTTGAGCGTGCTTGGGACCAATTGCTTCTTGAGATGACGAAGTAGGGATGATGGTTTGGGCGAATGATATCTGTGCAGGCGAGTCTTGCCTTCCATTTTGCCAGTTTGGAAATTGAGTCATAGCAGTGGAATTTCCAAGAGTCCTATATTGAGCTGCTGCTAACTGATCTGCCCAAAGCCGGTTTTGTTGGTGCTGCAGCTGCTGCTGTTGTTGGCTCTGTTTCTGTTGCTGCTTTGTGAAGCCCGTAGGACTTGCACGAGTACCACAGTACAAGTGGCCAAGGTAGGAGGGTTGTTGAATCTGGGCCTAGATCAAGAATTGCGCCATAAGTTGGCATATGACTCGAAAGGCAACTCAGTAACTCAATCAGGATTTGAGTAAATCATGTATAGATGTAGTAGAATTTAGTGTGAATTTGGAGACCACAGATAACTCAGAAAAGGGTAAGGAAAAAATAAGATCATGTTGAAAATAAGATCACCGATTGGCTGGCTCCCTACGTTCACTGAAACTACACTTCCACGGCATCCCCATTTAATGGATGTAATATTGACTAGAATTGTGGGAGAGTTTCAAAACCATCTGTTCAATTTGTTGTTGAGTCATCAATGTAAATGCATACATGCAATCTAAGAGGCAAGGATAAAAACCTGCTGTGCTGCTGCAGGCTGATCAGGGTGAGATGAGGATGAGTAATATGTTTGGGACATAGGGAAAGGCACGAGTGTGGAATGTTGCTGTTGCAAATGTGAGTGCAGGTAAGGAAATTGCAGCTGAGCCGATTGTTCAGACCTCTTTCCAACCCCACTGGAACTGTTATTAGCTTCTAAGCCGCTCCCGTCAGCTGACAAGGACAAGAAATTGAAAGTCTGCAAGAGAGTACAAATTGATGAAAACCAGTTAGAAAATATTAAACCATAGCTAAATCGACATAGCTAAATTTACCTGCTTCTGAGAATTGTGCACCCCAGATGCTGATGAAGTCTGTGGCTGATCTTGGAGTGTTCTCTGTAGAAGAGTACCCATTTCAACTTGATTTGAATTCTTGTCGACCATGTTAATTATGGCTCTAGCAGATGTAGCTCCATTCAAACCATTCCTGTTGCCATTGAAGTCGTTCATTGTCATGAATGCACCTTGCCTTAATATATCCTGTGGCCTCGGTTGATTCAGATGTAGTGGCAAGCTGTCTTTGCTCTCTGGAATTTGTAAAACCCGAATGAGATGACTTATGTAAACATGAGTTGTGGACCTCTTCAATGATCTTTTATCGGTGCTGACTTTAGAAACCTGTACAAGTCATAGTCCGTAAGATAAACCGGTCATTAAGTTTCGAGCAACCAATTCATGTGGGCAAGAGAAATAATCATTAGACTCAAGTCTTCCATCACCTTTCCAATAGACGAACAATTCTGGAATGAATTGGGCCTGGTAGCACCAAGAGCAGTATCCATCCAAGAAGGAAATTTGGTGGCAGAGGATCTGAGATAGGGAAAACTGAATGACAAATTGCAAAGGCATGGATGCTGTAAATGCACAAGATCAAAGGCATGGAAGAAAATTACTGTGATGAAGAACCATGATTGCATGCACCACTTGATACAGTTGAAGACAAACCTGGCCACAATGCTGGACCTTCAAATGAAAAAAAAATCAATTATTTAATGTAGTCATAAACATGACAAAAATAATCTAATATCAAAGCTATTTCAAGTACATATGAGATGATAATTTCCCAGGAGCAGAAGTTTTACCATTGTTCTTGGATTGACAGATTGTATGCCGTTGATCTAGTTGACTTACAGTTGTTGTCAGCCCCAATGCAATGTCTGGCTTTCTCTCAAGTGAGGTCTCCAACCGTGTGGAGTGCTTCACTTTGCTGCAAGCCCAAAAAATGTAACGAATAAATAAACAAATGCCTTGAAGCTATAAATAAAGCAATGTATTTAACATAACCACCAAATGAAAAAGGAAAAAGAAAAGCATACGGAGTATTTCGGTATTGCTCAGGGGCAATGAAAAGATTGATAGAATTGCACAATGACTTTAGCTCCTCCTGTTTAGCCAAAATAGGGGGCAGATTCATTTGAGTAGCACGACTGCCTAATTCACCTTGGATTTTATCAGTGGGCAGATAAGGTCGTTCTTGAGCACCAGGCTTGTTCAAATAATCAACTCTAGGAGTTTCGTCAAGCAATGTTTTCTCAGCAGCCTCGTCAATTCTCCGGAGGGAAATTAGATTCAAGTCCTCTTTTACAGCTACAGAATTCCATAAACAACATACTTACAACACAAAAAGTACAACAACAAAAAATGGAGAAAAATAACAAAAAGAATCTTCAAAATCAGGGGAATTAGTCTCACTGGGCTCTTGCAATGTTGAAGGACTTGCATCCAAAGAAGTATTATCCAATTTACAGTCATTTTTAGGTTCTTCGTTGTCAGTGAACATTCCTGCCAAAGAATATAAGGTCTCCACAACTTCTTCCTCGTCTTTGGTTATTGGCCCACGGACACTCTGTTCTCTGGACCAGTCTGGGCTTGGTTGTTTCTACAAAAGCATTTTTTGCTTTATATAAATTAAAGTGCTTAATGCAAAAGGAACTGGAACTTAAGAACTGAAACTGGGATCTAGATATAACCACATTCAGTCTCGATTTCTTTAAACCATCCCTTTTGGAAGATTCCACTCCACTGTTAGGGTGGTTCAGCTTCTTTGAATCAGGAACATGTGGAGAGATAGATTCGCGATTGCGCTTCTTCATGGCTGAGAATGAAAATGGTCATATATCCACAGAATTAATGCCACCAAAATCGTGAAGAACTGATATTTAATTTATTGCTTATTCAGGAAAAGAGAAATGAAAGAAACTTTTCTGATTCATAAAAAAGCTGAAAGTATCTCCCTCGGAAAAGCAAGCTTGAGAATATTAAAGAACAAAAAGAAAATCCCAAACACAATAATATAAAAAACTAATTGAAAAGATTCGATACAACATGAAAGTGGAAGCATCAACATAATAAATAGAATTAAAAAGGGCAACACAGAGAATCTTGCTTCCATAAAAAGAAAAGAAAAGGCACAAAGCTCCAGTTTTGCTTCAGCTCTAATCCAAAATTCACTATGCCAAAAACAAAACAAAACCATCCGGAAAAAAAAAATGAAAAAAGAAAAAAAAGAAGAAACTTCCAAGAAATACCCACCACCAAAAAACACTTGATATCAAAAACCAGACATCCAACCAAATAGCCAAAAACCCCACCAAGAAAAATGAAAAAGCATTCAATTTCTGAATTGACAAACGAAACAGCACACACCTGACCGTAGCTTCCTTGGAACAGTTGCATGATCAACACCATCGCAATCATCCAAAAACTGCTTTGGAATTCAACCAAAACATTAGAAAAGAAAACGAAATTATGAAGTGAAATTCGTACAGCAAAAAAAAAAGTAAAATTCAAACAGGAATCTAATTAGTGAAAAGAAAAAAAAACGAAATTAACAAGTAAAATCCGTACACAAAAAAAAAAAGTAAACTTCAAACAGGAAACTAATTAATGAAAAGCAACTAACTCATAATTAATGGACTTACCTTTCTGGGAAGCTTGAATCTTTTGTTGCTTGTACTAACAACACCAATAAAAGTAGACGGTGCTTGAACTTCTTTGTCAGACTCCTCACAACCACCACCACCACCCATCTCACACTTCTTTTCTTTCTCCACCTCGTAACTACAACTCCCTTTATTAATATTATTATTAACAGCACTCAATCTTTTAATTCTCTTCGATTTCTCCAAAGAAACAACAAAGTCACCACCATTCGAACCTTGAAAAAATCATAAAAAATAAGAGACCAGATACTTCTACTAGGAATAGCTAACAAAGCAGAGAGCATGGAATCATAGACACGCATTATCAGTGGAACTCTTATCACAAAATCAGAATATGAATAAAACAGATAACGACAAATCTTCATTTGGGGTTTTGTTTATTTGTTTTTAAGTAAAAGACATGAATTTTTTTTCCTTGGGGACCAGAAATAATTAAATTTGAAATTTAGAAAAAGAAATCACCAGAGAGAAGCTTGTGTCCAGATTGCTTAATCTGTTGTCTTGAGAACCGACTGGCTCTTGGCCTCACGTCTTTACTCTTGTCCATTTCTATCATCTTTTAATCATTTTAACACACTAACACCACCACCACCACCAGCAGCTCTACTTCTGCTTCCTCAAAAACCAAAAAAATCCAGCCAGAATAAGCCAAACCCAGATCTTTTCTTATCGTTGCTACTGTCTTTCTCTTCACAATTTAAGCTTCTTCAATGGAACAAATACAAGTTAGATAACATTGACTATTGAGAGGAATACTGAAGGGGAGAGAGAGGGAGAGAGAGAGAGAGAGTTTTTGGTGTATTAGTTAGTAAGCGAAATGCACGGCTGAAATAACCGAAAAAATGGCATTTGGGTTTTTTGTTTTTGTTCCAAAGAAAGAGAAAGTTAATCAATTTAGTAGCCAGATATCTCTCCGCTTCTCTCTGTCTCTCTTTATCTTGAAGAGCAGAGGATCTCTGTTTCTCTCGGAGAAGATGGAGATGAAGATAAGAGATAGAGAGAAATATAGCCGAGACAAAAAGCAAGAAAAGCCAAATAAAAATAATAAAAATAAAAAGAAGAAGAAGAAGAAACAGAAAAGTAATTCGTTTCCTCGTGTTTAGAGAATCAGGTTCTTCTTCGTGAAATAAAGCACACACAAGACACGAACAAAGAACAAAGAAAGAGAAAAAATGGGACACCAAAAGAAAGTCTCAAAGCAGAAAGAAGGAGCAGAGCAAGCAAAAGGCAAAGCTCTTGAAAATTTTAAAGAGTGGGTGGATCTCACTCCTAAAACTTCTCCTTCATTACAATTAACATTAGCCCATCAATGCCACCAATCTCTCCTACACTACTCTACACACAATATCGTACCTAGCCTCCATTTCAAAAATCATCACTCCTTTCACTCAAGCCATAAAAGAAAGAAATGGGAAATGCGAGTAACAAGTAACAACCTTTAAATTCGAAGGAAAATCGAAGCTTTGGGCACACTAAAATCCTCTTCGTTAAAGCTTCACTTGAGAAAACGTCTTCTCTTACTTCCAGCATTCCTTTATACACACTCCCAATTCTCTTGTAATTCCCAATCTCAACGGTTTCTATTCTCTACTCATCCGAAACCGTCCGATCAGTAGACTTGGGCTACTTACACGTGTCTGCCACATCGGATTTAATATGCCCCCATCGTTTTCTTGTCGCTCCCTGACACTCTGGAACTTTATTCTCTAAGGCTACGGAAAACCTTAATTTAGTCCCCAAATTTTTTAAATTATTAATGATTAGGTTCATTTTGATATCTTTGATGAAAATATTTAATTATCAAATTTAAATTTCATGTAAACTAGACTAAATTACTTAAAATTTCTATTCTTTTCAACCATAACATTTTAAAAGAGTTTATAAAAAGTCGAGATTTCAGCTCCTAAATATACGAGTTGCGAATGGAAAAAAACATTTTTTTCTAAGCCATAAGCCATTTGAAGTATACATTGAATGAAAAATGTAGAGTGTAAGAGTCATGAATTTCATTTGAATGACTCTTGAAGAGGTAATATGGTCTAGTATTTGTAATTTGATTGGTTTTGGGGAAATATTGACAATTTAAAAAGATTTAGGGATCGGTAGATAATGAGGGTAACAGTTAGGGGCTAAATTGAAGGTTCCTCGATCAAATAATCAACGCACCTGATTCACTGAAAAATGAGACTTTTGATTCATCGATCAACGGTTACTATTGAAAAGGTCAAATACAATAGACACGAGGCACTGCAGTATGTCCGTACGAGCGATCAGTCTGTTTCTACTGTAAGAAAAAGAAATATACTGTATAAATTATCGGCCTTTCTACGAATTTTAGATACTAAAAAGGCCTGAATTCAGTCGCTGGTTTCTGATCTGACCCGCACGCAACAGAATTTGAAGGGAGTGAAGCGTGAGGTGAATTCACGCGCTGTGGAGAGAATTCGTGTTCGCTACTGAGAGAAAGAAGACGGGGGGTTCTAGAAAAAGGGAGCGCTCACGAGGGAGTGGAGGTGTTTTAGAATCGGCGATTAATCGACGTTGATGTGGAAAATGGTAATGCGTGCAGTGATGATGATTCGATGCTGTGCGTCTCAGCGTGGCATCGGGTCATGAATTATGCGTGACTTCCATTTCTTTTAATTTGGTAAGTTTAACTTGAAATGACAGAAATAACCCCAGATGATAATTCTGTTTTCGCATAGCACACAAAAGGATTCAACCACTTACGTAGTGCGAATTATATGTTTTTATTTTTTATAAAAAAATTATATATATAGATTTTTTTTAATATATTTTTATAATTTAAAAGATTTAAGTTTCAATAAAAAAATTATGTATATATATAATTAAATAAATTAAGAATTATGTGTGTGAATAAATAAGTAAAAAATCATTAATGATATCTAAAAATAAAACTTAAAAATTTCAAAAGATATATGTAGATCAAGACATTTGATCTCAAAAGACAGGATATTTATCTGGTTATATTTGTTAAATTTATTAATTAAAATAATTTTATCATTCAAGTAAACGATAATAGAAATAGAAACACAAATCAAATTGATCGAATAAAATAAAAAGAGAAAAATCACCATGCAAGGCTGCATATATTAAAAATATTATCTAAAAATATTTTTTTATTTTCAAAATATAAAATTCATCTATACAAAAGATAAAAAATATATAGAAAAATTTTAAAAAAATCTATAAATGTAAATACATAACTAAAGAAATAATCATTATTTAAAATAAGCTCTCCAAACAAAATAAAAAAGAGAATAGGTACTAATTTAAATATATTAAAAATATTTAGAGAGAAAAACATTAAAAACAATTAATTTTTTATGAAAAAAAAACAATTTTGAAAAAAAAAAAGCAAAGGTCAGGTGTGGTGGGCCTGGCAAGTCAGCCCGCCTGACCTATTTTATCAGGGCCCACGCGCGAGCCTTCCCCGGCAAGCAAGCGCGATTCGGCCTTTAATTTTTTTGCTTGCAACTAGGTGATTTGACCCAAATGTTTTTGAAAAAAAATCACACGACGCGTCATCTATTGAAGCAGATGACACGTTGTCTAATTTGCTCAAATTTCAGTCATCACAGTGACCGGAAAATCGAGGCTTAAATTGTTTTTTATTCAAAAACTCATTTTCAACTCATGTATGACACAAAACACTTATAAAATATCGTAATAATAGTGATAAATCTATATATGACCTCAAAAAACCACTTTAAAAACTGAAATAACCCCAAAATAAAAAATCAACCCAAGCTCATATATGTTTTTTCATGAACTTTAAAGCTAGACAAAAGATCTAATATGAACTCTAACCGTTAAATTAAATCATTTGACACAAATATCATCTATTTTTGTGATCTAAATCATTGTCAATAATACTTTTCTTTCTCTACAGCTGAAATCTGGTGATCTCTCTCTCCTCTCTCAATTAGGGATGAAAAAACAATAAAAAAGTTTATCAAAATTAGATTGGAAAAATATTGAGATACCGAAGTTGTATAATTTATGTGATTGTTGAAGTTCAAGTACCGATGTGCATATTTTGTGAAACTCGTGACACACCTTTCATGTTTGATGTTTTTTCATTTCGATCTCTCTTCATGTAATCTCACCCCTCAGAATAAATCAAAATTAATTGGTCTTCAGTTAAACCTAAATCGCTAGAAAAATATTTAAGAACCAAATTAAAAAAACAAAAAGAAATTACACAACTCATCCACAACAATTTGTAAAATGATGAACAATTGAACCTTGCATAGTAAAATACCGGGGCCTTTTAAAGTTATACTTAATTGCATAGTTTTTTATTTAATTTTAATGATAATTCGTAATTGAATCTGCTCTTGAATAATTCAGATGACCATCTCAACTCGGTCAAACATGATTAACTCAATTGTTTTTTTTTTTGTAGAAATCCGGCGAGTGGGATCCCAGTATTCATCATTTACGGCTATAACTACCAATGATTCTAATCTCATTCGCTCTCATAACTTTTGTTTTTCAGTGTCAGTGTGAGTCGAGCAAAATATATAATCGGTGGTGTTCTTCTCAATCTCTACGCATTTCACCGCTCCACTGTAAATTCCCTTGGCTCCTGCCATCCTATAGCTTGGTGGTTTCCATCGTCTATCCGGCCAGTATTGAGCCCTGAAATTTGATGGCGAATTTAAAAGGCCACCTACAAACATGTGTTTTGATTTTATTTTATTTTATTTTATTAGCGTTACCTTGGAGACAATTAAAAAAAGAAAAAGAAAAAAAAAGAAAGAGTAGCAGTAGTTGATAAAGGCACATAGGCATGGCATAGTAGTTAGTAGTTGCATTATCTGATAGGCTGGACATGGGTGCGGTTAAATGATACAGTGATGAGATTGCAGATGTCTAGTGTTATAGGGCAACGTAGCAAATAAATGGCAAGTGGGCCTTGCTTGTATTGGGCTTGGAATGTTTATGATACTAGTTATGTAATGTGTCAAGGGTTTGATAATTTTTTTTATATAAAATAAAAAATAAATATGTAAATTTTTAATTTTTTTTTAATTATAAATCAAAAGGCATATGAGTTATTTGTATCAATAAATGCAAAAAACAAAGTGTTGACGTATTTATTCAACTCGTCTAGCTGCAGGTTGAATGATTTTTTTTTCAACGCAAAAGAATTAATATGTAGCTGTTATTAATATATTTTTTTACATCGAGTAAAAAATATAATAGTGAATCATAAAATCGATATTTACATATAATAAAATGTAATAAAAATTATATGTATTAATAAAAATATATAAGATTTCAAAATAATTTTTAACGTAGTTGGAAAAAAACAATATTGCAATCGCTACAGCGAAACATTATTTTCCTAGTATGTCAATAAATTCCTAAAAATAAAAATGTAAAGAAAAAAACATTAAAAAGCAAATCATAAAAGAAAAAAAATAAACAAAAAAAATGGTATAAATAGGCTAAGTGAAAAAAGAAAAGGAATAATATTTTTTCTAGAAATAAAGTGTAAATAAAAAATAAAAAAACATTAAATTCTTGAACATGACATGCAAGTTGTATTTTTTCTTGAAAAATATACCTGGTATGCAGGGTGCTCCAATGTACTTTTTTACATGAAAAATTAAAAGTGTCATTTGAAAAGCCTATGCAATCATCTAACTAAATAAATCATTAACTATTTTATGTAAGTAAAAAAAGTTGTTAACAATAACTATAAAAAAACATTATGAAATGCCAAACACATCAGAAAAAATACAAGGAATGGACACCTGCTAACATGATGGACACATATAAAAAAAACAAAAAAAAAACCTCGATTAAACCCAACAGGTAACTCGGGTGACCAAATCAAACACATGACCTAGAAAATGAAATTGGGATAGCCCCTTAAATAGCAAAGAAAAAAAATACTGGCAATTTTTTTAATAAAAAAAATGCTTTAAAAAATATCAAAGTTAACCTGAGCTAATCTTTTAGATCTATGACCTGGGTCATGAGACTACGGTGACCCAATTACAAACAAATCTGAAAAAACAAAGAAACAAAATTCTTGACCAAGCAAACATCGAGGCATGAAATTCAGGAAGAGTCAATAAAAAAAAACAATACAAAACAAAATAAATAGCAATTAAAAGAATGAGGACTAAATTTATATAAAAACCAACTAAAATTAAATGTGAAGGGAAAATTTAAATGAAATTAAATATTTAGGGATGAAATTGAAAAAAAATCAATTAAAAAAATTAAAAAAATAATAATTAAAAAAATTGGCACTGAATTTGACATAAAAATTCAATGAAAATAAATAATCAAGGATAGAATCAATGAAAAATAAATAAATTAAGAAAATGATTGAAAATCAAAATAATAATAATTAAAAGAATGGAGACTAAATTTAATAAAAAAAAACTAACAACATCAAACAATCAGAGATGAAATTTAAAATAAAATTAAGTTAGAAATAATCAATATAAATAAAATAATTACAATTAAAAATAAATTACCAAATCAAAAGAAAAAAATTATATAACCAATTCAACCCATACGGTATAGAATTTTAATTAATATTGTTTGTCTTAGTTTCATGGGGCTCAGGCTTCCGAAGAATACAGTAACAG
>Ga0307516_10005294_pt1 | contig 15524 bp, 9 predicted proteins | sample 19_EM_MG_FD_203310 | JGI IMG/M metagenome (GOLD analysis project Ga0307516, IMG submission 203310) | Populus trichocarpa ectomycorrhiza microbial communities from riparian zone in the Pacific Northwest, United States - 19_EM | ecosystem: Host-associated > Plants > Roots > Unclassified | place...
CTTCTCATGTTCGATAAAAGCTAGCTCAGGGATTCTTCAACAAAATTGTTTTTCAGAAGTTACAGAGAGTAAAAATATAAAATAAAAAAAGATGGAAGTAAGAATAACTATGGTTATAAAAAAAAAAATAACTTTTCACTCCTACCATTGAATGAATGACCATTTTATGCCATCTTATCTCTAGAAATCTATTCAATTACTGCATTGAATGCACACCAATATCATTTTGTTTCCTAAGGGATACCTTTTTTAATGAAGACAAGTCATCTGGCTACGACGAATCTAAACAGTTCTGTGTAAGGTAGACAAATCTCATGGGGAAGGGAAAAGTCTCTCATTGATGGGATAGGCAACTCTTATGTGTGTGTGTGTGTCTATATATATATATAATCTTTAAGAACCTACCACATTTACATCAATATTAATGATGTGTAAGAGATATTTATCCACTAATTAATGCTATTAGAAAGAAATTATTTTTTAGCTTCTCATCTCGTTAAAATAACATGATTCATGAGTTATATATACTCCGCAAATCCTTCAAATGGCAGGTTCAAAATCTTCATTTTATACCCCTCATCTCTCTCTCTTTATATATATATATATATATATATATATATATATATATATATATATATATAGAATATCTCTTTCTAAAAATATACTTAATTAAGTATAAAAAAATCCTCAAATTTATCGAATGAGATTTTTTGCAGATACTAGTTATCAGCTACCTTGACTTATCAAGCATCAAGAATTATCTACTAGCCATCTTATCTAGAAAAAAATAAATTAAATTATTAAAATAAAAAAATTAATTGATTATCCAACACATAAGTTTTTCTTCTAACTTTTTTTTTTTTAGAATATCATCTTATGCTTTTCATCTTAAGTAATGCCAAATAAAAGGTGGAGGGAGCAACACCAATAAGGACCTGAAAAGATTGATTAAGACATCTTCAAGCACTAGCTATGATCTGATTATTAGGAATAAATTTCAATAAGCATGATCTACTTATCATCTCATATTAATAATAATAGCTAGCATGACTACATGACCATGACGATGATCTATTAAATGTGAATTATATGTATTCGATAATGTGTAGAGTTTTTTGAAAATATTTTTTAATTAAAAAAACATAAAAGAAGTTTTTTCTGATTTTATGCATCCATTAATTCACTCTTTCCTGCATTTAAAATGACCAAGACCTCAAAATAAATCTATTTAGCCCTTCCTGTGAAATAATTTGAGTCACCTCTGCACATGTTTCTATTTTGGGCAAACCTAATTAAGTCTCCCAACTAAATAGAAATTATAAATTGAGTCAAAATTTATCTGCGTAAAAAATGAAGTCAATTTTGTAGGGATTTTGATGTTTTTTTTTTATTAAAAAAAAGAGTATTTTAGACGAAAAACTCAATTCAGATTTTGTTCTTCTCGATACTTTGAAGTCTCAATTGAGAAATGATTTAGGGGTTATATATAATTTAGGTTTTTCCCCACTTCTTTCCTCTTCATCTATAAATATCATTGAGCAAGCAATGCCTCTTCGGTAGTTAATTTATACTATTGTTTCATATATTTCTGTGTATAACTTGTTTAAATGCTTTCTTGTTGTTGTTTTTTGTTCGATGCTCTTATTACCAGTGTATTCATTCATTTATTTTTATCTTATGGGGTCTAATATTATAATTCGCTTAATATACATGGGATGTAAAAAAGTATAGTGATGATTCCGGTTAAAAGTATTTTTTGCTCAGAAATGCATTAAAATAATATATTTTTTTATTTTTAAAAAATTATTTTTGATATTAATACATCAAAACGATCTAAAAACACTAAAAAAAAATTAATTTTAAATAAAAAAAATTAAATTTTTAAATAACGTGATTTCAACCCACCAAATACATGATGTGCTCGATCAAGTTAATTGCATGCATCGTACCTAATTAATGCTACTTAATTTTGTACACACTCAACCTTCAATACTAATTATGTGATTTTAAAAGGCTTATATATATATATATATATATATATATATATATATATATATAATCAGTTCTACTGGAGTATAGCTGTCGACAATTTCACCAAATTAAAGAAAGAATTGATTTAGTAAATATATGTCACTTCAAATGAAAAGGAAGTGAGTGCACTTGGGCATTAATTTGTTTTGTAATGTACGTGATATCCTTTGTTATTAATTAAGTAACCAGCGATTGAGTGGAAGAAAGCTAATAAAAACTATATAAGAGATGAAAGCAATGACTGCAAATTAGTTTGCACGATCATAATTAAATATGTCGACTAGGTTATAATATCATATATGTATACCATAAATGGAAGGAGCAACATTGGTGGACAGGAGCAAGCTTCGGCATCTCGATCCAAGCAGTATTAATGGTGGTGCCCTTTAATGCAAGCACTAGTTTGTGTGTGTGTGTGTGTGTGTGTGTGTGTGAGAGAGAGAGAGAGAGAGAGAGAGAGAGAGAGAGAGAGATGTTAACAATAATTCCCAATAATTATCTTATCGTTAAAATGGCAGACATTTGTGTGCAATATGCTATGCTTAGAGTATAGATTTGGAGACTATTGTTTTTAATTTTCACTATATTATACATATTTTATATGTTGTTTTATTTTATTAATATTCTTTACTTATTCTAAATTCTTAATGATTTGAATTATCAAAAATAAATAAATAAATTTATACTTTATTTTTATCAAATAGATTTTTTAATATTAATTTAATAATATGATGGTATAAAAATAAAACGACAAGAGAAGACTTCATATATAAAGAAAATTATGACATATTTTATTTATGCAAAAAAAAGAAGAGATAAAAATTAAAAATTAAATAGAGAATATTAAAAAACTCAAAATAATAATATAAAAAAATCTAAGCTAAATATGCTTGGCTTTTGTCTAGGAGTATCTAGTCTCAAGTCCAAACCCACTTCATTAATAAACTGAAGACGTGAAGTTCTATGATCAAACTTTTATACATACAAGATGCTTAAACATAGCATTCCGGAACATTATATTATACAAAATTCTGGCCAAAATACTCTCCACACACCACTATTTAAAATTTTATTTTTTTTAATTTGATCATCAATTTTTTTTTTCACGATTGCATTTTTTCAGGCCAAATAAAAAAAATTATTAAACCAAATTTATTTACTAAGGATAAAATTAAAAGACAGATTATTAAAGTAGAAAAAACACCACAAATAGCTGATAGTTTCAAAGTTCACACATAAAATTTAATTTAGTCCTTAAAATTCATAAATTATACCTATTAGACCCCTCAATATTTTTACAATTCAATTTTGATATAAAAATTTATTTTTTTATTTTTTACTCTCTGGTTTGAGAGAAGAGAGAGAAAGAGAGATCGCTGAATTTTGACGGTAAAGAAAAAAAACCAACATTAATTTTAGTTTTGACCATCAAAATAATCAATCTTTATATTATATGCATAAGCTTTTTAATGTGGGCATAAGCTTTTTTATTTACATTTAATATTTTTTATGTAAAAAAACTTGCATGCTCAATTTTTTAAAAACAATATTTGCCTGCAGCTAAACACGAATTAAGAGTTTGTTTGTTTTTATATTTTAAAAGCTCTTTAAAACAAATTTAAATTTTTAAAATTTTTTATTTTAAATTAATGTTTTTTGTATTTTTATATTATTTTAATGTACTGATATTAAAATAATTTTTTAAAATAAAAAAAATATTATTTTAATATATTTTTAAATGTAAAATATTTTAAAAAACAAAAACTCAAAAACATTGAGCAACCGGTAATACTTCAATCCTCGGTGCAGAAGACTCAGTCAAGCCGCTCATTAACCGAGGTGAGCTTAGAATCCAGAAATCCAAGATCCAACATATTACAAATATCCATACAATTTTGAAAATCAGCAACACTATAAACATTAAAACCTCTACCACCAACTTTCTCACTCACAAGAAGGATAGAAAAAGAATAGAAGTCTTGATTTGTTTTATGATGATTATGAATTTAAGTTTTTTTAAAATTATTAAAAGTTTATATAATTATTAATTTTAAAGTCTGTAAAATTAGTCAACATATACAGAAGTTGTCGAACATCTAAATTAATTATAAAAAAAAAGAAGATGGATAGTGACAAACGACCTAACTAAACGTTTATGAGCATGCAGTATAGGACTTGCTTACACGACAGTAAATAGAAATGTTTTTGTAGTTAAATTAAGACGCAGATGCATAAACTGGCTGTGACGTGCAGGAACAGTAAAATTCAACACATCAGCCTTTCCAAGGAACCAAATACCACTAGAAAACCCACAGAAGCCTCGAATTCTGAAAACCCAGCTATCGAATAACCGGAGAAGCTTGTCTACCACTCATATGAGGTTCCATGAACACCAAAGCACGATCCGTTTATAAGAAACAATCATAAACCGCCAAGCAGGCAAGAAAAGCTTGTGAATTGCACATTGTCAATTCCAATTCATTACTCAACATGGGAAAAGAAGAAAGGAATAAAAAGATAAAGCTAAAGAAAGTGTTCTGTCATCGACCCCATCACTGCTAACCGAGTCATGATAAACATCATCATCATCCGGAGAGTTCTATTATCCATAGAAACAACCAAATGATTTTATAAATACGTGACCTTTGACGCCCCAATAACCTTCTTTTTTTTTCCCACTGGATAGAGGCTTTAGTTGAGGACTTACGGTATTTAGTAGCAATATCACGAGGCACTGGAAAACCCAAAACCATGAACCTCTTCGGGAGTCGAATTTTGCGACCTAAAACATATGTATTCTCCCCGCCACTAGTCGTGAACTTAGCATTGCCATCCTCTGGTTCACCAGTACGTATTATCCAAGAACTCATCACGTAGGACCTGGGAAGGGCTATTGTCATCATCAAGAACCACTACTTTATGAACTGATTTGGTTGCGTTTTGTTGTGGTTTTGAAATAGCACTAGTCTGGAGAAACAACTTGAGGAGGTTTTGCTTGGGTTTGATTTGATATAGTACCCTGAATGGGCCTGCACCGATGGAGCCTTATGTGCACTAGAAGTTGACCCATTTAGAGAAACGGACTCCCCCCGTTTATCAGTAGCTGCATGGGCCGAATGCTTCAGAAAACTAGATCGTGCATGGTAAACAGGATCCTTTCTTGAATAAGAATTAGGAGACTTCGCACTTCGCATGAATCTGCCATCATCCACTGCAACAGATGAGAGCACACCAAAGCGTGATCCCTGATTATTCTCCGAAACCTGTTTGGAAGATTTACCTCCATCAAACGAATTCTTCCTTGATTTGCGGCGTCGATTAGCAGGAGCATGAATCCAGGGCGGCAGGGCCCTAGGGCTCTATTCTCTCCTTCAACTCTAGGGTTACATGGTTCAGTGCTGAACATCCTCCCATGGCTAACACCAGCTCTACTATCCCCGACTTATCAGAATCTTTGAAAGGACAAAAAATACTGCCATGACCGACCCTACCACAAGAATAGCAAACCTGTGGTAAGAGACCTTGTGATCAACATCTCCAATCTTTATCTCTCTAAAATTGGTCTATCAAAGGTCAATATCCACCGCAACTCGTGCAAACTTGCCCCAGTTGATTTGTCTGGCTGTTATAATATATTTTAATAGTCCCAATCATATTCCCCATTGTACGAAGAATATTAACAGGACTCCTGACATGTTCTTTTTTTTTTTTTAATGGAGCTCAAACTTGATATATAAGAATTTTTGGAAGTGGACTGCTGGAAGATCCGCTCATCTTATAAAAACTCAAGTGGGTTTCTTTAGTCCTGATTTTCTGTAAAAAAAACTCTATGAATCTATTAGTCCTAAAAGCTTTGAGACGATTGGTTGACATTGTTCATTTATAGGAGTTCATTAATTTACGCTACCCACACAAAGTTTTATCTATTGGCTTTGGTATTTCTTATAAGCTTTCTATAAAGGAGAGGCAAATTAGGAGACGTGAAGTTACCTGCTCTCTTTGACTATATTGTTCAGCCGGGGATAGATAGGAATTAACCTGCCGGAACCCTTTTTCCATCACTTGCGAAAAACTAAAGCTATTTAGTCTAAAAGACTAAAACTCTTTGCTCATTGTAAGAGATTACCAGCAAGAATAATCTTGAAGTAGCTAACACTTATATGCAAAATTGGAAGACTTTACATTACACTTTCAGCAAGCTCGCTTTAGCATTTATAATTGAGCTTCTCTAATTGTTGGACACATCTTCTATAGTTTGTCCATGCTTTTTTTTTCCTCTCTTGTGAGATCTCGTGTCCCCATTTCCCAAGTGTGGTCTCCTTGTGCCTCAGTTCTTATATAGAATTAGAATTCCCCTTTAATGCTAGTCTGCTGCCAGTCTTTTTTGCCAGATTAGTTTGCTGGTTTAGATTGAATTTTGAGCGAGCTTGCTTAATTAACATCTATTGGCTTCCTAATTGTTTGACCCATCTACATAAAGTTTGTAGAACCTCTAGTGCTACTGTTAACAGTAGCCTCTCGGATGTTAAAACGAAGATTTTATCACGAAACTGCCAACTTCTAATTAGATAATTTGTAACAATCTGAATATTAGCTGCCATTAATTAATATTTGTACATCTTTTTGTAGACCATTTGTGTATTGTTGTGAGCTCCTCCTTCCTTTCCTGCCAACTATTATCGTTCTTTTTGTTCTTTTATTTATTTCTAATTATGCATTCCAATTTTAGTGATCAATGGAATACGTTAATACATTTAAAAAATTGGTAGTGGCACACAATTTAAAGGATAGGATATTTAAGTTTGTTTCTTCGTGCTATAATTCAATACAACAATATTTTATTTTATTTTCAACAAAAAAAAAAAAAAACAATACTATGTTTTTTTTTGGCGTTGGACTCATGTGGTGATTAGTAAAGCTTAAATAAAGTAAGGTTTGCTTAAGATTTAATCAAAACTGAACTCGGTGGCATGCAAAAAATTGGTCCAAGGACTTCTAATAGTTAATTAAATGTAATTAATATAACGCAAGCACGAGCTAAAAATCCTAAAATTTAGAAATTATATTGATGAGGTCATGTGTGCTTGAAAGTTAGGCCTGGGTTAAAATCATTAAACACCTGATTCTGGCAATTTGACCCGCCCTTTCATGGTGAAAACACAGGTAAATCATCGTCGTTACCTGCAGAAGATCCTCTTTCATCTATTTGAGGAATCTTTGATGATTAAATTAGAATCGGTTCAGGAAAAATCAATTATCCCTTTGAGTAAAGGTTTTTTTATTAAGATAAAATTGTCATTGTTAAAGCAAAGAGAAAAAAAAATTGAACCTGACGCGATCATCTTTGTTTCCTCCATGTATAACCCCTTGGGTGCTTCTCTTTCTCGTAGGGAAAAGGTTAGCATGTCCAATTTGGATAAAATATCTCTGATTTACGGTCTCATGATGAGAAAAAATCTTTAATCCATCAGGATAAGATATCTCTAATCTATCAGGGGGTGTTTGGGCTCAACCTTGGTTGCACCAAAAAACGATGGGTCTGGCAACTCGTTAGACCCACAAGCATCTAGGCTCAATGCTTGCTGAGCCCAGGAATGATGGGTTTGACAACTCGTCACACCCACAAACGTGTGGATTCAGCGCTTGGTTAAGTCTAGGAACGATAGGTCTAGCAACTCGTCAGACCCACAGGCACCTGGGCACAGTGCTTGGCTAAGCCTAGGAATAATAGGTCTTAACCTTATCATGGTTATCCCTTTAGAGAGTAGTTTCAAACAAACAACCAAAAAGCAATAAATATTGATCCATCAGTAGCATCCTAAATCTTTGGGCATTATACGCGAAGATTTTAAAAAGCCTTTGCCTATAGCAGGTGAGACCTTTTTATCTTTCCCATAAGATCTCTATGTGCCCCTCCTAGCACCGTTGGGATCCTTAAGTCCATGTGCTTCTTTCAACGGGTAGAAGGTTCATCTTGGGAAACAAAACGACGACTAGCACTCAATGTAGTACTTGAGTAGCCTTCTCGAGATATATGATGACACAAAAAGTTTTTATTTCATAGTAAAGATGTAGGGTTTTTTTTTATAACCCTAATTGTTCTTATTGTTACCTTTCATTTACTTTTACTTTGTTTGATTTGTAAAAAAAAGAAAAAACTACTCTCGTAAAAAAGACCTCAAGCCATATCTTCCTTAACCCGAGAAAAACTTGTACAAATCATCCTCAATTTTTTTTAAAAGATCATTATTTTTCAACCAAAACTAATAGAGCCCAAACACATGGCTTAGTTCAAGAAAGAGAAGTTCTCCAGCTCTTAATGAGGAGTTCAGGCTTCAACCAAAACATGAAAAGAGAGACACTAAACATGGGTCTCTCAGATTAGGCCTCAGGGTTCAGAGAGGAGGTTTCATACTGGCATTTTCCTCTAGTGAAAAGGATAAAAGATCCTCTCGTAGAGGCCTATCTGTTTATCCTATTAATTATAGATGTTCAAGAGAAGGGGTGTTGTATGAGTCCTTCTCCTGTCTTCGTTAAAGAACCTCAAGAGAGAGGAAGGTTGCCTCAAATCCCTAAGGATGACGTCTCTAGCAATGCATTGCAGACATGAAAATCATGACTTGCCAACAACTTGGCAAGCACATTACCTAGATGCCTCTCCCTGATAAGCGCATCAGTAAACTAACCCTGGGAACCTCTCGGGGTCTTTTTGAAATCTTCGCTCCTCTCTACATGTACAAGATGATGTATTCCTTCCCTCTTAAAAAATTTGTGAGGGTTCCCTCTCGAAGGATATGTGAGGGATGTGTTTAGCTATTACCAGTTGGGCTCGGGTCAGTTGTATCCCAATACGTGGACACTCATGTCTACTTTCAAAATAAATTGTAGAATGGTTAGGCTCGAGCCCACTATAAATGTCTTTAGGAGTTGCTACCAATTTGTTTTCGACATCGATTGCGGCAACGACATGTGTTAGTTCTTCACGTTTTCTAATAAGAACAACGATGTTATAAAGAACACGCTAACTGGGAAATCCAACTCTGCCAAGAATTGGAGGGGGCAGTGGCTGATCATAAGATATATCAAGGTTGCCAATCGCTAGGGAGGACTACAATAAATTAAGGCTACTCCCAAAACCAACTATGAAATTGACAAAATGGCCAAGGGATATTACCAGGTTATTTTGCAAGGTATAGAATCATCCTGTCATGTTGTCTTTTTTTTTTTTATCCTGATTCAAAATCTAACATTCTTATATCCATATAAGGTTGGTAGGTGGAGCAAAAGAAGAGGTGTCACGGGAGCCTTCTATTAAGAGTTTGCCCGTGAGATCTTCATCTTAGGCTATTGGCAAAGATAGAGGTAAAGAAAATAGGGAAGACTCCCCCTTTCTTATTGAGGAATTCTCTTTCTTGTTTCCATGAAAACACCATCGAAAACCCCTGTGGAAGTTGGGGGTCATGATCTTCTCTTATCCTGGGAACAAAAGAGTCTGGCTCCATCTACAATGATCGCAAGTGTCATCACCCGCTTCAAGAAAAGAAAAGTTTATGCCCTAATGGCCAACCATCTTCAAGCCCCACCTATAGAGGCCCTTGCGGTGATCTTTCCTTTGTCTTAACTTCCTATCTTATCAGCCAAGGAAATGGCAGTTGGGACCTCTACAAGAGTTGGTATTGTGGAGTTCTAGGATGTCTTTATTGATCTATCTCTAAGCCGTAATCCATTTGATTTTCCAACTCTAATGGATAAGAAGGGGCAACTGATGGAGGTTATGGTTTAAGGGAGAACATACCTTGAGGATACTGGCCTCGAGGTTATGAGAACTCTAGAGAGGGTCATTACCATGCCATCGAACATCTTCACAATGTCTGACAAAGGCTTTCATTGTTATTTGGCATTAATTAGCCAAATGGCTTTCAATGTAAGGCTAAAACCTCTTGTTTTCAGTTTTGGTGGAGTTATTTGTTCTTTTAACATTCTCTCTTGACAGGTTTTTATGATGTGTGCATATTCTCAGAGGCGCTGGGTGGCCAAAATGAACTATGTAAGGAGGGTCATGACTGTAAATAGGGAAAATCAAGCAACCTTCGACCGTTTTTAGGAGGAAAAAAACATTGTAAAGGTTGAAGTGTAGAGCATCAAGGTGGCATAATCCAGACTTAATGACCAAACACAAGATCTTTCCATCAAGCTGAGCCCTAAAAAGGAAGCATTTGAGGCTTCCTACAACTAAGTAGTTTCCCTAAGAGAGGGGCTCCTTCAAGCTAGGGACTCCCAAGTTAATCTACGGACTAAGCTTGTTTCCATACTAGTTGAGCTCGCTACTACTAAAGAAAAGGACCAGGATCTCTAGGAAAAGATGGAGTTTTTAAGGGATTTCCCTCATGCAAAGTTGGAGTCTTTGAGAGATTCTCCTAAGGAATTTCAGAAGTTTTCAAGGGCTCGATATTTTTAACCGAGACAATGAGAGACAGGATATTCTTGGCCATGTCCAACCTGTATGTCTTCAACCTTTCTAGAGGGATGTAGGTAGACTTTAGCGCAGCCTTCCATTCAGTCCCAATTCTGGACTTTGCAGACGTTTTCCTAATGAGTGCTGCTATGGCTAAGTGGGTGAAGTATCTTGCTGAGAATCTTGGGCTAGATCTTTAAACCCTCCCCTCTTTCTATTTATGTATGTATGTATGTATTCTTATTTTGTATACATCTCACTTTTATAATACAACTCTTTGTTCTTTTGTTGATTTTCATGAATTTTAGTCCTTATGTAAAGTTTTTATTTGAGTCAAACACCCACACTTAACAAGGTGTTTTGTGTCCATCACACATACTTAATAAAGTATTTTTAGGTCCAATGCCCATACTTAATAAAGCATTTCTGGGTATAGGCAATGAACAATCTAACCTTAGCTAGATTTATAAAGGCCTTATCTTTTTAGAAACAAGAAAAGATGTCATTTACTGATGTCCACCTATTATTTTGGGTGTATTCATTGTGGATCGTTAAGAAGCCTTCTGGTATGGAGTGGTGTCGAATGATTTTAATTTTGGTTTGTATAAGGCCTTATAGGCATTGTTCCCAAGGGAACATAAAATTCTTAGCCTGAGCAACCATCATCCTGTATTTGAAGGAGGGTGCAATCGCACTAAGGAGAACATGTCAATCCCTTCCAAGATAAATTATATCATAGCACTAAAAAGATATTTGTTACTTCCAAAGTAAATATGCTATCTCATTAAAGAGAGTAAATTTATCTCATTTTTAAAAGATTTGATGCAAAAAGCATATCCATCCCCATTACTGATGTAGCGTTTATCCCAACATTGGGGAAAGGTACGATCGCATTTAGGAGAACATGGCAATCCCTTTTAAGGTAAACCATGTTATAGCACTAGGGAGATGTTTGTTACTTTCAAATTAAATGTGTTATCACTCTAGGGAGAGTAAATTCATCCCATCTTTGGAATATTTGATGGGGAAAGCGTATCCACCCCAATTGCTGATGTAATGTTTATCTCATCCTTGGAGAAAGGTATGGTCACATTAGGAAGAACATGTTAATCCCTTCCACAGTAAAATGTGTTGTAACACTAAGGAAACATTTGTTACTTTCAAAGTAAATGTGTTATCACTTTAAGGAGAGTAAATTCATCTCATCTTTGGAATATTTGATGGGGAGAGCATATCCATCCTAGTTGTTGATGCAATGTCTATCCCATTCTTGTAGAAATGTGTGATCGCACTAAAAAGAACATGTCAATCTCTTCCAAGGTAAACTGTGTCATAGCACTAGAAAGACGTTCGTTACTTCTAAAGTAAATGTGTTATCGCACTAGGGAGAGTAAATCCATCCCATCTTTGAAAGATTTGAGACCTGGATAGTAGAAAGCATTTGTTATTTTAAACAATATAATTCATATACAAGAAACTTACATTTCTAGTCAGTGACCACAATACATTTCTATCTAGCTTAAGGGCCCTAAAAGAGGAAAGGGAATTGTGTTTCTCCGATAAAGGTTTTCTGGGTAGTCATTAAAAGAAATCTTCTCATATAAACATAGTTCCTTTGGTTATTCATATATAAGAAACTTACATTTTTAGTTATTGACCACAATACATTTCTATCTAGCTTTAGGGCCCTAAAGAGGAAAGGGAATTGTGTTTCTCCAATAAAGGTTTTCTGGGTAGTCGTCAAAAGAAATCTTTATAGATAAACATAGTTCATTCGGTTATTGTGAAGATATGATTAACGAAAGAGAAGGTAACCTCTTTGTTTAGGGATCATCTACCCTGTCAAATCTGCAAACTTGGCAGGAGTCCTTGGTTAACAATGGCTTCTGAAGTTGCATGGATTAAACTCATTTTATTGGTAGCCATTGAAGGCTTTCCAAAACCTTAAAATTCAAACTCCGATAGTAATTAAGGATGATAATGGCAAAGAAGTCACTAATTTGCAATAACTTCTAAAGTTATACTATTTGAACCAACATCTCATTGGTACCTGTTGAAAATCTTTCAAAACTTCAAGGCTCCAAATCCAATGGTAATTAGGAATGATAACATTCTGGTTCCTAGAGGAGCAATCGATAGCTTTTTTATTATTTTTCTACAGACGACACCAATGATAAGGTCATGTCTTATTTCATAGGCTTGAAGGCCAGGCCTAGGCCTGAGATAAAGTTATTAATCTCCTGATTTTGACAATCTGACTCAACCTTCCATGGTGAAAGCATAGGTTAATCATCGTCGTTACCTAAAAATTGGAAACTCTTTGATGATTAAATTAGAATTAGTTTAAGAAAAATCAATTATCCCTTTTAGTAAGGATTTATCTATTAAGATTGAATTCCCATTGTTAAAGCAAAGAGAAAAATTTAAACCTGACGCAATCATCTTTGTTTCCTCCTTTTATACCTTTAGGTGCTTCTCTTCCTTGTAAGGGAAAGGTTGGCATGTTCCATTAGAATAAAATATTTCTGATCTACGGTCCCACCAAGATAAAAATATTTCTGATTTACGATCTCATCCGGAGAAAATATCTCTAATCCATTAGGAGGTGTCTGGACTCAGTGTTTGGTTGCACCCAAGGACGATGGGTCTAGTAACTCAACAAATCCACAGATATCTGGGCTCAGCGTGTGACTAAGCTGAGAAACGATAAGTCTGGTCACTCACCAAACTCATATACATTTGGGCTCAGTGTTTAGCTGAGCCCATGAACAATGGGTCTTAACTTAAATAGTTTCAAAGAAACAAGCAAGCAATAAATGTTCATCCATCATATATAAACCATATTAATTGATTGTATGATGCTAATTAATTATAGTGAGAAGATTCCAGATCTGTGCCATTTAAGAGAATGCATGTAATGGAAAGAAATATTTTTTAAACAATTAGAGGAAAATGAAATATTTAATAATTTATTTGATTGTGATATATTTTGATCTTTTTTTTCTGCCCGTATATCTCCATTACATTACTCTTTCTATACAACAGAATTCCCATTTTCTGCAACTGGCATTAGCCATCAGGTCATGTAATCTAAAATTGTAAGCATGCGGAATTGGGATCCTACGCGGACCACAATCTGGGAAAAAGCCCTCACGTTACATTCTAAAAGCACTTAATTTTTTAGCAAAAAGTTAGACAATAAGGTTAGAGAGCTGGATTACTCATCAGGTAGTGGAATTCCACCTTTCTGGAAGCTAGACATTGTTACCCCCAAGTCTATAAATTCTCGATTCAATGATTTAAATGAAGTTGCAATTTGCTTTTTCATCATCGACGTAATAGCTTAAAATTTTCTTTCTTTGATTCATCTTAATGAGGTCTTAATTATTTAGTTTTTCATAAGGAACGTGTCATTTTCTGACTAGAATTGGACGAAAGTTTTGTGCCTCGATCACTCTCGCTAATTTGTTATAGGCTAATTCAGAGATTTCAAAGTGAGGAAAAGTGTGTATAAAAGGGGACTGGAGAGGGAGTATCTGCCTCGCAATCCTCAGGAGGTTGGTAGAAAAAGCTTTGCAGAAGCTGGTGGAAAGGAGCTAGCCTTGCACAGTAGTTATAGGCTAATTCAGAGATTTCAAAGTGAGGAAAAGTGTGTATAAAAAGGGACTGGAGAGGGAGTATCTGCCTGGCAATCCTCAGGACGTTGGTAGAAAAAGCTTTGCAGAAGCTGGTGGAAAGGAGCTAGCCTTGCACAGTAGTTACGCTACGATAGCAAAGGTAAGCTAAATATATAATTTTTTTTTCATTTCCTTCAGTTACGTCTTGAATTCTTGATCGAGATTTAGTAATTTTGTATTAATATCAATGCTTCTATGGCTGTCAAGATATGCATTTTGCGTTTCTAGCATAAACTCCATTGAAAAACATTCGAAATTATTTACTTATTTTCCCTAGAATTGAATAAGGATAAGACCACAGATAAGTTTATTGAAAACAAAGTTATTCACCTCGCTCAAGTCTCAAATCATCGGTTAAATAAGTTAATTTAAATTAATTGAATTAATCTAAAACATTATTATTTTATGAATTTTTGAAAAAAAAAGTTAAAAAGTTCTTTTAAAAGAAAATCAAACCATGTAAATCGAGTAAACTTCCTTCTAATTTAATTTGAAACTCGGCCTAGAATAAAAGCTAAATCAACATATCATTGGTTAACTTACCAGATAAATCAAGCTTATTCAATCATTTTTTTTTTTTCCTTAACGAAATTCATCCTTGTTTCTCAATGTAAGTGACATTCGCAGACATTTTCTGGTAAATAATTTGAAAAAATCCTACCCATCCTTCTAGTCATAACCCATTCAAAGCAAAGTTAACGTGGTTCCTTTTTTCCAAAATTATAACTTAAAGGGTGCATGTGGCTAATGGGTTATGGCCCAACCTAGGCTCGAAAGGCTCTCATGCAATGATAGTAGTAGACAGAGGGAAAGTTGTGACTGGGCATGGTGTGTTCTAACCTAACTGCGAGGATGTTGATTTTCTGCCACTTGTCAAGTACGGACTGGCCGACCCCTTAGAAAACATTACGATATTGTCACCGACTCACCATACACACACACACACACACACAGGGCAGCTCTCTGATGTCATCTCCTTATCATCCTTTATTGGATTAAATTCTTTTTAGATGTTTTTACCCTTGTATACATGTCAATGTTTTCATTTCTATTCACATACGTTAAAATATAAAGCGGACAATATGTCAATAGCTCCAATTGAATTATATATATATATATATAAAGAGTAGGGCCCGGTTTATACTATACAAGTACCATTAGTTTTTCGTCTACCTATAATCACTCTTGCATTTATCCATTGTCATATCGTAGTAGAAAACGAGGTTGGTTTATGTACTTGAGCACTTGAGCATTATTGCTCGCTGGGTTTATAACATTGTCCGTAATCATGATCCACTGTTATGCCATGCATTCTGCAGGTTATAGGAACTTAGCTTGTGAAGACTTGAATTGTTTTGTTG
>Ga0307516_10005295_pt1 | contig 15524 bp, 19 predicted proteins | sample 19_EM_MG_FD_203310 | JGI IMG/M metagenome (GOLD analysis project Ga0307516, IMG submission 203310) | Populus trichocarpa ectomycorrhiza microbial communities from riparian zone in the Pacific Northwest, United States - 19_EM | ecosystem: Host-associated > Plants > Roots > Unclassified | place...
CAAATGAAGCGCTGGGGCCAGATCAAGGGTGATGTCGATTACAAGGCGGTGGCCGAGCAGGTCTATCTCGCGACCGACACCGGCAAGGTGATGGCCGAAATGGGACTGACGCCGCCGCAGACCGCTTACAAATCCTTCTCGGTAATGGGCAAGACCTTCGATCCGACCAAGCCTGACGATTATCTCGCCGGCTTCAAGATCAGGAAGGCTTCGTGACGAGCCCCGGTCTCGTGTCCCGGACGCGATGCAGCGCGCAGCACGGAGTGCGTAGCGGTGCTTCGCTGAGCCGGGACCGCCTCGCGTTCAGTGGGTCCCGGTTCTGCGGCGCACCACTTCGCTCCGCTGCGTGCTGCACCGCGCCCGGGACACCGGTAGGGCGGTGGGGGCCATGACCTTCTCACTTCGCTTCCGCGCGGCGATCGTATCGATCGTGCTGTTTGCGGCGTTCCTCGGCATCTGGCACATTGCGACGCGCGGGACCGGTGCCGTCGCCAGCATGACGCCGGAATACGCCAAGCTGATGGGGCTGACGGCGACCCAGGGCAAATCGGCGATGCCGGGTCCGCTCGATGTCGGTGCGAAATTGTGGGAGCACCTCAAGCGGCCGTTCTATGACAACGGGCCGAACGACAAGGGGCTCGGCATCCAGCTCGGCTATTCCGTTGCCCGCGTCGGTCTCGGTTATCTGCTGGCGGTGATCGTCGCGATCCCGCTCGGATTCCTGATCGGCATGTCGCCGCTGATCAACAAGGCGCTGGACCCGTTCATCCAGGTGCTGAAGCCGATCTCACCGCTGGCCTGGATGCCGCTCGCGCTCTACACCATCAAGGATTCCAGCATCTCCGCGATTTTCGTCATCTTCATCTGCTCGGTGTGGCCGATGCTGCTCAACACCGCCTTCGGCGTCGCGGCCGTGCGCAAGGAATGGATCAACGTCGCGCGCACGCTGGAAGTCGGCACCGTCAGGCGGGCCTTCACCGTGATCCTGCCGGCGGCGGCGCCGACCATTCTCACCGGCATGCGGATCTCGATCGGGATTGCCTGGCTCGTAATCGTCGCGGCCGAGATGCTGGTCGGCGGCACCGGCATCGGCTACTTCGTCTGGAACGAATGGAATAACCTCTCGATCACCAATGTCATCATCGCCATCCTGCTGATCGGGATCGTTGGCATGCTGCTCGACCAGATCCTTGCGCGGTTCACGCGCATGGTCACGTTCCCGGAGTAGGGCGATGACCGAAAAATTCATTTCGATCGAAGGCATCGCGCGACGTTATCCCGGCGCCGATGGCGGCCAGACCACCGTGTTCGAAGACCTCTGGCTGTCGATGGCGCTCGGCGAGTTCGGTTGCGTGATCGGCCATTCCGGCTGCGGCAAGACCACGGTGCTGAACATTCTGGCCGGCCTCGACCAGCCGAGCGAAGGCACCGTGATCGTCGATGGCCAGGCGATCGAAGGCACCAGCCTCGACCGCGCCGTGATCTTTCAGAGCCACGCGCTGCTGCCGTGGCGGACGGTGCTCGGCAATGTCGCCTATGCCGTGACTTCGAAATGGCGCAATTGGGACCGCGCGAAAGTGAAGGCGCATGCGCAGCGCTTCATCGACCTGGTCGGGCTGACCGGCGCCGAGCACAAACGCCCGTCGGAATTGTCTGGTGGAATGAAGCAGCGGGTGGGCATTGCCCGCGCACTCTCGATCACGCCAAAGATCATGCTGATGGACGAACCGTTCTCGGCGCTCGATGCGCTGACGCGTGGCACGTTGCAGGACGAGGTGCGCCGCATTTGCCTCGAGACCGGACAGACCGCGTTCATGATCACCCACGACGTGGACGAGGCGATCTATCTCGCCGACAAGATCTTCCTGATGACCAACGGCCCTGGTGCTGTGCTGGCCGAGATCGTGGAAAATCCGCTGCCCAAGGATCGCGGTCGCATCGATCTGCACCGCCATCCCTATTACTATGGGCTGCGAAACCATATCGTGGATTTCCTGGTCAGCCGCAGCAAGAATTTCGCCACCACCGTGACCGACCACGATCCGCGCAACGTGCCGACGGTGCGGCCGGGCAAGCCTGAACTGGTGATCACATCAACGCAACACGAACAGTCGACGTCATGGCCAGGCTTGTCCCGGCCATCCGCGTCTTCCTAGCGTGGGAGCAAGCAATTCGTGGATGCCCGGGACAAGCCCGGGCATGACGGAACTCAAGGGAGACGAGACATGAAACGCGAAGACCTCACCGAAAAGCTGCTCGACATCAAGCGCGAGAAGGGCTGGAGCTGGAAACACATCTGCGCTGAGATCGGCGGCTATTCCGAGCTGCTGATCGTCGGCGCCATCCTCGGCCAGATGAAATTGACAAAGCCGCAGGCGGCCAATGCCGCCGAGTTGTTCGGCCTGTCGAAGTCCGAGACCGCGATGCTTAACGAAGTGCCGATGCGCGGCGCCGGCACGCCGATGCCGCCGACCGATCCCTTGATCTATCGTTTCTATGAAATGGTGATGGTCAACGGCCCGGCGTGGAAGGCGCTGATCGAGGAAGAGTTTGGCGACGGCATCATGTCGGCGATCGATTTCGACATGGCGATGGAGCGTGTCGCCAACCCGAAAGGCGACCGTGTCAAGATCACGATGTCGGGCAAATTCCTGCCTTACAAATATTACGGCGCCAGCGGCAATGTGCCCGAATACGGCTTCAAGGAAGGCTGAGGGAAGCCGCGAATGGCGAGTAGCGAATGGAAGTATCCCCAATTCGCCACTCTCTATTCGCTCCTCACGTCCCCGCCTTCACCTGGGTGATCGCCAGCGCCATCAGTTCGTCCATCTTGACCCGGAGTTGCGGCTCGGTGAGGGCGACGCCCTTGGCGCTGAGATCACCCATCACCTTGCGGACCACGTCGCCATCGCCGGCTTCCTCGAAATCGGCGGCGACCACTTCCTTGGCATAGGCGGTGGCGGCATCACCGGTGATTCCGAGCTTCTCTGCTGCCCACATTCCGAGCAATTTGTTGCGCCGCGCCTCGGCCTTGAACTTCTGCTCTTCGTCGAGGGCGAATTTCTTCTCGAAACCTTCCTCGCGCTTGTCGAAACTGCTCATTTTAGGTTCCAATCCATGCCGAATGGACGCAGAGCTGCATTGTGGCAGCCCGATCGCCTACCTAGATAGAGGGGGCGAATCGGCAAAACAACGAGCCGTTAAGCCGCATTGATTTCAAAAGTGCCCTATTTTATTGGGTTTCTTTGATTCTGCGGGGGTAAAAAAGACCCCGACAAATGGAATCCCAATGGGAACATCGGGCAACGCACTAAGATTTTGACGCTGTAGAGCGGCTTTCGTGTGGCTCGATTCCCTTTGGCTGCATCAACGTCGGCGGACCCTTCCAAATTGCTTTCACGAACGAATTGGTATCAGAACACTTGGCCTAATTGGAGTGGCCGATATGGAGATTTCGGATAAAGCCCCTGCCGCGCGGTTTGACATCAAGGACCTTGCGGTATTGATACCTTTGCTAGGCTCGGGATTGGCGATCACTTACGAGATAGGGTCCTTTTATCCGCTCGGGTCTGTCGCATTTGGTCTTTTCAGCCTGACAGAGCATCTGCTCTGGGCACTAGCCGCTCTACCCATCGTGCTGGCGCTGATCGGCGCCGGTTTAATGTCGTACTGGATTGTCTCCATCGAGAAGTTCAGGCGATCGTTACGACGGCGGCGTCCCGATGAAGGCAGGCGCAAAAAGCGAAATGCCAAGCTGAATTTTGTTGTAGCTGTCGTTGGTGGCGTCGTTTGCCTTTGGTTCGGCTGGAAGGAACGCAGCGCCATGTTCATCGCGCTCGCCATGTTCGCGTTCGGTGCAGCGAGCCTCACATTCCTGCCGACTGGTAAGCCAGCTAGACCATATTCCTTGATGATAGTAGTGGCGTTCGCATTCCTGATGGCTGGTGCTGTCGGTTTCGATCAAACCAAAAACAAGCTACGGAACGCATGCGTTGCTGCTTTTACCTTGAAGGACGGAATGAAGAGTGCGGTGCTCGTTCGCTCGGGCGAGCGTGGTGCATTGCTCTACGATCCGGTCCGCAACCAATTTACGTTTGATAAATGGGAAGATTTGAAAAGCATCGTCTGGCCGTATCTATCGACAACACAACAGTTTTCCATTTTTCCTTTGCCTATTAAGCGAGTGCATTCAGCTTGCAGCGTCACTCCATCCAGTTAGGTTAGCTGCATTCGGTCAAAGTCCGGGGGCGCATTTGGATTACCGCTTGGTTTGGGACGTTACGGTAGCCACGTCGGCAGGATTCGTGGCCGCTTTCTTCCTGTACTGGCTCCTATCGAAGGCACCTTACTCGCTGCGTCTCATCGACCTTATCAGCTTTTTCTTCGGCGCTTTGGCGCTGCTCGGAGGCCTTTTTTCATCTTATCATTACCGAGGAGAGATGCTTCAGAGCATGGATCAGCTTTGGGCAAGATCGACGGTCGTGGATATCGCCTTCGATGCTGGTGTATCTACCATGCTGCTGTGCGAGCGAGTTCCGCATACGCCCTTTCGTCCTCCCGCGAGCAAAAAAGCAGAATGCGACAAGCTCGATCAGTATCTGAAGGGTCTGAGGTTCGATCCTCTAATCCCCACACCGCTTCGCCTGCCAAACGTGACGGACTACAACGACCCGGATGTTCGCAAGATCGCCGAGCACGTCTTTGAACGTGTCAATGAAGCCAATAGGCAAATCGGCGAGTATGAACGTGGACGCCTTACCCACTGGAAAATAACAACGTTGGAAGCATTGTTCAGAGACGCGGCTCTCCCAGTGCTCGCGTTCGCGTTTGGTTTAGGTGTGGCACGCCGCACTATCGACCTCTATCTTACCTTGCCGCCATGGTTACAGCGGCCAACCAAACTACTTCTTAGAGCGATGCGACGAATGTCACGTCGTGGAAGGCGTCGCCTTATTCTACTCGCCTCTCCGCCCACGAGTCCTTTCGCTTTCTCGATCAAAGGTAAACCGCCGCGACTAATTGACGGTCATGGCCGCTAATCGCGTTCAACGCCAGCGGTCATGATAGGAGGCTGCGGCGTCGGCCGCCATTCAGCCCGGCCATGGGGCGCAGCACCATTCATCCACGACGACGGCGACTCCTCCGGCCGGAGTTGATCGGCCACGGCGGCAAGCCATGCCGACACTTGGCGAATCTCCGCGCCGGTCGCGTCGGCGAGCGCGACGCCGGAAGGCAACTTCCAATCAAGCTGTGTCGGATCAATCATCGCAAACTCCTTTTGAATTGATGCCCGGGGAAGCGAGGAGGCGACGCCACACCGCCCCGGGCCTTCTGACGACGCGGTCATGGACACGCCGCCAAACTGAATTTGTGCCCGAGGAGGAGAAGCGGGAGACTACTCCACAACTCCTCCTCGGGACCTTCCAACCGCGTGTGAGTCCGCCACGGGCCACACGCAGCCGAAGCTCTAGAGTCGGTGCCTTTCGCGTAGCAACTTGTGGAGCGACGTGTCGGAGCGGAGTTCGGGCTCCGGCTCTTCTGTGGTCGGCGCGTCAATCATCGCCGTGCCGTCCGCATTGAGCCCAAGCTCCTTGCGACAAAACTCCTCCTTGGTGACGCCGGGCGGCCACGAACCATCCCACTTCGGCTTCGTGTTATAGATAGAGGTCGCGTGCCAAGCGACCGTCCGGCACGCCTCAACCCATTCCGCGTTTTGAATCAGGTCTTCATAAGCCGACTGCGCAGGCTTCAGGCGATCCGGCGGCGGAGGAGGCTTCGCAGCTTCCTCCCGGGCTTTGAGTTCGGCCATGTCGCGCGCCACCAACTGCTCCGCGAGAGTGCGGTAGCCGCTTCGGGTTTGCTCATAGAGCGTTTTGTAATCGGTCTCTGACATGGCTTAGGCTCCCTTGCGCAATGCCGCGAGTGTTTCGTCATTCTCGTTGCGGCGTTCTGGCACTTTCACTTTCGCGTACTTGTCCACGAAGGAGGAGGACGCGTTGCGCATCTTCTCCAACACGCGCACAACAGCATCACGTTGTGCAGTCTGATCCGGTGCGAATTTGATTTCCGCGAAAGCCCGATAGGCGGCTTGCTCCTTTGCATCGCCGCCCCACAAGAATGGTGCGGTCGTGAGAACGGCGTGCGCCGTCGCAATGTCCCCGCTCTCAATCGCGGTGCGGATCAGGTTGCCGCGTTCGGAGGACTTCATGCCGCGCAAAAGCGCACGAGTCTCGGAAGCGGCGGCGATGCGTGCGGGCTTGGTGCCTTCGGCGTCCACGATCCGCTCCGCAACCGATTTCACAATCGTCTCGTGAGTCTCGATTGCGCGTTTGTGCAAAGTGTCGAAGGTCGTTGCCGCGCGCTTGAAGGAAAGGTCAAACGCTTCATTGAGTTGGCGCGCGTTTGGAAGCAGCATGGTGATTCCTTCCGGCCCCATCACTGCGTTCGGCGGCATATTGTTGCCGGGCTTCAGCCCGTGCTTGAGCCGCTGAAGTGCCGCGATGTCGCCCGGAGACTGGTTCTTATATGCGTTGTTGCGCGCGTCAATCATGAGCGCCGTTTCCTTGTAGAGCGTCGTCATTGCCTGACGTGCAGACTCAAGGACGATGTTGCCCGGGGTGCCGGGCTTTAGAGTCTCCACGTGCGGCAAGAGCATGCCGGGGTCCATGGACATATCAATATCGCCGCGTGGCTTGATTGCGTTGTTGTCGTTGGTGGTCATGACAGTCTCCTTTGGTGATTGGCGGTCTTGACCGCCGTTGGGTGGTTAGTTAGATCGTGGTTTCTCGCTGATAAAGAATTTGCGGAATGTGCGAGCATGCGTATGCGCTCGCATCAAAGGCGTGGTCGTTGGCTTTGGTGTCGGGAAGGTCGGGGCGATTCAAATCGCGCGGCAACATCGGGACGGTTTCAATCCAATCCTCGCACCGTGTCGTAACCCAGAGGCCAGGACGACCGTTGCCCTCCTTGGAGTTGAACAGAAGCTCACGCATCAACGCCAGATTCTCGGAGCGGCCTTTGATGGGGCGCTCAAAATAGAGTCCGTATTGCTGCATGATTCCGATGAGCGTTTCGTCGCCGAGTCCGCGCGCGTCATCCAACACACCGACGCGGTTGCGGACGCCGTGCTCGTTGCACATGGCGTTGATTTGGTCGGCGAGATAGGACGGGCTCCAGCCTTGGCCGACCGATTTATCATCCGGCAAGGCACTACTAACTTGGTCCAGCAAGATTAAGCTGTTGCGCGGGAATCGCCCGATGGGAGAGAGCAAGCGGCAACACAGCATGACCACGCTAGGAGAGCTTAGGCCCCAGTCGCCGCTCAAAAATTTATAGCAGGACGGATGATGGATATTGAAGCCGATGTTCTCAAACGAAATGAATTGCTTCGCTTCGTCAATCACGTCGGCGAGAATCGCACCGCGCGCGATGTTCCACGAGCCATCGGCCCATGCCTTGAACAGTTCCTTGTCGCGACCGGCGGACGCGAGGAGGTCCCGCTCATAGGTCTTCGGCGCGTGCGGGTTGTCTTTGTAAGTCCCCGGCGTGAATGCCCACTTCAACCCGTCGTCAAGAAGAGTCGGAATCCAAGCGGGGCACTTATCCACGAAACGCTTTTTCAGAATCGCATGCGCGGGACCGGCGGGATTCGCCAGCATCACGAATCGCTTGGGGCAGTCGGAGCCGCGAAGGTTGGCGCGGAGCGTGTCCAGCCACTTTAGTTGCAGCGGGCTCATGTTGCCGACTTCATCGGCGGTGATGGTGGCGAAGCTTCGGCCCTGAAGCTTCGCAATGTCGTTCACGTCCGCGAGCGGCGCAAATTCAATGCTGCTTCCGTTCGGCATCTTGAAGACGTGCTCGGAGCGATTGACCTTCAACGCACGCGCGCCATAGGCGGAGGTCAACAACATCTGGAGCGAGTCCTCAACCTCCGCGAGGCTGCGAAGATGATTCCGCACGAAGAGATGGTGGGAGTTCGGATACTTTTCACACGCGCGAATTTCAAGCATTTCCGCGCACGTCGTTGCGCCGCGTGCTCTCCCGCCTGCGATGAAGAGATTCACGTCCTCGGGCACGGCCATCACGTCGGCTTGCCATGGTGTTGGGCGAAAATAGTTCATCGGACGACTCCTTCATCATTGCCCGGGAGAGGAGCCTTGCGGCGGATCAATCGGCGGGGCTCCTCGGGTGTGGAGATAGTGACGGCGGTGCGTTCGGCGATTCGCTTTGCGTAGTCCTCCGACGACAACGAGTCCGGGAGCACGATTTGCACGCCGACTTGATTCTGAATCGGCGGCGTTTCAGTCCAGCCGAGCCGCGCCTTGGAGAAGAAGATGGCCGCAATCACGTTGCCCTTGCGCATGGCGGTGAGCAGGTGGCGGGAGACCTCATGCTCCAGCGCCGCAAAACCGCGTTGCCAAGCAAGCATCACCGGCGCGTTGGCGTCGTCGTCTTCGCTCGCCAGCATTTTCTTGAATTGGGAGATGGAGATTCCGAGAGTGGACGCACCAATGGATTGCGGTGCGCCATCTGCGGCCAATGCTTCAAGCACGGTGAGACCGGCTGCGGTGACGACTAGACGCGGGGCTCCCGGTGCTCCGTTGTGCTCGCGCACGATCAGCGGACCGGTGACGACGGGGAGGGCGCGTGCCGGTGCATGCGTGTCGGCCTCGGGTTTGTCGGCCTTGGCATTGGGCTTCGGTGCTGGCTTGGTCTTTGGCTTGGTCATGACTGCCTCCCCCGACCCCGGCCACGTGGAGCCCGTGGGGGCTCCATCGGTGGCGCGTTGTATGTCGCCTCTTCGGCGGTGAATGATTGACGCGCGGCGGTGAGGGCTTCGGACTCGGGCTCACCACGCAGGCGTGACTCGGTGTAACCGCGAAGGGCGGCGGCCATGCACGCGTCGGTGATGTGAGCGCGCTCCGTGCGCGTCACACCGTCGTAGCGGTGGCCGTCTTGGTCCGAAGCGCGCGGGGTGCTGTAGACTCGGTGGATCATCGACGTGCCTCCTCTTCCGCAACGGCGAGGGCGCGTTGTGCATCGGTCACGGCGAGGCGAGCTTCGGCACGGTCACAGCGTGCGCGGTCGTATGCGATCTTGGTGCGCGTGACGGCAACGGCGGCGTCGGACAGCACGGCAAGCGCGGTGTTGAGAATGCCTGCGGCCTTCAGCGTTTCGGGTGTGAGCGAGTCGGGGCGGATCATGGTGCACTCCGTTTGTTGGCAGGGCACGCAGCGCGGGCCGCCTGTGCGGTGGTTGAGGTTGAGTGGTGGTGCGCATGCCCGGGGAGGGCGCGCGCATGGGCGGGCTCGCCACGAGGGGCGGGCATTCCATTGGGAAAACCATTGGTTTGCGCTTCGGCGATGCTGCTGAAATTCAAGTTAGCCAATAACGACGGGCACAACTCGCATGCCTCGCGGCTTAACAGCCACGTAAGCCGCCGGTCTGCGGCCTTTTTGTACTGGTCGGTACACAATATACGACCGAAACCCGCTGCCCCGGCAGGCCCCACAAGCCCGGGGAGAACGGGGAGAACGGGTATGCGCCGTGCCTCTCCGTGCATCCGATGCACGCCGATTTCTTCAGCATTGTCAGCGGCTTGTGTACCTTGTGTATCTTGAGTATCATTAGAGAATAAAAGGATAGAGACGCCGGAAACACGGTTTTCCAGCCGGTTACCCTCCTCCCGGGCCACTCCGCCGCCGCCGTGATCTTTTTGCCCCTGTGATACACAACCCCGACTTTCGGGGTTAAGCCACGGATACCATTGAGGATTTCGGCGTGCATCGATATACACGGGATACACTGGTTTGGTGCACGTCATAGCGGGAACTCCTCATCCCGAGGTTGCCCGTTCCCGTCCGGCTCGTAAGCCGTGAGCGCCTGCCACTCCGCCGGTCCGCGCGTCCAGTCCTGCTTCCCGTGGTGCTTATCGAAGCGGCGGCGCAGTTCGGAGAGCACCGGGAAAATGCAGTAGTTACGTCCGCCCGTGGAACGTGAGTCGCAGCCCCACTTGTCGCGGAGATCGCGCATCATGTTTTCGGGAGTCGAGAACTTCAGGTCCGGATAGGTGTCGCGGCAGTGCGCCCAAAACCCGCCATTGGCGCGCGCGCCGGAGGTGACAGCCCAAGAAGGCTTCTTGTAGTGAGCGAATGGCAACACGCCGTTGCGCGCGACCGTCTCCACGAGGCTGTCAATACCCTTGCGCGAGTGCGCGCGCTGTTCCTTGAGCGCATCCGTCACCGGCACCTTGCGAACGTCAAAGCCGGTGAGGTCATAGGTCAACAGATAGTGAAGAAGGTGCGAGCGTCCGCCGTGCTTGTCCATGTCGTCGCGAATCTTGGCGAAGAACTCCGAGTCCTGCATGTTGTCTTCAGCAACGTCCAAGACGAAGTAGCGCCGCGATGTCGGCCCGGCGGGCACGACGAAGCTCTTGTTGGACGCAAGCGCCACGTTCATGAAGTTGGGCACGGAGAGAAGGTCCAGCCCCTTCGGCTCCACCTGAATCTCATTTTCGGTGATGACGGTTTTGAGGACGCTCTCGTGTCGGCGGTCGCCCGCGAAGAAGGCTTCATCGGCGAACACAAACGAGCACGCTTGAAGATGCGCGTTGAACTTGCCGACAAGGTGCTCCGGTTGCGTGACGTGGCGATAGTGCTTGCCGTAAAGGCGGCCTAGATAGGTGAGCCACGTGCCCTTGCCGGTGCCTTCGCCTTCCGACTTCAGCACCACAGCAACGCCGGTCTTCTCGCGGCGATTCTGAATCGCAAACGCGGACCATCCAATCAGATAATTGTAGTGTTCCTCATTGTTGCGGCAGATGTTGCGCTTGACGTGCTCAAGGAGGGAGAGATGCTTCTCGCCCTTGGTCGGCAGCACCGCGAAGCCGGTCCACAGATTCCGATATCCATTGACCACGTCGCGGTCATCATAAGGCATATAGCGCACGCCTTCGTATTGCGTCCGCTTGAGATGGCAGAGCCACCAATCGGCGAGCTTCACCCACTTCTTCACCGTCTCGCCTGTCCGAGGGTCAATGCCCTCAACCTCCTTGAGGCGGTTGGAATACTTCAGCGCGAAGTGGCCGCTGCCCATGTAAACGGGGGGTCAAGACCGTTTCGTCCGTCTCCGATGGCTTCCACGAGAGAATGAACACCTTGCCACCGTGATCCACGACGGCATGCTTGCCATTCATCTCCTCAAGGTCGGGGTCCTTCACGGCCTCACGAGCCCGGGAGATGTAGCGTTCAACTTCGCGAACTTGCGCGGAGCCCTTCTTATCCACCACCGTCTGGTTGAACTTGAAGGTCTTGGTGAAAGTGCCGTCCGACAACATTTCGGTTGTGGTGTCGTCGGTGAGCAACGCGGCCATGGTGGCGTCGTCAACGTCGCCGCGCGCCATCTCGCAACAGATGGCAAACACCATCTTCGATCGGTCGTGAGTCGAGTCAGTGTCGCTCTTCGGCCATTTCTTCTCGCCAGTCTTGTCCTCGCCGTCGTGGATGACGGCTTTCACCCACGGTTTCAGCGCCGCCAGCGACGGCACGTCATCAAGATTGATGATGCGAGGACCGGCCACGACCGGCGCGGACGACGACGACGCACGCTTCCCGGCGTGGGCACCGGTCGGCTTCGTGTCGGCTGCCGCAACCTTCGCCTTCCCAACGTCGGCGAGGCTCACAACAGCGTCGGGGTTGTACTCAATCACATAGGCCGGAGCGTAGTGCCGACCCTTCGCGCGCTTCTTCTTGTCGGGGCAATTGATCGTGTCCGGCAGACGGAGAATGCGGTCAATGTTATGGCAGTTATCACCGTCAAGCTCGCGCTCAAGCTGGATATTGTGGAGCTTCGCTTCCTCGGCCACGGCGAGGTCGCCGTTGATTTGAATCCGCTCCTCGGGCTTGATGCGCCAGATTGCCTGCACACCGCCGCCACTCGCAATTATAAACGTCGGCTTGAGGCGGAAGGCGCGCAACTTCGCCGTGAGTCGCTCGCGTGCCGCGTCCTGATCTTCGTCAACCCGGGGATCAAGGTCCACGTGCACGCAGTCCAAGCTGATAACGTCGGTACGCTCCGCCTTCTTGTTGCCGGTGTCCTTGGTAGGATTCAGCGCGTAGTAAATGTCACCGTTGCCTTGGTTCTTCTCAACGAGTGCCACCGCGCGAGCGACAATGGAATCTTGCTGGAGGAAGCCCGGGAAGGCGGTGGTGTTGAATCCTGTTACCTCGCCGGTCGCAACGTCAACGGTCTTCACGGACAGCAACGGGCACTCATTGCCGAGCTTCGCGAGGAAGTCCACAGCGGCTTGGCTGTTGTGCGCAACGGTATCGCGCGGATGATTGGACATGTGATGCGGCCCCCATTCCCAACGCGTGCTCTATTCAGCGCCAGCGTCTTCAACGGCGTGGGGGTCTTCGTCTTCGTCCTCAATTTCGTCGGCCATGTTGCCGAGCGCGTCTATGGCCGGGGTGCCGACTTCATATGCGGCGCGGTCGCGTTCTGATCCGCGCGATTGGAAGAACGCCGCCTTGTGCATGCCGGTGAGCGTTTCCGGATCAGGCGGGAGCAGCTTCTTTTCGGGGCTGTCCATCCAGTCCAGCACGTCGCCCCAAATGTAACGAACAACATGCTTGTTCGGAGGTGCTTCAGGATTCAAAATCTTGAACGGAGGGCCTTTGCCCTGCGACCGCATTACGCGCAGCCAAATCGGGCTCACCTTCAGACGTGGGGCGAGAAATTCTGATTTGATGACGCTTGTGCGGGTGAGTTCTACCGCGTCGGCTTCAGCTTCGGTGACGCGGCTCTTGACGAACGCGTCTTGCACGCGACGTTTCGGTTTCTTTTTCATCGTCGTCTCCATGCGGAGAGACGGACGCAAACGCAAAACGGGCGGCCAATCTTCCGCCCGTTAGGGTGAAGAGTGAGCCGCCCGCGATTTTGAAGATTGCGAGGGGTAGAGGTGCCTACCGTCAAGCGACGGTGAGCGAATGCTTACCCTCTACTATCCATCAAATACACTAGGCGCAAGTCCCCTTTTCAAACTATTTTCATGTCGGCGGCGACGGGTATAGCTCCTCGCCCCTTCACGTACCGGTGCGGCGTGAGGACAGCCACGTCTCCCCACGCATATCCGCCCGAGAAGCCGTATAGGGCCAATAGGTCCCGCAGTTTGCGCCGCTCTTTCTCTAACGGCGTCGCTTCCGGCTGCGCTTCCCTGTCTCGAATGTCGCGCGCGAGTTGGTGAAGCTCCTCGGGCACGGTTTCAATGCCGGGGTGACCGACGCCCGACGATTTTAAGTCCGCCAACACCTCATAAAGGTTCACGGGCGGCAAATTCCGATACTCCTCGGGGTCCACGGTGATGTTCACTTCCTCGGTGCTCATAGCGCAATCCGTTTCATCATCTCGCCGTTGATTTTCTGAATCGCTTCCATCGGCGATTGGATAATCTTGAGCGGATTGCCATAGTCCGCCGTCTGGCTGCGCGGTTTGTGGTTCAACATGCGTGCGATGGTGATTTCCTCAACACCAAGGTCTTCGGCGATTGTCTCCCACGTATGGCGGAGGTCGTGTCCGCGACGTTCGGCCTTGCCAAGATTGGCGTTGTCGAAGACGCCGCCTGTTGGCGACGGGAAGAGCAGTTCGGTTGGTTGCTTGTTCAATGCGCGAGCACGGTGGATGCAGGCAAGCGCGGCGTCGGACAAAAGGAGCGTAAAGGCGCGGCGGCGTCCCTTCTTCTTGTTCTCTCCCTTGGGGGCTGGAATGAAGAGCGTCTTGTCCGTCTCGTTGAGATTCACATTGCTGGAGGTGCGTGCGTCGCCGCTGCGCAATCCCGTGAGCAACATGAAGAGTCCAAGCTCGCGCCGTATCGGATTGCGTACCTTCTTCACGTCGGACCACCACACGGCGAGGTCATCAAGTCCCATGCCGCGATCATGTCTTGGTCGCGGCGGGTGATAATCCACCACGCCGGGATTCCAGATTGGAATCTGACGGCTCCGGCCCCAGGAATATCTTGCGACACGGCCAATGAGCTTCAGCGTCGCGTCGGCGCTGTTCTTGCCGCTGTCCTCGTTGCGATTGCGCCCGCGAGCATCACGCGCCACATTCTTCAATATGGTCTCGTGCAGCGCGGGGAGGTCGCCGTGTTCGTCTAGGATCACGTCAACGAGCAACCGCTTCCTCATCCGCTCCGGCACGCGTTTGAAGCTGTCGTTGTAGATATCAATCGTCGTCTGAGTCGCGCCGTCGCGCTCCACCTTCTTCATGTATTGCCCGAACGCCATCTCCAGCGTCCACGTCACCGGCTTCGCTTCCTCGGGCTCGCCCCGACGGATGGCCGGGTCAGGGTCTTCGCCGGATTTAATGGCCGCAATGTACTCGCCCGCCACCTTCCGCGCCGCCTTCGGGCTGAATTTCTCGCCCCACTCGCCGACGACGCGAGTCATGGTCTTAGGCAGCCGGTCCCGGGTGTGAGTCGGAGTGTCGGCTTGCACGTAGAAGGTCACCGCGCCGGATTTCTGACGGAGTGCATAGAATCCGGGCAGGTCGGAACTATAGATTCGCGCGCCCGGCGTCCGGTCCATTGCCCGGAGAGCATCCACGGTGAGGCTCGTGGATGGCCAGCGCCGCGCGCCGCGCCGCTTCACGGGGAGGGGAAGTTCCAGAATTGTCGCCATGACTTTCACCGACCAATGGAGTTACCAATGGAAACGAGCGTAAACGTGCATATATCTAGCGTATGGAAGGGGCCTCCACGAGGCCGAAACACGCGGAAAACCCTATAAATATAGGGGTTTTGGAGACTTGGTTAACTTCGGCGGACTACCGAGCCGTTAAGCCGCAGGGCAACCGGGATAAGTTGGGCCCAAGAGGCCTGTCTCGATTGTACTGGATGGCCCAATCGGATAGGTTGCCCCCAGGCTTGGTTCTTGTTCTGTTTCCGGTCGTTATGTCCAGGTTCCAGGCCTTCACGGCAGCTCCGTCGTGGTCGTAAACCCTTGTCATCCGGAGCACACCAAATTCATGGATTTCAACAAAACACGGTACATCCCAATGAGCCGTCGACGCCGCATTTATGAAGGCAAGGCCAAGGTCCTGTACGAAGGCCCCGAGCCGGGAACCCTGATCCAGCACTTCAAGGACGATGCGACCGCGTTCAATGCCAAGAAACACCAGGTGATCGAGGGCAAGGGTGTCCTCAACAACCGGATTTCGGAGTACCTGTTTCAGCACCTCAACGACATCGGGGTGCCCACCCACTTCATCCGCCGGCTCAACATGCGCGAACAGCTGATTCGCGAGGTCGAGATCGTGCCGCTGGAGGTGGTGGTGCGGAACGTGGCGGCCGGATCGCTGTCGCAGCGCCTCGGCATCGAGGAAGGCACGCAGCTGCCGCGCTCGATCATCGAATTCTATTACAAGAACGACCAGCTCAACGACCCGATGGTCTCCGAAGAGCACATCACTGCGTTCGGCTGGGCCACGCCGCAGGAAATCGACGACATCATGGCGCTGGCCATCCG
>Ga0307516_10005296_pt1 | contig 15521 bp, 16 predicted proteins | sample 19_EM_MG_FD_203310 | JGI IMG/M metagenome (GOLD analysis project Ga0307516, IMG submission 203310) | Populus trichocarpa ectomycorrhiza microbial communities from riparian zone in the Pacific Northwest, United States - 19_EM | ecosystem: Host-associated > Plants > Roots > Unclassified | place...
CATTTGATTATAATTCCCGCCCATGGGACCGAAAACGGCATATACTTCATTATAAGCCCTTGTCGGGGAAGCGGTCCGGTCATCAGCGTTGCAAGGCGATACCGGACTTTCCATGATTTGCTGATGTCATGCACCTTCAAGCTGCCCTCCGTCTGTTGGGCCTGCCCTTCCCCCACGCTGGATGAGCACTCCGCGGATACTCGCAGACCATCATGCCACCCCTCGCAATCACTCCCCGTCGAACTTACAAACCTCGGCCCGATCCTGGAGGGTCGCGCCCGATCGACCTACCCAATCTCGTTCTGCCGGGGTTCCTTACGATACCAACGGCGTCCGCATTTTGCTCTGGAATCTACTCAGCCGCGGCTAGGCCTTCCAGGAGTACATGGGCCCGTCATTCGTCGGTTGGCAGCCGTGTCCCTCCCGCTCCATATCGGTCGCGTGAGAGGGGGGTAGCGTTATGCCAATCCGGCGTTGCTGTTGATCTACCGGTACATTCATCCGGGCGGTCTCTCCTTTGCGACGCATGAGGCGGGCGAGCAGTAGGGGTGAAGAGTGTACAACTGAGGATGTGCAACCAAAATGAATGGGGAGTATACGGGTCTATTTGTTACGAATTTCCTTGAGGTCTGGATCTTCTGTGCGCCACAAACAACCGGACACCGGGTATCCTGGGGTCCTGTGTGTAACCTCAGCATCCCGATTGCTCGGGGCCAGATTACACCTCCCCACGTCGTGTCTCCTGTCCGCCACTGGGCCGAAGCGAACACAACCCGTTCGCAAAGGATCGCAGGTCAGCCTGGCACACATCCGATCCAGGATCGACGGATGGGGGTGACAGGCCTACCGGGCCACACGGGGTTTTCGACTTGATAATTTACTGGGAGCCCTGCGTTCCTGCACCACGGTTTTGGAAGCCCACTCCGTTCGTACCTTATTCCGGTGATGCGATTCTCGACAGATCTCCGGCGCTCCCACCGTTTGCAGTGTGGTTGTGCCTTCCTTAGCGCCATCGGCCCTAGACCCGATCAACTTCGTGCGACCGCCAGGTGGGGTCTCGTAGGGCAAGCCCGAAGGCCATATCCCGACCAAAACGATATATAATCTGGGGGATGCTCAGCATTGTTTTCTCCAGTGCTCTGCCTCAGTGTATCTTACACGCTCCAATACTCACTTCTCTAATACTTCCTAGTTCAAGCATCCAAGATGTCGGGAGAGAAGGGACCGCTTCCCGGGTGAGTATAGCATGTTTGGCTTACTTTGCGTCCCTTGATGTTAACCTCTTGCAGTGGCGAAATCATTGCCGTCCCAGAACCAGCTGCTCAGAGACCCAAAGTCGTCAACCTCCATACCGCTGCAAAATTCTCGTCTTCGCCTACCCCAACATGCGCAACAAGCTCCACTATCACTTCGAGCGGACTCACCGTTTCCTCGGGTGGACCGCTTTGGCTTTGGTCTGGGCCCAGGTCGTTCTCTTTATCAACGACGGTCGCAAGCCGGACGAGCCTCTCCCCCACGCGTGCAAGCACAACGCCGCTTTCTGGCTCCAGTGCATCATTGCCACTTCCATCATTCTCCCATGGCTCCGTCTCCGCAAGGTCAACGTCCGGGCTGTCACTCTTTCCAAGCACGCTACCAGGTTGTACTTCAACTACAGTATGTAATCTCGCCATATTCCCCCGGCTGCCACGGTATCAATATGGTTTGATCATAGCCCGCCTTGACACCAACACTGCCATCCGTATTACCCACTCTCCTCTCAAAGAATGGCACGCCTTTGCCATTATCCCCGAGCCGACCAGGCACGAGTTCTCTCTCATCGTCTCTCGTGCTAGTGACTGGACCGCCAACATCATCGACAACCCCCCACCAAGCTGTGGGTCCGTGGTCTCCCGACCGGTGGTATTTTGAGGATTGTGCCCATGTTCCGCAGGATGCTTCTCGTCGCCACCGGCTCGGGTATCGGCCCCTGCGCTAATACAATTTTCGAGGGTCGTATCCCCGTTCGTCTGCTCTGGACCTCGCCCAACGTCAGGGAGACTTTCGGTGACGAGTTCGTTGACCAGATTCTTCATTATGCCCCCGATGCAATTCTCTACGACACTCGCAAGCACGGCAGGCCCGATCTGGTCAAGCTTGCCCTCGGTCAAAGAGTTCGATGCCGAGGCCGTCGGTGTCATCTCCAATCAGACCCTCACCGAGAAGCTGGTGTACGGTCTCACTTCCCGTGGTATTCCCGCCTATGGTGCCATTTTCGACTCGTAGAGTATTTTATCCTTATCAGTTGTCATTTCTGGTCAGCAGGGTGGTCGAAAAGCCCTCCGTGTCTCACTCTATCGCCTTCCCACGGTTTCATAGATATCGGTCCGATATCTACGCTGTTGCAACAGCTCAATAACTTTCTCCCCGTCTCCTTGTATTTTTTTTGTGAAATGTCCTTTCCTTTCCCCCACATGACATCGGAACGTCTCCGTAGATAGAATAAAAATATCATGCTAATATGAACTTTTCTTTCGGTCTTTCCTCATACTCCGCGCCAGAGTGAGAGTTTCCCCTGGTCCAGCCCTGATGTTTTTTTGAACAGAAAGTTGCGACACAGGGACCCGGAGGGGAAGGTTTCCGACCTCTGCGCACTCGCCGCAGTTGGTGGTGTTATTCTAGGGGTCGAGCTCTGCGTTGGGAACCCCCGGAAGCTCCTATTTCCCAACGGTGGGGAGGGCCCATCCCGGAGTTGGGAAAACTGACCCTGGACCCCCCGTGCTCGGTCAGCTTCCGCACGGGGGTCCTATGTATTGAGCGGCTGCCGAGCTTGTCAACGTTGGAGGTTATCCAACAAGTCCTAAGAATCCGACTTTTACCAACAGACCCCGGATATTTCATCCATTTTCTTCCGTAATGAAAGCATGAGGGCAAGGTAGGGCCATGACGGAAGCAGTGCTGGCGTGGTCTGATAACAGAGGCCGGTCGTGTTGCGGGGCAGTTGCATCGGTAGCTTCGTAAGTTGGCATGACTGCAGTGGGGAACTACCGGGTTTCAAGTTGGTATTAGTATGCGTACACAACTGATAATCGATAAGAGGGTCAACCCCACCCTGGTTTGCATATTCCGAAAGGAGACTAAAGCGGGAAGGCGCCGGTGATCGTAAACTCTTCAATTCCCTCCCCCCACCTCCCAGCCACCATTTCGTCCGGCAGCGGCAAACCTCTGCTCAGCGACCACCCAGCCGCTTTTACCCTCCACTAACTGACACGAACCATGGGTCGACGCGCACGCTCCGGTTCTAACGCAAACAACAGCCAGATCGTCCGTAATAATGCCGTGACCGCGAATCTCAACCAACCCCGCGCCGTCGACAACGAATCTCCTAACCCCACGGCCGCAGGAATGTCCCCCGGCTCACGATATAACCACAACTTGAAGGTTCTCCGCCGTCGGGACCCTTCGATTGTATCAATCTTTGACCAGTTCAGCCATGTATGTTTGTACCACTACAACGGAGAAAAGTGGGAGAAGAAGGGCTACGAGGGGAGCATGTTTTTGTACGAGAGGTGTGTGTGCTGTCGTCAAGTTTTCGTAACCCTCTCGTGACGTGTTCTGGCACGAAGGGATGCATACCCACCGTACGGGTTCTACATGCTCAACCGTATGGGGATGGACGACTACATCCAACGAATGTACCCAGAGGACGACATGCACATCCTGGGTGATTATCTTATGTATAAGTGCTATCCAGACTACACCGCACTTCGCCTCGGATTACCCCTCGATCGGGACATTGACCCAGAACTCGAGGCGGACAAAACCAAGGGCAGGGCGATCACCGTCGGTCTTTGGATGTTCGCTACGGATTCCAGGGAGCCGATGAAAGACGTTCTGATGAGGTTAGATTCCTCGAACATTCGAGACTTGCGTTGGACCCTGAAAGCATCCCACAGGTTACACGACTACATCAAACGGGGTGAGCCCTACCCCGAACAGTTTAGGTACGGGCCTGATCGCCCTCCACCACCAAACCCGTACCTCAGGATCTCCAACGATTCTTCCCCGGAGCAATCACCAGAAGGTACTCCTGTGTCCCGTGTATATCCTCCCCTTAGTCTAATACTTCCGTAGTCACAAGGGCTAAGATCTCGATCACGCATTCATCAAAGCAAGATAAGCTCTCTCGGCCGACCAGTGCTACCACGTCTATGTCCGAAATCGACAAGTTGTTTTCCAAGCTCGCTCCAGAGCCATCACAATCGCCGGCCCCGATCCCTGCGAACAGCGGACAGCAGGGGATCACGGTCGATGGCCTATTCGCTGCGGCATTGTCCGGCCAGAACCCTACAACCAGCACGTCCATACTCGCCAACAGATTACAGCCCCAACCGCCACCGAACCCAAACACCACCAACCGAAGCCGGGCGTTATTGGATTCCATATTTGCGTCAGCAACACCATACTACCCTAATGGCTCCGATCACACCAGCCCTGTACAATCACCCGCCCCCACCCTACAGATAATCTCTCCCCAGCCGACACCTTCCGCCGCACCCCAGGTGCTCAACCAGAACGTGATATCAACCCTATTGGGTTTGGCGCCCAGCCCGGGCGGAAGTGTTTCATCGTCCTCTACAAATCTCACCACCTACCGTTACGAGGGCGACAACGAATCGAATAGTGAAGGTGGTTCTGAAGAAATCGAGTACCCCACCTCCAACATCAACTCGATTCTCGCTGAGGCTACACGGAACGCGGTCACTTCCTCTTCCAAGGGCAAACAATCCACCGTCCCTTCGTTCTCGTTCCCCGGTACCCTGTCCGGTTCGGACGATGCTCAAACGACACCGAGGATTCAAGGGGATGTTACTCCCAGGCCGGCCCTTAAAGGGATTCCTGCATCCTCCCCCTCCCACCAACCTAAGGACCAGAACACGAAGGGAGGAGTAGCGAGGAAGCCGCAGAATGGTTCTACATCAGCAGAAATATCTTCGACCAAGGCTGACAAGACGAAAGCCATGCCTGGTACTCCGCGTAAGCTCGTGCCTTTCGAGCCCGACTCGGAGCTGTGGCCGTACCCCCGCCAACCACTGGACGATAGAGCCTCGGATGATGATGACGTCGTCGAGTTAGATTTCAACGACATCAGTGCGTTGAATAACATCGAGATCCTCTCCCCCAAGTCAAATGCCAGCGCGAGCGCGATAAATGGAGCCGGTGCTAATGGGAAGAAGAAAAAGAAAAACGAGGAGAGGGACCAAATCGAGAAGAGTTGGGATGACCCCGTCAAGATGGGCTACGCTGTTGGTCCGAACATCCCAAACGAACCTCCGGCCAAGCCTGTTCAACCTCAGCCTCCTGCAGTTTCCAGCATCAAGGGGAAAAACAAACCTGCCGCCCAAAGCCAAATAAATGGGAAGGCCAATGGTCAACCCGCTGCATCCACTTCCAAGGACAAGGACGGTCTGGACCGGGACGCAGTCACTGAGTCTTTGATATCCACCGTCGCAAAATCCTCCCTCCCCAAACAGAAAGCGATCAAACAGATGGATCGGAACACCTTCGTCAGGGAGGTTTTGACTCTGATTCATGTGAGTAACTTGACCCCTGCGATACGAATTCGCTGACAATGCCCTCCTCAGACTGACAAGTCATTTGTTGATAACTTGTACGCTGACTATCTGGCTCGTCCCTAAGTCCGAGACCCTTTGGGCCCGCGGCTTCCGCTCGTTTTTTGTTGTCTGTGCACATTACAATCTTCATGTCGTAGCTTCTCGCATTGCTTTGTCCCTTTTGTGTGTTCTCCAACTCTATCACATGTATCAGTTGTGCACAATATGTTATTTGCGTTCTAAATGGGAGGCTAACACCCTCGAATACCGGGCGACCAGGTACGACGGGGTAATGGTTACGATTATTGGGATTAGTTGAGGTTATGGCTACTGGGATGCTTCGGCATGTACTTCTGGGGTCGTAGTCACTTCTGGGATCGGAGTGGGAGGGTATAGGAGTTTGTTTCCGAGCCTCGGAGGTGTGCTACGCGTAATGAACTCGGTGGTTGAAGGCAGCTTGTCGCCAGCCAGGCGTAACGCTTGAAACGACTCAGCTGTAAGTCAGATGAACGTTCCGATTGGTGCTAACCTTCGCGAGCCAGTTCTTCTCGGACGGGGGTGCCACCGATCTCGAAAATCACCCGGCCAGTGGAGACACTGTAGGTATAAACGTTATTCGATGCGCGGGCGTATGAAAGACAGTGACATACCGAGTTGCCCAAAACTCGAACGTTCCCTTGCCCTTACCCATACGCGTTTCATTTCCCTAACCACCGGCGCTTTGGTGAATCAAAAGGTCACTAAACGTCGTTGCTGGTTACCTTTATGCAAACGGGAATATCTGGGAAGACCCTCAAGTAGACTTTCGATCCCTTGACTTGCTTGATTTTCCGCTTGATGACCTCTTCAGCGCTCTGAAGCTGCTTGGCCGTAAGCCTAACTCCGTTGCCCTTTATACGGATGCCCCATTCGCCATAAGCGAGAGTTGTGCCTTTGGTAGAGCCTCCGATGGGGATCGGGATGACACCCTTGTGTCTTTTGATGTATTTGACCTTCCTGGGGGCGAGTTGGTGTCGGAACCTGGCACCCAAGATGGAGAGGGACTGGCCGGTCGACGACCATGGCCAGAGAGAAGACTGGGAACGACAGGCAGTGAAGGCAGCGCCGACTTTGGTTCGCGTCGGGGAGAGGAAGGAGAACATCGGTGCCCGGAAACTCGTCACGCGTCACGATATCCAAAGCTCATCCCGCTCCGCCATCGACCACGACTCCCCCAGGTTTCGGTGGCTACGATGAGCGACCGCAAGCGAGCGTTTGAAGGCAATGGCGAATTTACTGCGTCGAAGAAGTTGAAAAGGTTCGTGTTCCTCAACAGAAACCTCGCTCGTCCCACCCTTATGTTCGTTGACTATCTAGTGTCTCAACTGTGAGTGCTTTTCCACAACCCCCAGCTCACCCTAACCCAAAAGGTGATTTTACTCCCAAACCCGATTTCTGACTTCACGTTTCTATAACCCTCTTTTTTAACCCTAGACACCTTCCCATGCGCCTAAATTACCAGGAGGGGTATGTCTCAGCCATCACCACTGATACTACGTGTATCCCGATTAATTGGCTCCATAACAGATGACCGCGGACGCGCTCATCGCTCAGAAGCGAGCTGAGATTGCTGCAAAGTTGGCCGCGATGAAATCTGCAGTCCCAACCCCGACCTCGTCGACACCTGCGGTCCAGTCGTCCAATTCGCCCTCGCCTGCGCCTGCGGTCGATGATCTTGCTCGACGTGTGGCTGAAGCCCAACGGCGCGTTGCAGAATCCCAGAGTCGTCTCGCTATCAAGGAGAATCCGTACATGGTCAGTCGATTGATCGCTATGATTGGTGTTGCTCACACGACCTCTGCTGCAGTCACTTCCTCAAGCCGGAAAGAAGAGCAAGCCTGTCGAGCCTGCTCAGCAGGGTGTGGGTTTGAAGATGGCGGCACATCCACTCCTCTTGGATACGTCTATCCCCGCACCACAGTCTAAGAAGGACAGGTACAAACCTATGCAACCCAAGTTTGCATCTATCAAGGTCAGTAATAGCGCACCATTTTGTGGTCAAAACCCTAACCAACACCACAAGGCTAATACGCGGAATGCCCCAACCCCGCCGCCAGTGCCCACGAACGCGTCTGTAACCATGGACACTTCCAATCCATATGCATCCGGGTCTGCAGCGGCCGCGAATGATAAAGGCTTTGAAGGGGTCCCCAGAGAGCGGAGTGGAAGGTCGTTCCGATTCAATCAGAAGGGCAAGTACGTGCAGATTGGGAACCAGATGAGGCAGCAACAACAGTTGGAGCAGTTGAAACAGCGGATTGCGGAGAGCGCTCGTAAGGCCGGTTTGGACGCAGAGTTTGACACGTTGGAGAAAAACATCAAGGTACCGTCAAACCATCCGTTTATCATCCCAGTTTGACCAATTTCCCTGCAAATTCAGCGCGAAGTCCCGCCTGAGGCTGAATGGTGGGACAACCAGTTACTTCCTCGCGGCAGCTACAACGATCTCGAGAGGGGCATCGAGCATTTGAACCTCCGTGGGAGCTCGGTCATCGATCATCTGATCCAGCACCCGATCCCAATCCCTCCTCCCGGAGATAAGAACAAGGTGGTCCCCAAGCCGCTGATGCTGACCAAGAAGGTAAATTCGACCTCCCCGTTGGCTGAGACATCACACTGAAGTCTTGTTTAGGAAGCCAAGAAACGGAGGAAGCAAACGCGCCAGGCTGAGTTGCAGGACAAACGCGATCGGATCAGGATGGGCCTTATCCCTCCAGACCCACCAAAAGGTACCCGCATGTACCCCGGTTCTATCTACGAAGGTGATGCTAACATTTTTGGTAGTTCGGTTGGCCAACCTTATGAAGGTTTTGACCTCCGACGCCGTCCAGGATCCTACGCGAGTCGAGGCGCGTGTCCGCAGGGAGGTGGCCATGCGAAAACATACCCACGAGAAGATGAATACAGAACGTAAACTTACGGACGAGCAGAGGAAGGAGAAAATCGAGACCAAAAAGCTGGAGGCCGAGAAGCGTGGAATTCATGGTGCCATCTTCAAGTAAGCGCCCCATGTCCTCCATCCTGTTGGATAACCACTGAAACTGCTGTCCTCCGCTAGGGTCAAGGTGTTATCCGACCCTGCCCACCGTTTCAAGGTGCGGAAGAATGCCGAACAGCTGAACCTGACGGGTGTTTGCATATTCCACCCCTCATTCAACATGGTTTACGTCGAGGGTGCATCGAAGTTCATCCGGAATTACAAGCGCCTGATGTTACAACGCATCTCCTGGACTGAGGCCGCCAGGGCTCGGGGCGTCGAGGAGGCGGAAATCGACAACGATGGCGACGAGGCTGGACCGTCAGAAAAGGCAAACAAAACCACGGTCGTAACTGGGGAGGATGGCGCTCAGGAGGTTGTGTCATTGGAGGACAACCGATGTGATTTGGTGTGGGAGGGTCAGTTGAGAGAGAGGGCGTTCAACAACTTCAAGCCGAAGACGTGTCCGACTGATGCCGCCGCCAGAGAAGTCCTTGGGTCGAAGATCGCTGGTTATTGGGACCAGACGAAGAACTTCAAACCCGAGGATGAGGAGCTGTTTTGACATCTTTACCCCCTATTCCTTCGTGGCAATCGAAGTTTCATTTCGCTAGACACTTGTGAATGAGTTGTAGCGGCTCGGGGATCTCAGCCGGGGTTCATTAATGTTGTGCTGGACAACCCGCGCAGCAACCAAGACGTCGCGTTGTCAACTTGGCCCTGCCCTGTCGGACTGTTCGGGAATACCATACACGGGCTGTGGCGGATTCAGGAAAGTTTGCCATTGACCGTCCTCGCTACAAACCAAACACTTGAAGCGCGGACCGCTGTCCCCCGTTCTTCCACCAGGTTCTGAAGCGCGTCAGGTTCAGCAAGCAGTGATCCGAATCGTGGAGGTCACCGCGTCACTGACTGGCGATACCAGGCGGGGCACTGAGATCCCCACTGGGGGACGTACGTTCTCCAGATTGACGCTCCCTGGCCCGTTGGGTGGGATCCGCCAGCGCTCAGTGGATAATTCCCATCACCATCATGATCGCTACGAGTCCGTTTGGTTTCAGCCTGGCCACAGCTGTGACCCGTCGAGATGACACCGCCTTTGTGTTCTCTGACCCCATCCTTCTACCTTGTACCATAAAACTCTCCAGGGTTGCGGTCTGCGCTGGCGCACGCACCCATACATCACCCAGGAGCTAATCGATAATCCACCACCACCTCACGAGATAATGTCCCTCACAACGACTTCGAGAAGAACGAGACGCGGGCGTCGTAACGCCCCAACACCCTTGGACATGTCTTTGCTGGCTGTGCCAGGCGTGTCCAACCCCCGCAGGAGATCTGCACCTCGACCATCGATCAAGGAGTCTGTCGCTGCGCTTGGTTTGGGTTATTCACTTTCGTCTAGTGGTCTTCCCGGATTGTCAGGCGTTCCCAGAAACACCCCCCTCCGACGCCCGCTCCCAAAAATCCCGGGTTCGCCTTTCCCAAGATCCTCTCCAAAATTGGCCTTGACTATATCCCCCGCCACATCATCCGAATACACCACGACAGATAGCCCTGCAAGTTCACTGGATGCACCCCCTTTGACTACCCCTCCACATCTGACGAGGCTTTACACGCTCAGCCTTCCTTCCTCACCAGTTCCCCAAGAACCAGCAGATGTTACGATCCGACCACCCCCTTCTCCTTCTCCACTCGAGTCAAAATCCCCAGTTACCCCAGTTCTGTTGAGCCCGGCACCTCTCCGCCCCGCCAGGAGATGGGGTATGACGATATTCCCGCAAACCAAAATGATCAGACGCGTGTCCTCGGCGCCCACGTCCCCAATCGTCTTCAATAGTTCTCCCACCTCTCCTACGAGTATCATCGCTATCAAATCTCCGGTGGAACGGGGGGGCTCGAAAAGGGTCTTTGACCCCCTTTCTCTCCTGACTCCCTTCACGGTTGCGTTTCCAGAGGAGTCGGACGCCCCACCCGTACCTCCGATCCCGGCGTGGGTTGTCCCTCCCCCCTCGATTAAGCTTCGGATCCCCCCAGTGCCAGTTTCCTTGCCTCCTGTCCCCAAAGGCCCTGTTATCGATCCCAGCACCGAGATATGCCCACCAGTGAAAACTGGAGGGAAACAGCGTCGGTCTTTCCAGGCCAAGCCGAATCCGAGAACTTCGTTTCGAAGGACAAACTCCAATCTCAAACGGGTCGCTTCGGGTTCGACCCGCAGACTGGAGAGCTCGACTGGGAGGCCGTACCGTCGGCTGATGTTGAAGCGAGATTCCGGCATGCCGTTCGCTGACCATGCGGCATCCGTGGCGGGACCGATAAGGTCCTTGTTGTTCCCACAGTCCCAGCCTGAGGGAGTTGAGACGAAAGAGGTTCGGAGGCGGAGCACGAAGCGGTGGTCGGCTTCCAGGAGATTTCTGCTGATGTCGAATAGGAAACCCAAGGCGACCGTGGTGACGATGAAGAAAGGGAAGGGGGAGGTCGAGGAAAGCGATATCGTCGCTGTTATCCCGCAGCTGAGAGAGCTGAAGGCGCCGAAGAGATCGAGGTGGTGATGGTACAGTGTTGCATCTTACCGCGGCGCACCGTTTTTGTGATATTTTCCCCCCTTTATACTCCAGATGCGTCTTGTCCCCATTAACCAGCTCACCTGCGAGCTGTAGATTAACTTAGAATCACTTAACCTTACCATCTACAGCAACTTATCCCACCTTACACGTCTTTAAGTACGTGAGCTGGGCCTTCACATATTTCATAGTCTATACGCCCGACGCTGCGCATTTGTTGCTTCTGTTGTCCAGTAATCCCCCACCTTCAAGCTTCGATCCCAATCCGTTTTAAAATTCGTGGCCAAAGACACCATGCATTTACACCACCCTTCCCGTTGTGCCTCGATAAACCACCGATCCAGACTGAAGAGAGACACGAGTCCCGGGTATGGGTTGGACACGTCCAGTTAATCCCTTGCGCGTGAGTCCGTGCCGAAATATCCAGTACCTATGAGCCATAGGGTTGACAAGCGGCATTGCCCACGACAGAGGTACCTTCCGAGGTTCGTCACATTCGAACTCATATCTGTGGTGCCTAAGAACAGTTACTCGACGGTCCCCTAGTCTCGTCAGGTAGACCATCTTCACCACCGACGATCGCCTACGTACCCAGCGTGTAGCGTTAAATGTTCCCTCCGATCGTGTCGGAAGATGGACAGGTGGCTCCCCCACCGCTACTCGATTGTATACGGAATCTCGAGGTTTCTCAGTGGTGTCGTCTCGAGCTGATATGGCGTTAGGGGTCACAGGTCTGACCAGCCCCCCTCTCTGAAACATACTGAACAAATGATGTCAATTCTTTTCTAGTGAGAAATATAACCGCTGGCTTGGACTGATTGACCGTCCCTGCCTTGAAGCTTCGACTCGAATCTGTTTTAAAATCCATGGGCGAAGGTGTTATGTATGCGTTATAAAACTTCTACCGTGGCGATTGGTCCGCAATTGCTTGCCTACCTCCTGGGACGGTCGGCGACCTGCTCTTTCCACGCAGTCTTGACGCCTTCCTTCCAAATGCCCATCTCAGCCTCGAGCTGGATGAGAGTCTCCCTAACTTTCTTCCCGACGTCTCCGCCTCCCTGCTCGACCCCAAATGCAACAAGCAGCTCCCTGCGTGCCTCGATGAGGTAGTTTATCGCGAGCTGCAGTCGAGCTGTGCCAGTGGGAGGAAACACCTTCTCGCTAGCCGGCTGGGGTTGGGCGGGGATATTGGATGCTGTCTCGTCGGTTGCACACAACATCCCAAGTTCCGAGAGGTGTATTGCTCGGATCGGATGTCCAAATGGTAAAACTTCTACCAGCCCCTGGAGGACCCTCACCGCCGTCCGAATCCCTTCGTCAAGCAACTTTTGGTGCTCTTCCTTGGCGTTTGGGGTAGGGGTCGTCCTGGCGAGCGCATCTGCGGACAACGACAGCGAGAGTGTGAGGAGGTAGTGGTGAGATCGAAGGAGTCCAAGCAACGGGTGAGACCCGTTCGTTACTCCAGCAGAAGTCAGGAGGGAAATTATGTTCGTTGCAATTTTGGCTGCACGGGCCAGATCTAGGCCCCAAGTCAGAACCCAAAGTGGAACTCCAAGATCCGAAACCCGTACCCGAGTCCTGCAATCCGGTCACCTTGTCAAGCGCCTCTTGCCCGATCCTCAACGCATCTTGGACCGCTTCGACTTCGGTCGGAGCTCGCTTCTTGCAGGTGGTACATTCCATAAAAGGTTTCTCTGCATCATGGCGTATCACAACGCGGAAATCGCTCATTCTAACCGCAAAAAGTACCTGGCGTGGGGAGAAATGACATTCCACCGCATCGAGCCGGGCAGTAGATAGCCGCTCGAGGATCAGCGTGGATTTGATTCTCACCTCTTTGACACAACAGGCAGGTACAATCAAACCCATAGGTATCTTTAAGTTGTGCCTGTCGCTGGTCACGAGGGAGGGTTGTATCTACATACGACACGACGATCTGTGACGAGTGGGTTGAGCGCGCCGGTTGGGGTGATTAATTCGTGCTTACTTCGTCCCCAGGATTGATGTCACGGATGCACACGAGCTGCATTGAAGGCGAGCCCTTGTTGGCTCGTGGCGACCCGGGAAACACGAGGACAGCGTTTGGCTGGCATGAATGGTTATATAACGACAACATCGGCGAGACTGCCAGCCCGATCTGGGTCAGGTTTGGGGTCGTGATGGTGTGTGTATTCGTGGAGAACTTTCGAGTATAAGTTGGGAGATTTCACGGCCGGGTTGTAACGCCCGAATGACTAACCTTTGAAATGAGATCCACAAGGTCACCGGCGTTGTGGATTCCGTACTTCTCAAGGTCGGTAGGAGCTTCGACACCGAGGTATTGTACCAGGGCGTGGGCCAGTTGTGTGTGTGAGGTCTGCGCGGACTGGGACAAGGCTCCCTTCACTGTTTGGAGTGGGTGAGGTGAGCGGCAGGCATGGTTGTTTTAGGCTTGGGCACGAACAGGAGTGGAACGAATCAAGTTCCTTCGCCTAAACGTAAGGCTAGATCCGTCAGTTTCACCACCTCCTAACGGCCAGACCGCCAGAGAAATTCATCCGTACTATTCCGCTGTCCAGTCCATATTTGACCTTCACAAACGAGATCCGGGCGAGGCACCTGACGGCGTCTGGGGGTATCGAAGGGTTCTCCTGGTCAGACGACAGAGTTCTCACACGTCCTGAACATTCGCATTCGGATTGGTGGAGGGTCCAATCCCACTTTTGACACGCCTATGGAGGGGCCACCCTGGTCAGTAAATTGTACGTATGGGGGCGCATCCCAACATCAGTCAAAATCGCCCTCCAATGTTTGAAGTCAAAATGTGATTTAGGGTGAGAAGACGTAAGGAAGATTTGGGGGAGAGATCTTGTTCTTCGGGAGACACTCACGAGGTCACAGTACCAAACGGTCCGACAGGCGGAGCAGCGTTTAGTCACGAGCTCCGCGCAGCAATAGGAGCAACATCTCGATATGTTTGGGGTCGACAAAACCAGCACACGGGGTCGATGGGAGAGCAATGTGTTGCCTTGAATCAGGGATTAGTGCCAGGAACCGAAGCGGTGATGATGATCTAGAACGAAACCTGGCTTGCTGCTGACCGTGCTGAAGATCGCTCGACCTTTGCCCGGGATGACCTTCATTTCCATCGAGGTGGGTAGATCGTGGCGAAACCCCGGAGTTTCGGGGGGCGGGGGTGGTAAATCATTCGATGCATGGTCGCCAACCGTGCCGGAGGTTGCGTGGGTAGTTACAAACGATTTGGCTTGCTTTTTGTCGCGGGTATCCCGCAAACCCCGAAATGACATCGTGGTGGTCCACCCTATCAAGGTGTTAGACGCCCAATCTCACCCGCACCCTTCATTTGAGGCGCGTCGCGTCCACAACAACCCCCGGGGAAATTCTCTGTGAATTATCCAGTGTTCATGGGACCTCTCTTGGATATTTGCAGCTGGTTCGGTTACGTCTAAAACGTACAGCTCGCTCAGGGTATTGAATGTCACCGTGGGGGTGAATTCAGATATCAGCTAGTGGTCAGCCACAGAAGATAACAGGGACGCCGCCTGCTTTGACTAAACATCGCATAGCTCCCGAGATACCGTCCTTGTTGGGCTACTTGCAGTCGGCACGGGTGTTTGCCTGGACATTCCGGCTTTCTCCCAGCAGATTTGTTCCAGGCCTGATGGATTTGTTCAGGTCTGGTCTACTCAGGCCTCAGGTCGTCACCGGATCTTCTTTGGGCCATATCGCATGCCGCTCCTCTAAGCATGCTCGTGTGCCTTCGCGGCTTGATTGTCAAGATAGACCCTCGCACCGCGGGCAGTGGAGAATTTATCTGTTGAATAAATCATGAGTTTATCCTGAAGTGTGAACCGATATCTTCAGAAAAGCGTAGGTGAAGAAATGGAAAGGAAACATAAGGTTCTCCGCGTGCTAACCAATGAGATTCGTTCCCGTGCATTTCTTCCGCGTTCTTTCAACATTTGTTTGATTCCCTTTGTCCTGAAGAAATCGGTTCACCCTTCAATGCAAAATCAAGATTTATTCAACGGGGATATAGCTCGTTGCCCGCAGTGTCGTTAATCCTGGTCACCATGCCTGCCATATCGGGCCCAGATCTGTGGGTTTCTGGTCGATTGTCTCAGTGAGTAGCGGCCTGTCGTCATGCGTTCCCGGCTTTACGCCCTCAGAAGACGATTCGTTCTCAAGGTTCCCTCCTCCGGCCGCCAAAACGGCGATCGTACGGTTGGCGAGCAGGGTCAGGTCTATTCCATCAACGAGGTGTGATCCCTGCGTGATTTTCGGTCACAACCGTCCGGATAAACTGGATTATTCTACTCTCCGGCAGGGAATACTTAATTATTGTTA
>Ga0307516_10005297_pt1 | contig 15521 bp, 11 predicted proteins | sample 19_EM_MG_FD_203310 | JGI IMG/M metagenome (GOLD analysis project Ga0307516, IMG submission 203310) | Populus trichocarpa ectomycorrhiza microbial communities from riparian zone in the Pacific Northwest, United States - 19_EM | ecosystem: Host-associated > Plants > Roots > Unclassified | place...
ATTTTAATCCTTATTTTTTAATTTTATTTTTTACAATCATTAAAAATTCTTTTATGTAAAATTAACATGCAATTCACTCTCAAAACGATTTCCGACATCTCGAGTATGAGATAATATGCAATCTAAATAGAATGAAAAAGATCTAGAACAACAAAAGAACTTTTAAGGATCAAATTGAAAGAAGCTAAAGTTGGATGACCAAATGAAACAAAATCAAAATTTGAGGGACCAAGGACAATTTTGCACAACAAACAATGCTAAATATAGTGACTTGCAAGAGGATGAGCACATGATAAAACCTCATCCTGTTTTAGTAATTTGTTAAATAAATGTTAAATATACTACATGTAAAATATTACTACGCGATAAAAGAGCGGTGAAACTGTAAAATCCAAAATCAGTAACCCTTTAGTTTCCCTATTCCAGCTTCTCCAGTCTATCAAATAATGTAAAACTAGTTTCAGGTTCATCTATACTACTTCACCCCTATCCAGTAGCCAGCAGAGTATAGCACCTCATCCTAGCTATATTTTGAAATACATCTCCTGGCAACAATTTCGATACAAAAAGCTAAGCTGGCCAACATTTCACAGCAGAAATCAGTTGGAGCTCAGGAATAAGCAATCTTCAAGGGTAGTGAAAGCGAGGATACAAGGTTGAATTACAGTAAATTATCTTCCTAGTCAAGCAAGAAAGCTCAAACCTGGGATTATTAGAAAACTACATCCCCCTACCATCACTCTCATCCTTCGCTTATAAATACTATACAGCAGATCTACGTATGTGATACAGAAAAGTACAGAAAACGGGATAGCAGATGGACTGCCTGAATCATTTGTGTGTATCATACAGATTGGAGGTCCTACCACTGATCATATTAGAATGGTGAGAACATGGGTTGATAAAATATACAAGGTACTCTGGTTTATCAACAGACTAAATCATAAGATTAAGCATCATTGTGTTCTCCAATTCCCTGCTTCCTTCTCACCATGAATATTTGTTTTACCTGTAAACCAGGGAAAAGGTTCAGTGTTGAGAATAATCAAAACAGCTTATGCCAGCATATCACCATGAATTCTAAAATTAATATTTTTTTTTATGGTTTTGATGTTCTCGTGTCAAAAATTAAAAAAAAATTCGAATTTTTTTTTATTTTAATATATTTTCAAACGAAAAGAATCTTGTACTGTAATTTCAAACAAACACTTCATTCACTCGTTCACCTCGATTTATCTAGTGTTACATAATTGTCTGTAAGTCGTCTATGAGAGTAGCTGTAAATTTAGTGTTATTGAGATTATTTGGTTAATTTCTTCAGGCCATGCAATATTAAATCGTTTGGCAAAAGAAGCATTCACACTGCTTGTGTAATGGAAAACTATCAGCTGTGATAAGTAAGATTCAGAAAAGTACAAAACATTTTTCATCCTTGCCAAATACTTCAGAAAGTGCTTACCCAGTTTGAGATAGCCGCCTCCAATTGATTATCTGGTGAGACTGTGGATGCCTCTGCAAGTAAGAAGAAGTTGCTCCAATTCCATTGTCATCACCAACAAACTGCTCTGAGTAACTAGAAGTTGGAGGGGACCAAACTGGAACTATACCTCCATCCCTCTCTCTCCTACCACTACTTGAAGACTCTGCGGTCGAGTCTTCAACATTTGTCAGACCTCTCGAAATATTAAATGGTGACAAAGCAGTGTTATTACGAACAGTTTGAACAAACCCCTGGTTCAAAGCGTCTCTTCTTGGTTCTTGATTCACATTTACATCTCTTGGCACCTCTGCTCTGCCATCTCCTGTAGAATTGCGTACATCAGAAGTTTCTTCGTCTTCAATTCTCAGAAAGGAAGATGTCATGCTTGGGACCATCTGATCCTCATAGCGACGATTTGTAGCAGGAGGATTGTTTCTCACAGGCTCATGGTTTTCCTCCATATGTATGTCTTCGGGGAAGGCAAATGGGGCTGATTCAGAGGAGTCTCCAAGCCCTTCCTCTGTTCCATTCTCAATTGCAGCTCTTGAAGCAGCTTCTTGCTGCCACATTTCTGAAAGTGCTTCTTCCAACCTGACCTTTGCTGCATCTATCCCTACAATAGGGAGAGGGTAATTTGATCCCAGCTCAATTCCGGCAGCTTGGAGTACAGATTCAGGTGCATTCCATGGGTGGTGTATCCATTCAGTTGGTAGCCTAGCAAGTTCAGGAAGCCACCGGCGTACATATTCTCCATTCGGGTCAAATTTGTAACCCTCAAACTGTGGAAAACTAACTACTAAATGAGACATAATTTCCAACAAATCCAGTTCAAGAAAATTTGCGTGGGAGAGGTGCATAAACTAAACTGTGATAAATAAATGCATAAACTAGTCATGTAACACAGAAAGGTAGCATAAAAAAATTGCAATGTCTCATCCGCACCTGTGGATTATCTATGCGATCAAACTCACGGCTGTCTGGGAGAGTGCCGGTTATGTATTGCCACCCAAGAGCATCGCTCTCTAAATCTGCATCCAATAGGGTATCCCAAAAATACTTCATTCCCCATCTCCATGGAAGTTGTAGAACCTTCACAAAGAAACTAGCAACTACCACACGTATACGATCATGCAGCCAACCAGCAGCCCACAATTCTCTCATTCCAGCGTCAACTAATGGATAACCTGTTCTACCTTGTCTCCATGCCTTAAAATAGCCTTCGTCCACAACCCAAGGGAAAAACTTAAGGTGCCCAAGAAGAGGCCTTTCATGAGTGCAAGGATGGTTGAAACTCAAGTATCTTGAATATTCCCTAAGACCAATTGACTTGATAAACAAGTTTACACTCTCTTCGCCGGCCCTGTTCCCTTCATTTGCCCACAGAACCTGCTTGATGCGAACAAGATGGAAGACTTTTCTCACACTCACCTCCCCAAAATGCAAGTGTGGTGAGAGAAATGAGGTTGTGGCGCTATCAGCCTTTCTACGATTCATAGAGTACTCAATTAGTGGTCCGTTAATGAAAGTGGTCAAAGCCCTATCAGCATTGCTCCATCCAGGTGACCATGCTCTTGCAAGAAGTGCATTGCTTCCTTTCTCTGATTCATCTTCAAATACCAGCGTGACTGAAGGGCATCTGGATACATCACCTGAAAGAGTGCAGTAAATGGGTGAAAGCAGATTGGGGAGGACAAGATTTACCTTTCAGAATACAAAAAATAAATAATCATCCTGTAGAAGAAGATGCTGCAGATATTATACACAAAGAAGTTAGAAAAGAGAATATAGAGTTGAAGACTTTGAACAGTACTTCTGTTAACACGCTGACACAAAATTTTCTTTATGATCACAGAAGAGAACAGAGGTGGCAAGCGCTGTGTACAAATGCCTACCTTGTGAGTTTTAGAGCGCTCTGGAAGTTACAAAATTACTTTTTGGTTTCTCTTGAGGACCGTGTGATTAAATGATATATAGCATGAGTGCTTTGCATTTTCTTCTCGTTTTTTAATGTTATCTATTTCAAAAAGCAACTCTATCAAATCACAAACACAAACATGGGGCACTGATTTTCCAAAAGAAAAGGATTGAAAGAAGACAAACCCGAAATAATCCTCTTAGGCGGGAGAAGTGGAGCCTCTGGATCAAAAGGCATGCTGAGGCATCTTTCCCAGAAAGTGTCAAAGGTTGTGAACGGACGGCCCTGGGCATCATTAACATCCCATGGTTCATAAAGCAAGTCCGCGTTAAAAGATCTTACAGTAATACCTTGAGCAGTCAAAATCTCCTTTGCCCGGTGATCCCTAACCAGTGACAAGGGGTCTGAAAAACAGTAAATTGGAAGTAAATGATGAATCGGCACCGAGAGTTGAAATGAAAAACAGTAAATTGCCACTTGATGTTCTGGGATTTCCGCCATATGTTGGAATGAAAAATAGATTACCGAACGATGAAGTGCCACCTTATGTTCGAATGAAAAGCAGTAAATTGCAACTTGGATGCATGAGACCTAAACTAAAGAAAGACTTGCAGCTGCAACATAACAAGATTAGCAAAGGCCTTCCCTACTTAATTGATTTGAATTACGGTATATTGTGCCGAGTTTAAAGTAGAAACTAATCGATCTAAATAGGAGCAACAAGGAAGAAGTCATAATCAAACTGCTGAAAGGAAAATGTGCATGACAATTCATATCACCATAGAAACAATTACTCAACAGTCAACGAGCCAACGAGAAAAAGAAATGTAAAATCACAATTTCGATAAAATTCACACAAACTTCAAGAAAAAATCATGGAATTATTAATCATTTACAGCACAACAATCCCAAAAATATTAGAAATTAAACTTTACGAAGACAAGGGAAAAGGAAAACAATAAATAAAAAATAATAAAAAAGTAAAAAGATCGAAACCCAAAAAGGATTTCCTAAGAGAATAATATATCAGGAAGTGTCAATCAAATCTCATGATCATCAAACCCCATGCAACAAAAGTAATAATTTAAAAGGAAATCTAAAAAGAGACCAACCATATAAGTGGTTGAATAAAAGCTGAGTAGCACCGGTAGATTTGACAACCTCAAGAAGAGAAGAAACACTATCAGTTGATCTCTTAGTAACAAGAGAAGTACCAAGACTCCTTAAAGAAGAGTCAAGATGAGCCAAACTTTGTTTAAGCCACCACCTTGAGACCCTACCGGGATAATAATGGCCTTCCTCCTCGGGTGCCCATACAAACACAGCAACAACAGCACCTGCTCTTACACCAGCTGCAAGTGCCGGGTTATCTTCTACCCTTAGATCTCTTCTGAACCAAACTATACTACACCCACCTCCTGACATCTTTCTCTCTAACAAAAATCAAAATTGAAAACAAAAACAGTCACTCTCTCTCTTTGCTATGACAGTTGCTATATGCCATATCCAACTTTTCCTGTTTTGCTAGCTTTCTTTAGAAGCTCAGCAAGGAAGAGATTGTAGTTAATACTTTCTGCTTCTGGGGTTTACTCTCTTGATTCTACTAGAGGAGAGGTAACTTATCATAGACCATAAGCATTGAAAAGTGCGAGTGATTTTGGAGGGTGGAGATGATAGATTTTGCACTTATCTTTTATTTGATTACTTCTTTTGTTATCACCTGTCATATTCTGCTCCAAATGTATTGGGTGATAATGATAATTCTATGTTTTTTATTTATTTATTTGTTTGTACTAATTGATAATAATTCTGTGCTAATGAAATGGCTTTGTCCTTTCAGTGTCTTTTGTCCAATAATATAGTCGTTAAGCTTGAATCCATTACGGATCCGATTGAAGTATCGAGTCATTGTGTGATTGGTCCAACCAGTTTTTCAACGGTCGAGCCATAAGGCAGTCAAATAGTAAAACATTAAGATAATTAAAAAAACGTTGTTGGGTTTTTTTCCAGTTAATATTTAGAGTAATGTGAGCTTTTTAAAGTATTTTTTTATTTAAAAAATATTAAAATAAAATAATATTTAGAGCATTGGTCCAACCAACAGAGTCAATCTAGTTGCAACCAAAAAGCCCTTGTCCCTCGTAGGAGTGGCGGGGATACAACAAATCGGCAGGCAATTTGCGACCACAACTTTTGTTTTCTTGATTTTTTATTATTTTTTTCTCTTATCCTGTGCAAAGAAAACAAAAGCCCACCCGCATCTCTACTTCCTTCTCCAACCCTCTCTCCCTCGCTCCTTGACAGGGTGGAAAATTTGCAAAACAAGAGACGACTTCGTTCTTCCTTACTAGCAAGTGTTCTGTAGCACCCCTGTGGTGAAAAGACGTCTATGCCATCTTCAAGCCAAGCCATGTTCTTGGGACATGCTTCGTTCTTTTACGTTTTCATTATGTTTTTTGCTTGCATCTGATTCTCCCCCGAGCACGCTATTGGGCAATTATCTCAACTTGGGATCGCCATGGAATCTTAGATATTGGAGGGATGACAGCAAGAATGGGAGGGATTGGTCTGCTGACCGGTTGGATTTGGCCCTTCTCTCATGGAGTGGGCCTTCTCTCCTTTCTTTGGGGTTTTCCATAAAGTTCAGATTCCATATTTTTATTGTCACTGTCAAGAGTGATTTATGCTATAAAGCCCTCTCATGGTTCGAGTTATAATTATAACAGTGCTTAGCATGATGGCATAATTATATTACCATTACAATCCAGAGGAACCCAATCTTTTTTTTTTTTTTTTTCATTCTCAGACCTTATTTCTTTCAATTGCAACTTTCTGTATCAAATTATTGAACAAATTATTGTAGTTTAATAAGAGAAAGAAGAAATTCAGCAAAAAGGACCAAAACATAAAACAAGAAAAAATCTCATGACAAGTCTCTAAGTCGCTAGAAAAAGGTTCTATTTAGTCCACTTACTTTTATTTTTCTTCCTTCACAGCCCTTATAGCTTTTATAATTTTAATTTTAATCTAATAAATTTTTTTCTTAATATTTTAGTCTCTAAATTTAAGAAAAGAGAAAGAGATTCGCTTGAAAATTACGAATGAGAGAGAAAATTGTTGGGTTGGCCATCTTCCATTGACAAAAAATACTAATCCTAGTGTTAACGAGCTTTATTCAACAATTGAGAGTTCTATTAATGTGTATTTGAACTTTTGTTTCATCTAAAAATGTACATCGAGGTTGATAGAGAATTTTTTTCCCTATTTTGATTGTGTTTTTTGATTTTTTTTTGGTCTTTTTTGTTTGTTGATAAATTGATTTTTTAAGGTTCCAAAAGTGTTTATTGGGTACAAATAGGTTGAAGTTTTTATTCTTTTGGTAAAAAAACACCCACTAATTTTCCAGGCATCACTATGGTAATTGTGTTCCGAGCAGGCAAATAACACATCATCTGCTATATATTTTTTTTAAAAAAAAAAGAGAAGAAAGGGGAGGACAAGCCCCATGAAAATAAAATAAAAAGGCCTTTGCACGGGGGCCTAAGGTAGGGCCACGCGCCTAGGCTTTTTTTAAAGACCCAAGCATGTTGGTGGCCCGCTCATCCTGCCTATTTTATTTTTTTCCTTTGATTTTAAATTAGGTTTCACTTTTTTTATGGGGTTATTAAGGTCTCAAACAAACATCTTGGTATTGAATTGATGCTCAATTTTGCAAGCGTCTATTTTTATTGTTATATAATTAAAAAAAAATATTAAAAAAAAAAATTTGTTAAACTCAGTAGAGTTTATGAACCAAATTGCAGTTTTGACAGGTTGACTTGGGTTGATTGAGAATTGAGCTCCATAATTTGTTTCAGTTTACTTTCTATGGGGTTATTGTGGTCTTACACAAATATCCCGATATTAGGTTGGATCTTGATTTTGTAAGCATCTAATTTTGTTATCATATAATTAAATAAAAAAATAGTTTAAAAAACAAAGTTATTAAATCTAATTAAGTTCATGATCCAATTCACGGGTTTAACAAGTTAACTCGCAAAACCTAAATTGATCCAATATATCATCATCTCAATATTAAAAAAAAATTATCTTGAATTTTTTTTTTTAAAGTTAAACCATATTTTCACCGGTTATCCGGATCAATTTTGAACCTATAAAATTGATTAGATAATACCAAGATAACTTATACACGATTTAATTTAAAACTTAGATTAGACAAAAAGTTGAGTTTAATGAGGTTTCAAGTTTGATATACTGAGTCGAGTTTAATAATAGTATAAAAAAAATCCCCTAGCCTAGATATTTTTTTATATATATTTAATTTTTTTTTATCCGAAACAAAAACATAACACAAGGCACGTTATCTAGTTACTTGCTAATCCAACTAAAATATTATGTGGCGTCTCTCATTAAGCATTAATTTTTCAATTTCATGGAATGTACTTTAATTTTCATATTAAATTGATTTAAAAAACGGAGGCTCATTCAACAACATCATTTACAATATTCTTTATCATATTGTAATATCCAATAATACAATTGTTATCCATCCCGTGTATATTTGTTTTTTGTAAAATTATTTCTTTATCATATTGTATAATTTTTTGTAAAGTTGAAAGGTGTTTTGTAGAGTGAATAAGAAATTGTGTTTGTTAAAAGATTATTTAACATTATGTATATAACAAAGAGATGTGTGTTAAATAAAAAACACTTTACTTTTGAATAAAAGAAACGTTAAATTAACTATAAGAATTGTCTATATAAATAAACAATTTTAAAATATTTCTATCATTCAGATCATTTTTTGGCTAATAGAATCTCTTGTCTTTTATTTTTCCTCCCACCAAACTTTATTTACTCCTTCTTACAAAGGCTAACTTGTATAAATTTAGTTTATTATTTATTTTTATTGGTGCTATCAAAAATAAAAGATTGAGTAAACTTGAGAAATAATATTGCAATTAACAATAAACACTAGAAGACAGACAATAAATTATTTTAAAACCAAATAATTGATTCTTATCTCAATCTACAATTTGAAATTCATAATTTGTAAACAAATATGTAAATTGATTTTCTTTTATATTTCAATTCATATGTCTTTTTTATGTGGAAGTAGAAACCAAATCATTAAGGAGGAACAAGAATCTTAAAACAAATTATCTCTATGCAGGTGTATAATCTAGTTAATAATTATATTAAAATAATATACATGCTAGACTTATCTTATGTGCTTTTGAGTTTAAATTCTTGTTGCTATTATATGTATATTGTATACAAATTTGTTTTCTTGTTGCTGACATCATTATATTTGTTACCGTTAATTCAACAAGTTGCTTATATAAACTTGTTTATTAACTTGACTAAGCAATAATCATGATGTCTTGAATTGTTAATCTTTTTTAGTGTACCTAGATAATAGAAATCACTTATCTTCTCTTCATACAATTTTATTTCTTACAGATGTGTTTATTTTAGCCTTCAATATATTCTGGTTTTAGTAAATGCTTTAAAGAATTTAGTCTTTTTAATTTTTATAAAAGTGACATAATTTCATACTCGTATTGGTATTTTTTTTTATTTATTAAAAGTATCATACAGTACCCCACTTGAATTTCTCAAGTTATAAGAATCATATAAACTTTGCTTATTATAGTTTTTGTGGCAGTCAACACTATTCATCATAGAAATATATAAGAGTGTTATTGCTAAATTGACACCTGATTTGATTGTTCATGTGAGCCTATATCCTGGGAACTCTAGTCAACTAGATTGGGTTGCCATCAAGACAATTATTTAAATATATGTTTTAGTTTGATCCCCCCTCAATGATTTATTGACTTGCTCCATTGTTAAGCTTTTTATAAGAGGATCTACGATGTTATTCTTTGAATTTTGATAGCTAATAGATAAAACTATTTTGTCTATGTTGTGTTTACATATAGGTGACACATGTTTTGACCAACTTGGAATATCCTCTAAAATGTTTTGAAGCTACTTTGCTTCTTCTTCAACTTTGTCTAAAACTATAAACTCATACTCCATATTGGATTTGTCTATACATGTTTGTTTAAAGGATTTATAAGAGATTATAGCTTCTCCAATGTTAAACATAAACCCACTTATGAATTTTGAGTCTTTGGTATCATATATCTAATTATCATTGTTATATCCTTCAAGAAAAATTAGATATCTTGTGTAATATAGTTCATATTTTAAAATGTATCTCAGATATTTGAAAACCCTTATAATGACCTTCGAATGATCCTTTCTAGGGTTACTTGTATTCCTACTCAATTTGTTCACTATAATATTATGTCTGGTCTAATGTAGTTAATGAGATATATAAAACCTCTAATAGTACGTGAATATTCGTCTTGAGATATTCTATCACCAATATTTTTATATAGAAGTAGGTTTACATAAATTGATGTCTTGGCTATATTGTTCTCATTGTTGTCAAATTTGTAATATAATGACACCTAGAAAGTATTAACTTATCATGTATTTTACAAATTCTAATCCATAAAATCATATTCGCTAAACCTATATCTTTCATATCAAACTTATTGGTCAATAGTTCCTTAGTAATGAATATTAATGATATCAATATTACTTTCTAAGATCAACATATCATCTATTTATAAACAAGCAACGACATATGTTATATTTATGTCTTTCACATAAACACAAAAACTATTTAATAGCATTATATCGTAAAAATTTTCATGTCATAGTTTTGGTGCTTGGTTTAAACCATATAAGAATTTAACAAGCCTATAAACCTTCCTTTCCTATTATGATGCTTTAAATCCTTTTTGTTGTTCCATGTAAATTTATTCATTCAAGCTCCCATTCATGAAAGAAATTTTAACATCCATTTAGTGTATCTCAAGATTATTAACCAGAGTAATATCAATTAACATATGAATAGGCATTATCTGGTAATTAGTGAGTAGGTGTCGAAGTAGTCAAGCTTTCCTTTTGCTTATAACCCCTAACTATGACCATGACTTTGTATTTCTCAATAGATCCATCAAATTTAATCTTTTTTTGAATATTCATTTTCACCTTAATGATTTATTCATCGAAAGAAAATCTACTAGTTTCCATGTATGATTTATATGATAGAGTCTATATCATTATTGATGGATTTTTTCCAGTGTCATAACCTAATTCTGGGTTATTCCCCAAAAATCAATTTTTTTTTCAAAATAAAAATAAAATAAATAAAATAAAGGCTGGCAACGTGGAGAAAGCAGACCGGAAATCAAGCTGTAATTTTTTAAGGAAATTCAAGGCCTAATTGTACCTCATTGTGCTAAAAAATGGAGAAAAAATGCAAATTCAAGGTTAAATTAAATGATTATTGGACGAATTTGCATAAAAATTAAGTCTAATGACATAATTAAATTTTTAATAGGCCAATTTGATTTAATCATGATCCAAATTGAATTTTAATTATGTTTAAGAATTAATTTGGGTCCAATTGAAGGATTTAATTAAGTGCAAGGACTTATTTATACTTTAAATGGGTCAAATTAATTTTATTTGGGACTTAATTGGTGAAAAATTAAGTTTGGGAGCTTAATTTGGTCTTAATTGAGAAGATTGGAATTTTAAGAGACCAAATTTAATTTTTACCAAGTTAATTGATTGAAATTAGGGGCCAAATTGCAAGAAAATTGAAGTTTTGGGGTCAATTAGGGGTTAAATTGAAGAAATTGACAGCCAAGGATGTTTCTGTAAAGGGGCCAAACTTTAGGGGCCTAATTGACAAAAACTGGGGGTGAAATTGAAGAAATTGAAAGTTAATGGTCAATTAGGGGTTAAATTGACAAAATCTGAGACCAAGGACCATATTGTAAAAGGCGCGTAACTTCGGGGTTCCAATTAAAGTTCATCAGAGACTTAATTGCATCTAATCAAAAGTTTAGGGACAATTAGGGGTTCAATTGAAAGCAATTGAACGATGGAGGACTAAATTGAAAATTCAGTTTAAATCCCTAATTCAATCCAAAACGGCGCCGTTTTACATTATATATAAAAAAAAGGACCAGACGACGCGTCGTCTGGTCACTGTTCATTGTCTTCCCCGTTTTACCCGAAAGAAACAGCGTGGGAGCCTACTTTGCAGGTGCATTTATTGCTTGATTTCTCCATCAAATCGAACAAAACTTGCACGAAACGGATTCCCTGCAGTTTCTCTACAACCCCATGTGAACTGTTCAGGATGAATGACAGCACGACGACACCAGCGACGACGTGAAGAGGTCAACTCAGGCAGCCTTTTCCTGCAGATTTGACAACTCAGGGAGGCTACTTTGAACCAGCGGTTGGGATCCTTCCCAACCAAATCAAGGGCTGAAATTTTACCTTTATGTAGACAAGATTACCCTCTTCCACCGACTATAAATAGAGGCTTCGTTGATGACCCGAGGGAGGAGAAATTCGGGTCCAAAGTCAGCCAAAAACCACCCTTCTCTGCTCAGTTTTCCTGCAACCGGTCCTTTCTCTTCTTTCTCTCTCCGTTGTGGCCTTCAGCCACCACCACCCTCATCACTGGTCTTTCCACCATCAGCTCCACCACAGGAATCCATCAACCGACCACCGAGAGCCACTGTGAACCTTTCTCTCTCCTCTCTGCAGCCCCTCCCGTTTTCTTCTTCTTCTTTTGCTTCCTCTGCCACCAGCCGCCAACTCTTCCACCGTTCCTCGCAACGACACCGCCCAGACCATCAGCTCAACCTCTTGATCACGGCCGTGACCACAGCCTTCTCCTCCGCCCGTCTGCAGCTTCTGCAACCGTTCGGCTGCATGCAGAACGTGAACAGTAACTGTTTATGATTATCCATTAGAATTTGGTCAACATGTCAAAAACCTTTTTCCAACCTTTTTTAGGATCCAGATGTAGACTTTAGTATTTGTGGGGTGTAAAATTACACGATAAAGTACACCCTCAGGTATTAAAGATACAAGGTGTAAAATATGCGATACTAAAATTCAGACTTTAGAATGGTCAGGATTTAACCTGATAAGGTAGAGACTTTCTCATGAAGAGAGATCTGCTTTGAGCCTTAGAAAAGACCAACGAATAGAAACCCGACTTTGAAAAAAACAATCAAACAATAATGCAGCTTACCTTAGGTAGGGTGCACTGGGGGTGATGCGTCTTCCCCTTGCACAACCAGTCCCTTGCCCAGACTCTCGCAGACCATAGGTTCCTAGTGACCATAATACTAGGTGGCGACTCCTGAACCTTAATCATAATTTTATGATTAAATCCAAAAAACCTTCCCAACACACAACACACCTCACACAGGAGGCACGACAGGAACCTCCGCTGTCGCCAGAAGACGTCGCGCCCCCCGCGACATCCAGAATGATGCTTTTAGAGTTAACATTACTTTATTAAAGCGAGGTTCGTTTTCTAACAAATAAGTTAAAAAGTCAAGACCAATATTTTTATAAAATTATCTCTCTTATTTCTGATAGGTTCCTCTTCCTCCTCAACTTCTTGAGGATCACTACTAATGTATTCATTGATTCTCTTAGTAGTCTTTTCTTCTTATGGATTTTTGCAAGGAAAATTATTTTCTAAAAACTAAAGCATCCTTGAATTCAATAATTTTATTAATATAAATATCAAGAATGTATGATTTATGCATAAGAAAATGATAAGTGACATTATTGTTAACATATCTTATAAATATACAATCAATAATTTTAGGTTGTATTTTTATTTTTATTTTTATTTTTTTGGTAGAAGAATTACAACTTTGGCTAGACACCTCCACACTTTCATATATTTATAGGATGGTCTTCGGCACTTCCATAACTCATATGGTATCTTGCCCAATTTGTTGTGAGGTATTTTATTCAAAATATAATTTGGTGATAAAATAGTCTCCTCTCACAAGTTTTGAGATAGTCCTGAATTTATTAACATGACATTCACAATTTCTTTAAAATTTAAATTTATGGTTTAACAATACCATTTTGTTGTGGTGAATAATGAGTTATCGTTTAATGATTTATACCACGTGTAAAACAAAATTTATCATAAGATGAATCATATTCCCATCTCTATTACTTCTTATTGCTTTGATTTTTTGCTAAGTTAATCTTCAACCTCACTTTTAATATGTTTGAATACTTATAAGATCTCGTCTTTGCTTCTTAGCAAATAGACATAACAATAGCCTGCATAATAATTGATGAAAGTAATAAAATATTTTTTATCACCTCTAGTTTGTATAATTTTTAAATCAAACATATTCGTATAAATTAAATATAGAGGATTGCTACTTTTATATCTATGGAATAGAAAGATGTCTTAGGAAATTGGATTCGACATAAATTTCACACTTATAGTTTTGATCAATTTGAAATTTTGGGAGTAAATCCAAGTTACTAATCATTTTTAATATTTTATAATTAACATTATCTATTCTATTATGCCATAAATCAGAAGACTAAATTAAATAAATAGGAAAATAAGCTTTATTAATGTTCTTGTTTCTAGGTAAAATAGTTATAACATTGAGCTTAAATAGTCATCACATAAATATATATGTTGCCCACAAACATCCCACTTATTCTTGCTCAATAGCAAGCCAGAACCATTGTTAGGGTGAATGAAAAATGTGTGTTAAAAGTTTATAATTGTTTGTTTTCAGAAAAAAAACTAATGCTGCGATTCTTTGATTTTATTTCAAGTCTGAATTGTTCTAATAAATAAATAAAAAATTTCATTATATTATTGCCTCATAATTTTGAGTGCCATTTGAGCTCCTGTCTGGTTTCCCTCTAATTTTGAAATCACTCGAAAACACGGCTTTGAATAGACCAATCAGTTTCCATTGCATGTCCTGTAGTATAACTGTGTTCTGTTTAAGAGTAGAACTAAAGTATTTCTTACTTGAAAATATATTAAAATAATATTATTTTTTTAAGCAAATAACATGGACATATAAAGTGCAGTACTTGAGCATCAAGATTTACGAACTCATGAAATCACCCCAAAACACTGATTTGAATAGACCGATCAGTTTTCATTGCATGCCCTAGAGCACGGCCCAGGATTGTAGAACATTATATAATTAAAATGGTCTCCATTAAGCCTGCCAACGTTACGGTTTATTCACTGTTGTCCCACAGACAGTTAGTTGTTACCATTTCCATGCTTCGATGAAATCTTAAGGCAGGGTTTGCCATGTTTAATTAAGGTATTGACTCAGCTGTCAAAATGGTAGCGGCTTTGTTTCATTGTAATTTGGCTTGCCATTGAAGTTATTGGCGGGTTAGCTTTGCATACAAATGTTGAGCTTTGCAGAGAAGTACAAGTTTGACAAATCCACTGGTTTTTGATCGTGGATGACCAATCCACATTGAACCTATCCTTCATGCAGCAGTGAAGGAGCCAGAATTTTTTAAATAAAAAAGTAAATTATTAATAAATATTTGATATTATATGTTATATATAAATGTGTTATATATAGAAATTAATTTGAAATATATATACCAACTCAAGTCAAGCAAAATTAATTTAAGAATATTTTTAAAATAAAAAAAACTTACATTATAATTGTTCTTTTCAAGATTTTATATTTTAAAATTGCTTCATAATGATTTTATTTTTAATCTCATTAAAAATATCTTTCTTAATATATACAACAAACTTTCATTTATCTATTTCTAAATCTTCTAAGGACTAGGAAAGTTCTTGGCAACAATTTGATGATGACATATAGTACATAATATCTAAAATCATAGCTTAAAAGGATTGTCACAAATTAATGTTGTTCTTGCTGGCTTGTTGTTTTGTACAAGTGGATTAAACATAAATATTAAATGTTTCTTTTTTATTTATTTATTATGTCCCTACTTTTTTTAGTTGTCCTGTACTTCATTTTTAATCATTAGTAAATTCATTATCATTATTTTTCATATGAAATTCATAACAAAATACTTATCAATTTATCAAAACTCATTTCAATTCATATCCATTAGCATATAATATTACCCATACAGATATTAATTCAACAAACCCATAAATTATTATAAACCCTAACATTTTCAATAACTAATTATAAAAAAATAAAACTAAAATTAGATAATGAAACA
>Ga0307516_10005298_pt1 | contig 15521 bp, 15 predicted proteins | sample 19_EM_MG_FD_203310 | JGI IMG/M metagenome (GOLD analysis project Ga0307516, IMG submission 203310) | Populus trichocarpa ectomycorrhiza microbial communities from riparian zone in the Pacific Northwest, United States - 19_EM | ecosystem: Host-associated > Plants > Roots > Unclassified | place...
CCGTCGGTTACACGACGGCCGGCTACCGGCCGGTCCTGGCCGCCGTCGCAGGGCTGTGCCTGCTCTCCGCCGCCGGCATCCTCGCCCGCGCCCGTGCCGGCGTACCCGGACCGGACGGTCAGGCGGTCGCGGTGCGGCCGAGCCGGACCGCGACCGGCACCGACAACACATACATCACCAAGCCGTAGGCCAGCAGCGCCACCACCACCCCCGCACCGGCCGGGGCGGCGAAGAACAACGCTAGCGACAGGTTCCGCACCGCACTGGTCATCCCGACCGCCCGCCGCCCGGCCGGCGATCCCAGCCCACCGACCGCGGTCACCGACAGGCACACCCCGACCAGCAACACCGCCACGGCGATCGGCGGCCACCCCAACGCCGGCAACTGCCCGCCCGCGGTGACCACGAAATACACGACCAGGCCGGCCAGCAGCACATCGGCGACCCGCCGCGCCACCCGATGCACCCGCACCGCGCGATCCGGGTTCCGCTGACGCAGCCACATCCCCAGTCCGAGGGGCGCGACCTGGGCGGCGAGGCCACCGACGACCAGACCGGCACCGGCCCACCCCGAGGGCACCACATCGTGGCCGGACAGCTGCGCCCACAACGGCGCGCTCAGCAGGCCCAGCGGCGCGAGCACACCTTGCAGGGCCGCGGCCAACGCGAGATCACCACGGGCGTGCAAGGTCAGCAACGCCCCGGTCCCACCGCCCGGGGCCGCCGCAGCGAGCACGATCCCCAGCGTGGCGGCCGGTGCCAGCCCGGCCACTGTGCAGGCCGCCACCGCAAGTCCGGGTACCAGCAGCACGTTGACCGCGACCGCCCCGGCCAGGACCAGCCGCCGGGCGGCGAGGGCGCGGAAGTCGGCGACGGTCAGCGCGGTCCCGACGGCCGTCATCGAGGCGATCAGCAGCACCCCGACGACCAGCACACTCACCGGGCGACAACCGGCCGCGGGGCGCGGTCTCGGGTGAGCGTGTCGAGGACGTGGGCGGCGTCGCGGCCGACCCCGCGCAGGGTGGCCGAGGCGAAGCTGCGCTGCCGTTCGAGGCCGACATATCCCAGGCCCGGCACCGTGGCCGACACCCCCGCCCGGTGCAGTGGAACACCGGTGGCGTCCAGTGCGCCGGTGCCGGCCAGGTAGCCGAGTTCCGGCCGGTAGCCGGTGGCCAGCAGCAGCACGTCCACCGGTTCACGGACGCCGTCCGCCCACACCACCGCGTTGCCGTCGAGGCGGTCGAACAACGGCCGCCGATCCGGGCGGCCAGCCCGTACCGTGGCCCGGTACCGGCCGTCGTCGATCACCGGCACCGTCCCACCGGCCAGCCGCGGCCCCCACCGGGCGGTATCCACGCCGGTGCGGGCCAGCCACCAGTGAAAGTCCTTCCCCAGATACCTTTGCGGCTGCCACCGCACTGGCCGCCTCGTACTGAGCGTCACCTGGGCGACCTCGGCCATCTCGACGGCGATCTGCACCGCCGAGTTCCCGCCACCCACCACTACCACCCGTCGGCCGGCGAACGATGTCGGTGTGCGGTAGTCCGCCGCGTGCAGCACGGTGCCGGTGAATGAGTCCAGGCCCGGCAGCGGCGGACGATACGGTGCGCCGAACCCGCCGGAGGCCGCGACCACCATCCTGGCCTGGACGGTCGTTCCGGCGATCGTCGACACCGTGAACCCGTCCGCGGACCGGGTCACCCGCTCCACTCGCTGGTCGTACCGCACGTCGGCGTCCAGCCATCGCGTGTAGGCGGTGAGGTAGTCCACCACCTCGTCGCGCAGCGGATACCCCTCCGGGTCGCCCGGGAACGACAGACCCGGCAGCGCCGAGAACCTCGCCGGAGAGAACAAGGTCAGGCTGTCGTAATAGTGCGGCCACGACCCACCCGGACCCGCCGACGCGTCCAACACAACCGGAACCAGACCCCGGGTCCGAGCGGCGTGGGCGGTGGCGAGGCCGGCCTGCCCGCCGCCGATCACGGCGACATCAGCAATACTCATCCCCACAAGGTATCGTCACTTCGGGAAAAGACGAAATGATATCGTCGAGGAGACTGGAACCCGATGAGCGCACCCACCGTCGACGGGCCGACCCAGGACTTCCTCAAAGCCCTGGCCAGCGAGACCCGTCAACAGATCATGCTGCTGTTCGCCGGCGGTACCCAACTTGCGGTCGGTGAGGTCGCCGACGCCTGCGGCCTCGGCCTGTCCACCACCTCCGAGCAGTTGTCCATCCTCAAACGCGGCGGCCTGGTCCTGTCGACCCGCGACGGCAAACTCGTGCGCTACCGCGCCGACCCGACCACGATCGCCGCCCGGCTCGCCGACCTGCAGAGCTACCTGGCCTGCTGCTGCCCACCCGTCAGCGATGCCGATCCCGGAGCATGACGACCCGCGAGGGCGCAGTCCTGCACGTCGGCGGATGCCCCTACCCGGCCGGGCGGTCATCCTTGCGGAACAGCGTCGCGGCACCCACGGCTCCCACGACGACGCCGGCGCCGATCCACTGCCGCAGGGTGAGGCGCTCGGCAAGCAGCAGGTACCCGGCAGTGATCCCGAAGACGGGAATGAGGTTGATGAAGATCCCGGCGACCGCGGCCGGAACCCGTCGCAGGCCGCTGAGATACAGGTAGAACGCGATCGCGTAGTAGAACACCCCCGATGTGACCGCGCTGAGCCACGCCCACCCGGACACCTGCATCACGCCCGGCCGCCCGCCGAACAGCTGCGCGCCCGCGAACAGGACGACGGCGTAGGCCAAAGCGCAGCATTGCTGGAGCAGCACGACCGTCATCGTGGAGTCCTCGGCCAGCAGCAGCTTGCGGCAGACGACCGTGTACGCCGCGCACGCGGCCACGCCAGCCAGGGTCAGGGCGACACCGAACGTCGCACCGCCCGCACCGGCCTGGACCACGATCAGCAACACCCCGGCGAACGCAGCCACCATCGCGACCACGAGCCGCCGGCTGATCCGATCCCGCAGCAGCCACCGGGCCAGCACCAGAATCAGGACAGGCTCCACCGTCCACAACAGCACCGACATGCTGGCGGTGATGTGGACCAGCCCGAGCAAGCTCAGCGTATAGGCGACGCCCGGGTTCAGCAGACCCAGCACGCCCAGCCGGCGCACCTGCGGCGACCAGCCCAACCGCAGCCCCCGGACACGGACCACGACCGCCAGCGTGACGACGCTGACGGCCAACTGCACGGGCAACAGGGTCAGCGGCGCGATCTCGTCCACCGCGCGTTTGCTGACAACGGTGGCGACTCCCCAGCACGCGGCGGCACCGGTCAGGAAAAGGGCAGCATGGCGGAAGCCGTGCGGAACGTCGAGCATGGCGAAGCACTCCGAACAAGCGACGAAGGAAAAGGGGCGAATACCGACACGGTGGGTGTCAGTTCGCCGCGACTTCGCCGTCGCAGAGCGCATAGCCGGGCACCCGGATACGCCGGTAGCAGCGCGTCGACACGGGTGTCATACCCCGGCAGCCTACCCGGACCAGACCGAGGCGGGACTGCGACAACATCGGGCCGCCCGCCATCCCAAGATGTCCAGTAGTCCGAGCGAGCATCGCCTCAGCCAACACCATGATCATTGCGTGACGAGCCGTGCCGTGCGGGTGGCCGTCGATCACGCGATGTCAAGATCGGCGCGGGCGTGGGCCAGAGCGGCCTGGCTCGTCCGCCGGAAGTCGAGCAGCACCCGGTCGACGTGCTCGCCGGTCATCGCACCGTCCGCGAACGCGCGCACAGCCGCCATCATCACCCCGCAGAGCTCCTCCGAGGCGGCGGACATCTCCTCGGAGCCGTGCAGACGCAGCGGCACCCGCGTGGCCTCGGCCTGATCCACCAGGGCGCCCAGCCGCGTCAGGTCCTCGGCGGCCGGCCCGCTCGGCTGTGCACCCCCATCCAGGATCAAGGGATAGGCGGCCGACGCCCAGGCCGCGACCGCCAGCAGGAACTCGGTGTACGCCTCCTGCCGCTGCTGCACCCGGCGCAGCTGATCCTCGCGCCGCCACTGGTCACGGCGCTCCTGTTGTTGACGCTCCCACCGCTGACCCTCAGCGGCCTGTTCCTGCCGCCACCGCCGGTCCTCGCGCCGCGCACCCCAGACCTGCGTGAACACCGCCGCGCCCAAGGTGCCGGCGACACCCACGAACGCGACCGCGAGCACTGTCCACGACGGCTGCATATCCGCAGTGTGCCCGCGATTCCGCAGGCGGGCGACACCCGCACGACGTCGCCGCGCTCGCGTTTGTTATGGACGACACCGGCCCGACCAGCCGAAACGAGGGCTCCCCGGGCTCTGTCCACAGGCCCCACCACGGAGATCACACGGCCACCGGAGCCGGTTCCGGCGACCCGGATCCAGCTAGGGACACCTTCTCGACGGCGTCCAGGACGAGCCGGGCGGTCGATTCCGCGGCCTGCCGTGCCTGTTCCGGCAGGATGGTGGCGTAGGTGTCGGCGGTGAAGGCGTAGCTGGTGTGCCCGAGCATGTCTTGCACCGTCTTCAGGTCGACGTGTGCGGCCAGGGCGATGGTGGCCGCGCCGTGCCGCAGGTCGTGCAGCCGCACCGGCGGCAACCCGGAAACGGCCACCAGGGCGGTGAATCGGTGGGTGAGCCAGTCCGGGCGGATCGGCCGGCCGCCGGGTCGGGTGAACACCAGCCCGTCCGGTCGCCACGCCTTGCCGAGGTCGTGGAGCAGCAGCCGCTGGCGGCGCTGATGCAGGCGCAGCACCGCGATGGTGGTCTGGTCGAGGGCGATGGTGCGTTGCCCGGCGGCGGTCTTCGGCTCGTCCAGGTACGGCCGGCCGTGGTCGTGGGCGATGTTGTGGTTGACCGTCAGCGTGCCCTCGGCTAGGTCCAGGTCGGTCCAGCGCAGCGCGCACAGCTCACCCCGGCGTGGGCCGCGCAGGGCGGCCAGCCACCACAGTCCGTACATCGGGTCGTCGTGCGTGAAGACGAGGAACCGGGCGAGCAGGTGCGGGGTCCACACCGACACCGTGGACCGCTGCCCGTCCTGGCGCCAGGCAGCGACCCGGGCCGCCGACCACGGCTGCGGACGATTCCGGCGCGGACGAGGCAGCAGGATCAGCCGGGCCGGGTTGACCACCAGCAACTGCTCCCGGATGGCCATGTTCAACGCCCGGCGCAGGGTGGCCCGGACCCGGTGCAGGGTCGCCGCCGAGATCGGCGTACCGGAGCGGGTCGGCTGTGCGCCGATCGCGGTGAACATGGCCTCGACGTGAGCCGCTCGTAGGCTGGCCAGGGTGTAGTGGCCGAGGTACGGGATCAGGTACCGGTGTACGTGGATGCCGTAGCCGGCCGCGGTCGATCGGCGGACCCGGCCGGGCAGGCTCTGCAGCCAGCGGCACAACCACTGCTCGACCGTGACCCGCCGCGGGCTGATACCCGCGGCGGCCGAGGCGAGCACCTGCTCGCGGGCGGCCACAGCTTGCCGGCCGGTTCGGAACCCACCTTGCCGGAACCGGGTCGGGCCGGGCTGGTCGCTGGGCAGTTGGACGCTGAAGTACCAGCTGCCGTGGCCCGGGTCCGATAGTCGTGGACACCGCCCACCGAGCCGCCGCCCGGTCGCCAGGTCGGTGCAACCGCACCGGCGGAACACTCCTGTCGCTTCTTCACTGTTCATGACCGTCCCCCTGAAGGTCATTGCTGTACAGGTCACCCTCCACGATCACGCCGACCGGCCCGGAAAGGAATTCGTTTGTTACGGCCGACGACGCCCAGCAGCTGCCAGACAGGGACACACGACCAGCGAACTCCCGGCCGGCGGAGCGTGGCGGGCCTGCCCGTCCGGCCGCGTCGGTCACGACAGATCGGTCGGGGCGTACGGCAATCGCGGATACGTGATGCGGGTATGGCGAAAACTGCCGAGCACCCGTTGGCGAGCAGCAGTGGTCGGGCGCGGTGGCGCGGAACGACCTCGTTGAGAATCGGGGAGGTGCGGGGCGTAGTTGCTCAAAATCTATTCGTCGGTGAAGGTCAGACGGGTACGGAGGCGGTTGAAATGGCTGTAGGGGATGGACCCGTCGTGCTGCAGCCGGCCGACCACGATGCCCGGGTGGACGCCGGCTTCCCGGGCGAGGGAGATTGCTTGAGCCTGTGACCGGATGCTTGCTAGCTGGCTGTCGAGGGTCCGCGGAAGCAGGGTACGGCTGGCGAAGTCGTCTGCTTCCTGCTCCATGGAGTTGTCGGAGTCGGCGCGGTCGATGCCGTCGACGATGGTGAACCGTCTGCGGTCGTGCAGCAGGACGTGTGCGGCCTCGTGGAAGAACGTGAACCAGAAAATGTCTGCCCATCCGTGCCGCCCACTCAGTTGAATGAGGGGCCGCTCACTGGGAAGCCAGCGGACGGCACCGTTGATACGCGCGCCGACGATCTCCCGTTCGATGACGAGCGCGACACCGGCAGCTGCGCAGAGCGCCTCAAGCTCTCGACGTAAATGGCTTGGGTCGTCGATCGTGGTGAGGGCTCGGATGTGTGGTAGCGCGTCTTTGAAGGTGGTGCGGTCGAACGGTGGCAGGTCGGCTTGTTCGGAGCGGATTTCACCGATCCGTAGCCAAGCCGCTAAGGCGCCGTAGTCGACGTCGAACGCCTGTGATTGCCGGTAGGCGGTCGGGGCGGCCCATACCTGGTCCCACGCGTCCGGCGAGGCGACCTTGAAAAACGCGAGTGCGTCGCGCAGGCGTTCGACCGGCGAGGCGCTTTTGCGGACAAAACCTCGGCGGACGAGTTCGGTGATCGGCAGTTGTTGCAGCCAGTCGACCTGCGCCGCCAGGCGGGTGGACTCGTCCCGCCGGGTCTGCGCGACCTGGTACGTCGATTCCAGAGTCGTCCATACCTGCGCTGGCACGCCGGTCACAAGCTCGAGCCGCAGGGCCGTCTCGGCGCTTAAAGTCGCCGTGCCGAGGACAACTTGGTTGATGTGTTTCGTGGACAAGCCGGTCCGGCGGGCCAGTTCGGCTTGGCTCATGCCGCGGTCGGTGAGGACTTCCACCAGTGTCTCGCCGGGCGGGATCGCGTAGTCGGGACGGAACCGCCGCGAGTTGTTGGTGCCTGTCATCGGCGTTTCCTTTCCGCTGGTCGATCGCTGACGGAGAGCACACGGATCGTCTGAGCCCCATCAGCCGCGCCGTCGTCGAGCTCGAACTTGATGATCGCCACGTCGCTGGCGTTGATCATCCAGGTGCCGTCGATGGCGTCGCGACGCAGGTCACCCGGCAGTTTCTGTAACGCCGTCATGGTCGGAGCCGCCTCGATCTGAAGGAGTTTGCGGCCGACGGTCATGCCGCCCTTCGGTCCCCAGCGTGCGGTCAGGCTCGTGGTACGGCTGCACAACTTGGCGGTGTCGTCGTCGCCGAACCAGATGTCCATTACCCCGGATCCTAGCGTTCCATGCACGCGACAGACCTACGGAACCGTTCCGTGCACCTATCTGGTTCATGAAACGCCTGGAGCGTCAAGTATGGTGGGCGGGCAAGGTCGACATCGGTGCCGGCCTGACGTGGAGAACGTAGACGTGGCGAGTGGCGAGAACGGGCCGGTGGCCGGGCGGCGGTTCCAGATCCTGTCGTTGGACGGCGGCGGGCTGCGGGGGATGTTCTCCGCGGCGGTGCTCGCCAGGCTCGAGGAGGACCTCGACGTCCGAATCGCCGATCACTTCGACCTGATCGCGGGGACGTCGACCGGTGGGATCATCGCGCTGGGCCTCGGGCTGGGCCTGACGCCTCGGGACATCCTGCGTTTCTACACCGACCACGGTCCGCGGATCTTCCGCGACCGCAGCCGGCTACGCAGCATGCGGCAGGTGCTCCGCGCCAAATATGCGGCGGAACCACTGCGGGCCGCTCTCACCGAGGTGCTCGGCCAGCGCAAGTTCGGCGAGAGCACCAAGCGGCTCCTGATCACCTCGTACAACATCGGCGCCGACGACGTCTACCTGTTCCGGACCCCGCACCTGGAGACGCTGAAGCGGGACTGGCGCGAAAGCGCGGTCGACGTCGCGATGGCCACTGCCGCCGCACCGACATACCTGCCCGGCATGCCGCTCGGCGGCGCGCGGCTGATCGACGGCGGCATCTGGGCGAACAATCCGGCGATGGTCGCGCTGACCGAGGCCGTCGGCCCGCTCGGCGTGCCGCTCGACCAGATCCGGATCTTCAGCCTCGGCACCACGACCGACCGGCGTCACCGCAGCCGCCGCCTCGACCGCGGCGGCCTGCTGCCGTGGGCACGCGACGCAGTCGAGGTCCTCATGCGTGCCCAGAGCGAGAGCGCCAACAAACAGGTCCGCCACTTCCTGGGCAAGGACCGGGTACTGCGGCTCAACCCCACCGTGCCCACCGGCGCGCTCGCCCTGGACAAGGTCGACGCGGACGCCCTGATCGGTCTGGCCGGGCACGAAAGCCGAGCCGCCGCACCGAGCTTCACCCGCTGCTTCGCCGACCACACCGCGCCGGCGTACCTCCCGCACTACCCGGCCCAGAAGGACTGACCCGTGGACACCATGGAAGAAATGCTCTCGATGCTGCTCGACGGCGCCGTCGAGACCCTCGACATCTCCCCGCACCTGCACCAACTCGCCGTCGACAAATACGAAGAGGTCGGCTCCTGGCTCGCCGAGAACGGCAGCCCCGGCTGGCGCATCTACCCGCAGGGCTCTTTCCGGCTCGGCACCGTCATCCGGCCCAACACCCCCACCGGGGAGTACGACATCGACCTCGTGTGCCGGTTGCCGATCGCCAAGGAGAGCACCACCCAGGCCGAGCTGAAGGAGCGGGTCGGCCGCATGCTGCGCGCCTTCATGCGCTGGAAGCAGCAGCAAGGCCACGACGACGGGCCGGCCAGCTGCAAGGCCACCCGGCGCTGCTGGACCCTCGGCTACCCAGACGACGGCTTCCACCTCGACGTGCTGCCCACCATCCCCGACCTGGAGAAGCCACCGACCGGCATCCTGCTCACCGACAAGCAACTGCACGAGTGGCAGCACAGCAACCCGATCGGCTACGCCAACTGGTTCCGGACCCGCTCGCAACTCGACAGCCACCTGGTCGAAGCCAGACGGCACCCGAACGTCGCGGACGTGCCGGACTGGGACACCCGCAGCACCCTGCAACGGCTCGTGCAGATCCTCAAGTGGCACTGCATGCTGTACTTCGCCGACGACCCGGACAACCGGCCCCCGTCGATCCTCGTCACCACCCTGGCCGCCCGCGCCTACACCGGGCAACGCGACCTGTACATCGGCGCCCGCGAGGTTCTCAGCCGGATGGGTGACTTCGTCGAACCCCGCGACGGCAAACTGTGGGTGCCCAACCCCGCCCACGAGGAGGAGAACTTCGCCGACAAGTGGAACGAGTATCCCGAGCGACGTGCCGCCTTCGTCCACTGGCACAACGATCTCAGCGCCCTCCTCGACGACCTCGCCCGGCTGCAGGGCAAAGGGCTCAAGGTGCTCGCCACCCGGCTGTCGGAAAGCTTCACCCCCGAGGCGGTCCAGCGCTCCGTCCAGGTCTACGGCGAGCGACTGCACCGCCAGACCGCGACCGGCGCACACCGCATGGGCGTCGGCGGCCTGCTCACCACAAGCGCGGTAGCTGGGCCCCGCGTCCGTCCGCACACCTTCTATGGCCAGCATCCCCACCCGCGCGGTTAACCTCACCCGGCAGCTCGTCGCGATCACCGCACTGCTGCCGGACACCGAGGGGGCCGTCCGCCACGGCGAACTGGACTGCGTCATCCGGCTCCAGCCGTCCCCGGCCAGCCAGACCTACACCGTCCGCCTGACCTACCGGCACGGCCGGCGCCCTCGGGTAACCGTCACCGACCCACCCCTCGAACTACACCCGGGCGCGGACGCACTACCGCACGTCTACCCCGGCGACGAACTGTGCCTGTACTACCCCGGCGAGTGGCACCACCACATGCTGCTGGCCACCACCATCCTGCCCTGGACCACCGAATGGCTAATCCACTACGAACTGTGGCTCATCACCGGGCGTTGGGCCGGCGGTGGCCATACCCACACCGCCGCGGGCACCACTGCGCACCTGCCCGCACCGGCTACCTGAACCACGACAACGCCAACCGCAGACAGCATCGGCGGAATCCTTCGCCACCTCGACCCTCGGCCTCCAGGGCCGCGACGCCATTCTTCATGTAGACCGTCATCCACCGAAGAGCAGGAGGCCGACATGTTCGACCGCAACGTGGACTACCCGACCGCCGTCGCCAGCTACGACAACGAAGGCCTGGACGCCGCCATCGACTGGTGCTGCGAGCACATCGAGAAAGACGACACGCTGACCGTGTGGACCAGCCAGAAGTCCAATCTGCGAAACTGCTCCAAACTGGAGCAGTTCGTGAACCGGCACTCCAACGTCGAACACATCACGGGCAGAGGCGGAGCGTTCGTCCGTGGACACGGCCCGGTGCTGATGGCGTGGGCAGACATGGACGACATCGGCGAGCTCGTGCAGTACAGCGGCCCCCGCATCCGCGCGCTATGCGTCATCGCCTGGAACGAGGATGCGATCAGGCCATGGGTATCCGCGGCGCAACCAGTCGTCCTCGGTGACAGCACGGCCTGGGAGAACCTCACGCTCGAACTCGAACCCATTGTCGTCGAAGCAATGAAGAGCCTCACCCTGACGATCAACCACAACAACACCATCTCGGCAGGCTTCGAGAAGGACACGGTCGTGAGCACCCTGCTCGCCCTCCACGACGCCCGCCTCCCGATGGACGGCGAGGCGATGCAAGCTTGGGCACTCACCCATGGGTGGTCCGGCAAGAACCCACAACGCCTGGCCAAGTACGTCCAGGACATCAACGCAGGCAAGCGTCCTCGCAGCCGTCACATTCTCCGCGCCGACTACATCGACCACCTCCGGCAACGCGCCGCAGCAGGAGAGTAACGGCGTCCGAAGGCTCGGCGGCCGACCTGACGGGCCCTGAACCGTCAACTGCCCAGCGCCTGCCGAAAGTCCTGGCTACCGGCATCCCAACACCACCGGGCCGACCGCCGTCGATCACCGCGCACGGACTTTCGCGTCGGGCAGCCGCTCTCCGGAAGGGGCCGGCGTTCGAGCCAGTCGTCGTCGCACGTGCCTACTCGGCCGCCTTCGCCCTACGCGTAGCCGTGATAGGCTTCGACTTAGACACAGGACGACCCTGAATAGCTTTCCTGGATTGTTCGGCACTCCACCGGACTAAAGCCGTCGTCGACAGACGATCACCCCAGGATCACCCCGGGTCCACATAGGACGAGACCTCTCGCTTCGGCGATCGTGTTTACGCAGGTCAAAGGCCGGTTAACAACCGTCGCCTTTGGCCCGATGGATCGTCTACTACAGCTTTTAATCCTTAGGTTCGGGGTTCGAATCCCCGGCGGCCCACCTCTTTGACCTGCGGGTTTCCGGCAGGCGGCTGTCTGTTGTGGTGCGTGGACGCTTGCTGGTCGCTCGTTGCCGCCTGGACCGTTTTGGTCGTATTTGATTCTCGCGGGGTGCCGTCGCGGCTCCCTGAACTACGTTCAGGCCGGATGCGGTGGCGTGGGCCCCGTAGCCCTCTGATGAAGGCCAGGGCGGTACGAGCGACTGTCACGCCCCGTTCCCGGACCGTCACGCCGAGAGTCGAATCTCAAACCCCTGTCGACAAGAAATGGCCTCCCGGCCTATCGTGTAACTAGTTACATCACTCCTGGGAGGCGGAGCATGGTGGATCGGATAGTGGTCATCGGTGCCGGCGTCTACGGCGCGGCGGTAACGGCCTCGCTCGCCCGACGCGGCGCTCGCGTCACCGTGGTGGACGCCGGGATGCCGGCCGAGGGCACCTCCGGCGCGACGTTCTCGTGGACCAACTCCTGCGGCAAGCAGCCACGGGCCTACCACGACCTGAACGTCGCCGGCATGCGGGCACACCGGGAGTTGGCGGCCGCGGTGACCGGCAGCGACTGGTATCACGAGGGCGGCAACCTGGAATGGGCGGCCGACGACGCCGGCCGTGCCAGGCTGCGCAAGAAGGTCGCCGGCGTGCTCGACTACGGGTACGAAGCGCGGTGGCTCAGCCGGGCCGAGGCGGCGCGCCTCGAGCCGGACCTCGATCCCGCCCAGTTGCCGCCGCACGAGATCGCTTTCTTCCCGTGCGAGGGCTGGGTCGAGCCGACCCGACTGATCGGCCACCTGCTCAGCACCGCGGTCGCCCGGGGCGCCGAGGTGGTGCGCGCCGATGCCGTCATCGCGATGGAGTTGCGCGGCGGCCTGGTTCGCGCGGTGTGGCTTGCCTCGGGGCGCCGGCTTCCCGCGGATGCCGTGGTGAATTGTGCGGGGCCGCGCGCCGCCGAGGTGGCCGAGCTCGCCGGGCTGATCCTGCCGATGCGCAACACCCGCGGCGTGCTGGTCTACAGCACGCCGGTTCCGGTCTCGATCTCTCGGGTGATCCACGCTCCCGAGGTCCATCTGCGTCCGGACGGCGGCGGGCGGATCCTGGCGCACTCCCAGGAGAGCGACAGTGCGGCACACGTGTCCGAAAGCGGGGAGATCAGCGTCGACCGGTCGGCGGTCGAGAAGGTGGTCCGGGCGGCCTGCACGCTCTACCCGGGGCTGCGGGGAGCGATGGTGGAGAGCGTACGGGTGGGTGAGCGGCCCATCCCCGGCGACGGGCTGCCGGTCCTGGGCCGGGTGGCCGCGCTGCCCAACTTCCACTTCGCCGTGTCGCACAGCGGGGCGACCCTGAGCCTGCACGCCGGCGACCTGGTCGCGGCCGAAGCGCTCGGCGAGAACCGGGACGACGCCCTGGCCGCGTTCCGGTGGGAACGACTCTGACCAACGACCAACCGCGGGAGGAACAATGGTGAGAACGACTGTCCTGCGTGGTGGCACCCTGGTTGACGGCCAAGGCACGGATCCGCGGCACGGCGTCGACATCGTCGTCGAGGGGAACACCGTCCGCGAGATAAGCCCCGCACGATCCGCCGACGCCTACGGAACAGCGGACGAGATCGTCGACGCGGCCGGAATGCTGGTGATTCCCGGGCTGATCAATAACCACACCCACGGCACCGCGTACGGACCGCTGTTCCCGAGCGGCCATGAGGGGCTGTCGCACGAGCAGGTGCTGGCCAACCTCGACCGGCATCTGCTGGAGGGGACGACCACGGTGCTCTGCGTGGACGGTTTCGTCACGGCCGAGGCACTGGCCGCCACGGACGACGCCCACCCGATCAACGTCAAGCTCGCCTCGTGCAACACCCCGTCATGTCTGGCGGCGGCAACCATCGCCGACGGCGGCGGCCTCGCCGAAGCGAACCGCGCCTTCACCGCGCGGCACGCGATAGCGGCCGGTGCGGTCGCGCTCGGCGAGATCGGGGCGGGGCACACCCTCGGCGGGGGTGGTGCGAGCTACATGTACATCCCGGCCGAGGTCGAGAAGCGTACGGGCAGGACCATCACGCCTCGGCAGGCGAACTCGCTGAAGATCGCGGTGCTGGGCCGGCACATCGCGGCGTCGGCGTTCGATCCGGACGCGGTCGAGCAGGCGTTGGCGGATGCGGGGCTGCTCGGCAAGCTGTCGGTCGAGGACACCCGCGTGATCGTCTCGGGCATCGTGCTGCCTGCCTTCGACATCGCCCTGCACGGGCTCGCCGAGGGTGCCGAGCAGGCTCGCAAAGCGGGTGTCCCGGTGGTGGTGCACAACGCCGCGGCGTCGATGACCCAGGTCGCCGCCATCGCGAGAACCGACGTGACGCTGATCGCCGGGCACTCCAACCACTCAAGCTTCGAGCTGCGCGAGGCCGTCGAGCACGCCGAACGGCTCAAGGAGCTGGGTGCGATCGTGGATGTTTCGACTCTGGACACCTTCGGCGCCCAGCGGCTCACCACGGGTCCGGAGTTGCTCTACGCGATGTTCTCCGCGGGAGTGGTCGACACGATCTCGACCGACTATGCGGGCGGTCACCACGACCCGATCCTGCTGGCGATCGACCGCTGCACGAAGGCCGGCGTGGTGGGCCTCCCGGCGGCGGTCGCGATGGCGACTGCCAACGTCGCGGACGCGATCCCGGGCGTGGCGCCCCGGCGCGGCCGTGTGGTGCCGGGCGCGATCGCCGACCTGGTGATGACCGACCCGGCGCAGCTGCACCGCGTACGGACCGTCATGATCGGTGGTGACATCGTCGTCCGTGACGGGCGGCGCGCCGTCGCCTGATCGGTCGGAGGGAGCCCGGTGAAGAGAGCAACCATCGGTGATGTCGCCGCGCACGCCGGCGTGTCCACGGCGACCGTCTCCCGAGTGCTCAACGGTGGCGCCGTCACCTCGGCGACGGCCACCAAAGTGTGGGCGGCGGTCACCGTTCTCGAATACACCCCCAACGCACTCACCAAGAGCATCTTCGCCGGTCGCTCACGCACGATTGGCGTTGTCATCCGAGACTTGAGCAGTCCGTTCTACCTCGACCTGATCCGCGGCATCGACGAGGTGGCCACCTCCGACGACAGTCTCGTCATGTTCGCCAACACCTTTCGGGACGTCGACCGCGAGGTCGCGCACGTGCGGACGATGGACGAGCACCGGGTGCGCGGGCTGATCGTGACGACCGGCGAGTCGGCCGACAGTCGTACCCGCCGAATGGCCGAAAGCGGCGTACCGTGCGTGATCGTCGCGCGCACCGTACGGCAGCCCCCGCCTGGCCTGCATTCGATCAGCCTGAACGACATCGAGGCCGGCCGCCTGATGGCCGCGCATCTGTCGGCGTACGGGCGGTCGTCCGTCGGCGTCGTCACCTCGGGGCGCCGGCCCTCGCAGGTCCAGCGAACGTTGGGGTTACGGCGGGCGCTCGTCAAGCTGGGTCTGCCGTTGCCCCGCGACGCGGTAGCCATCGCAGAGAGCGAGACGGAGGTGGGCACCGCGGTCGGCGCGCTCCTCGCGCGTGCACACGAACGTCATACACCGCTGGACGCGATCGTGTGCACCACAGGCCGCCTGACCGTCGCGGTCCACTCCGCGCTGGCCGCGCACGGTTTGGCGATCCCCGACGACATCGCGTTTCTCACGATGGATGACTTTCCGTGGGCAACCGCGCTGGGCATCACAGTCGTCGCCCAGCCCTCGTACGAAATGGGCCGGCAGGCGGCGAAACTCGTCGTCGAACGCCCGAACGAGTCGGTCAATCTGGTCTTTGAGCCCACTTTGGTCGCCCGGACCTCGTGCGGCGAAGCCGCACGGTAACGGAGAAGGACCTGCATGCGCGCGAGATGGAGCCGGAAGGAACCTCAGATGATCACAGACCCGACGATCCTGCGGATCGGTGAGGCCGTGCAGCTCAACCACGGAGGCAAGCGGGAAGCCGCTCGCCTCCGGTTCGAGGAACTCTGGGACGAGATCGGCGCAGAGCAGGGGGATCCCCTGCAACGCTGCACGCTCGCGCACGGGATGGCCGACGCGCAGGACGACGTGGAGCAGGAGTTGCTCTGGGATCAGCGGGCGCTGGCGGCCG
>Ga0307516_10005299_pt1 | contig 15521 bp, 13 predicted proteins | sample 19_EM_MG_FD_203310 | JGI IMG/M metagenome (GOLD analysis project Ga0307516, IMG submission 203310) | Populus trichocarpa ectomycorrhiza microbial communities from riparian zone in the Pacific Northwest, United States - 19_EM | ecosystem: Host-associated > Plants > Roots > Unclassified | place...
CTCGCGGATGCACGCGTCGGGCGCGTGCTCGTCATCACGCGCAAGCCCTCGGGCGTGACGCATCCGAAGCTGGTCGAGGTGATCCACGCCGATTTCGACGACCTGTCGGCCATCCAGTCGCAACTGGTCGGCCACGACGCCTGCTTCTTCTGCCTGGGCGTGTCGTCGATCGGCATGAGCGAGGACGACTACAAGCGCGTCACCCACGACCTCACGCTGAACTTCGGCCGCACGCTGGCGCGCCTGAACCCGGACATGGCGTTCTGCTACGTCACCGGCAAGAGCACCGACTCCACCGAGCGCGGCAAGGTGATGTGGGCGCGCGTGAAGGGGGCCACCGAGAACGAGCTGCTGCGCCTGTTCCGGCGCGGCGTCATGTTTCGCCCGGGCATGATGCGCGCCACGCCGGGGCAGAAGAACCTCAAGGGCTGGTACGGCGCGATTGCCTGGATCTACCCGATCGGGCGCTGGCTGGCGCCCGGCTCCTTCTGCACGTTGCAGGAGGTGGCCCAGGCGATGATCAACGCGGCGACGATCGGCTCGCCGAAGAAGGTTCTCGAGGTCAGGGACATCGTCGCGCTGGCCGCCGCTCCCCGCGCCTGAGCAGGCATCTTCTTCCGGACGTATGCTGTGCGGCGGTCCACCACGGACCGACTCGACAGGCCCGGAGACAAGCCGCCCATGACCGCTCCCCCGCAGCGCCTCGCGCTTCCCGTCGTCCTCGTCCTGATGGGCGTCTCTGGCTGCGGCAAGACCACTGTCGCCCAGCTCCTCGCCGAACGCCTGCACTGGGCGTACGAGGAAGGCGACGCGCTGCATCCGCCGGCCAACGTCGCCAAGATGGCCGCCGGCCATCCGCTGGACGACACCGATCGCGCGCCCTGGCTCGCCAAGGTCGCCGACTGGGTCGATGCGCAGCTCGACGCCGGCCAGAGCGGCGTGATCACGTGCTCGTCACTGAAACGCTCGTACCGCGCGCTGATCGATCGTCGCGGCAAGGGCGTCGAATTCGTCTACCTGCACGGCTCGCGCGAACTGATCGCGTCGCGCCTGGCCACGCGGCACGGCCACTACATGCCGGCCTCGCTGCTGGACAGCCAGTTCGCGACGCTGGAGGAGCCTGCCGCCGACGAGCCGGCGATCCGCGTCGAGATCGGCGAGCCGCCCGAAGCGATCGCCGCCGACATCGTCGAAGCCCTGGGCCTGCCGGCCTGAACGCGAGGAGCCCCTCTTGGCCATCACCCCCGACCTTGCCGCCAGCGCCGCCGGCCTCGCGCAGCCCGTCCTCAACGCGCACGACACGCAGGTGCTGGTCGTCGCCGCGATCGGCATCGCGATCATCGTGGCACTGATCGTCGGGCTCAAGCTGCACGCGTTCCTCGCGCTGACGGTCGGCGCGCTGTTCGTCGGCGTCGGCTCCGGTATTGCGCTGGGCAAGGTGACGGCGTCGTACGAGACGGGCGTCGGCGGCGTGCTGGGCTACGTGGGCGTGCTGATCGCGCTCGGCGCGATGGTGGGCAAGCTGCTGGCCGACTCGGGCGGCGCCGACAAGGTCGTCGACACGCTGCTGCGCGGACGACCGGCGACGCTGCCGTGGAAGATGGCCTTGATCGCCGCGATCATCGGCATCCCGATGTTCTTCGAGATCGGCCTGGTGCTGCTGATCCCCGTCGTGATGCTCGCGGTGCACCGCTCGAGCGGGCCGGCGATGCGCCTGGGCATCCCGGCACTGGCCGGCCTGTCGGTGCTGCACGGCTTCATTCCGCCCCACCCCGGGCCGCTCGCCGCCATCGCGATCCTGCACGCCAACGTCGGCGTCACGCTGGCGCTGGGGCTGCTGGTGGCCGTTCCGACGGTGGCCATCGCGGGCCCTTTGTACGGCATCGTGGCCGCCCGGCTGGTGCCCATTGGCGCCGCCGGGGCAGGCCTGGCCGTCACGCAAGGCAGCGGCGCGAAGGCGGCCGCGAGCGACCAGGATCCGCAACCCACGCACAGCCCCGCCTTCGGCACCATCCTGGCGACATTGCTGTTCCCGCTGGTGCTGATGCTCGGCAAGGCCGGCGCCGACATCTTCCTGGACAAGGCCGCGGCCGCGCGGCCGCTGCTCGACTTCGTCGGCGATCCGGTATTCGCGCTGCTGATGGCCGTGCTGCTGGCAATGGTGACCCTCGGGACCGCGGTGGGCTTCACGCCGGCCGTCCTCGGCAAGAAGATCGGCGCCAGCCTGATGCCCGTCGTCGGCGTGATGCTGATCGTGGGCGCCGGCGGCGGCTTCAAGCAGTGCCTGGTCGATGGCGGCACCGGCGCGGCGATCGCCAAGATCGCGCTGGCGGCGGGCCTGTCGACGCTGCTCCTGGGCTGGATCGTCGCGGTGCTGATCCGCCTGGCCACCGGCTCGGCCACGGTCGCCACGGTGACGGCGGCGGGCATCGTCGCGCCGTTGGCCGCGGGCCTGGCACCGACGCAGCTGTCGCTCGTGGTGCTGTCAGTCGGCGCGGGCTCGCTGTTCTTCTCGCACGTCAACGACGCCGGCTTCTGGCTCGTCAAGGAGTACTTCGGCATGACCGTGGGACAGACGATCAAGACCTGGTCGATCATGGAGACGGTCATCTCCGTCGTCGGGCTCGCGCTGACCTTCGGGCTCTCGCTGGTCCTCTGATGCCAACAATGCCCGGAATCGCGCACCCGTTGCGCGCTCCCGTGCGAGCGCGCGAGATGCTCATGTAAAACTGGGAGACCAGGCGAGGCGGCCGGCCGGAAGTCCGCCTCGCACGGTGACAGCGCTGCCCGGATCCCTCCGCCCGGGCAAACGATATCGACGCCACGACGTCGAAGAGGTTCGAACCGGTGACCGTTTCCCGCGAACAGCCGATCCCGCCCGGCCAGAGCGCCTCGCACCTGTTGCGCGACCGCCGCCTCGTGCAGGCTACCTGGGCCATCTGCCTCGCCATCGGCGCGACCGCCATTCCCGACGTCCTGTCCCGGCAGTGGTGGAACCTGCCACCGCTGTTCATGGGCCTCGCCGCCATGGGCATCGTGCTCTGGATGGTGCGCATCGACCGTCGCAACGGCGCCGTCGTGCTGCTCCTGGCGTCGCTGTTCGCCATGGTCAGCGGCCTGATGTGGCACAACGGCGGCCTGCGCGACACCTCCCTGCTCGCGTTCCCCTGCATGCTCGTGTTCGCCGCGATGCTGGGCACGCGCCGGCTCTATTTCGGGCTGCTCGCCGCGATGCTGGCGATGATCGCGCTGCTGCTGGAGGCCAGCATCCACGGCTGGAAGAGCACCGAGCTCCCGCCGCTGTCGTACAACACCTTCGTCGACCTCGCATCGGTGCTGTTCGTCACCAGTGTCATCGCGTGGCTGATGGCCAGCGACCTGCACACCGCCCTCGACGCCGTCCACGCGCACAACGCGCAGATGGCGGCGACGCAGCAGCGCATGGAGATCATGGCGACGCACGACGCGCTGACGGGACTGCCCAATCGCAGCCTCGCGCGCGACCGCTTCGAGCAGGCCGCCGGCGCCGCGCGCCGGAGCGAGCACAGCGTCGCGATGCTGTACCTGGACCTCGACAACTTCAAGAACGTCAACGACACGCTGGGCCACAACTCGGGCGACACGCTGCTCAAGCTGGTCAGCGAGCGCCTGTCGTCGCTGCTGCGCACTGCCGACACCGTCGCCCGCCTGGGCGGGGACGAGTTCCTGCTGCTGGTGCCCGAGGTCGCCGACGGCGCTGCCGCGGCCGAGATCGCCAACAAGGTCGTCAGCGGCCTGATGGCGCCGTTCGACGTCATCGGCATGGAGATCTTCGCCGGATGCTCGCTGGGCGTCACGATGTTTCCCGCCGACGGCAACGATTTCGACAGCCTGCTGAAGAAGGCCGACATCGCGATGTACCGCGCCAAGGAATCGGGCCGCAACGCGTTCCGGTTCTGGGACGGCGAGATGAACGCCAGCGTGGTCGAACACGTGGAGCTCCTGTCGGCGTTGCGCGCGGCGCTCGCGCACCAGGACTTCACCTTGTCCTACCAGCCGCAATTCGACCTGCTCAGCGGCCGCCTGATCGGCGCCGAGGCGCTGCTGCGCTGGCGCCACGCCGAGATGGGCAACATCTCGCCGGCCCGCTTCATTCCGCTGGCCGAACGCTCGGGCCTGATCATCCCGATCGGCGACTGGGTGCTGCAGGAGGCCTGCGCCCAGGCCCAGCGCTGGCGCGCCGCGGGCTGGACGGACCTGACGATCTCGGTCAACGTGTCGCCGGTGCAGTTCAAGCGCGGCAGCGTCGAGAACTCCGTGGCCCAGGCCCTCGCCGACTCGGGCCTGCCGAGCGCCAACCTCGAGCTCGAGCTCACGGAGTCCCTGTTGATCCAGGACTCGCTGGCGCTGGCCGAGAGCCTGGCCAGCCTGCGGCGCATGGGCGTGCGCTTCGCGATCGACGACTTCGGCACCGGCTACTCCAACCTGGCCTACCTCAAGCGCTTCGAGGTCGAACGCCTGAAGATCGACCAGACGTTCGTGCGGCGACTGACCGACGACGTGCAGGACCAGGCCATCGTGCGCGCCATCGTCCAGATGGCCAGCAGCCTGAACCTGTTCACGGTCGCCGAAGGCGTCGAGGATGGCGCGACGCTGGCGCTACTGGGCGACCTCGGGTGCCAGCAGGGACAGGGCTTCCACTGGTCGCCTGCGGTACCGGCGCTGGAGTTCGAGGCGTTCCTCAGGGCGTAGCGACGGCAGATCACTGCTCGCACACTCGTGCCGGATGCCGGTCCGCTCAGGACCCGACGCATTTCGAGGCGGGCGCGACGGACTGCTTCCGGAGGTGTCTGGCATCTCGAATCGCGCAGTGCACCAGTCGATAGCCGCAGCATCGTTCGCGATTCGCAATGCCTGACGCCGGCCCCGCTCGGGATCGGCGTCAGGCATCGCCTCATCCGCGCGGAACGTCATCGCGATCGCCTTCGTCGCAGCGCGGATGAGGAGATGCCAGACACCTCGGGTCGCCGCCGCGCGATGCTGCGACTCGATCAGCGCGCCAGCATGTCCCGCAATCGCTCCAGCGCTTGCGCGAAGCGCGCAATCTCGAAATGCTGCGGATCGTCGTGCGCCCCGGCGATGCCTTCGTCGAGCGCCGCGTGGAACGCCGGTACCAGCCAGTCCCCGCGCCGCGCGCTCGCGGCCGCGTACAACAGCGCCATCTGCGCGTACTGCGCGTCGGTGAATCCCGGCAGGGGCGCGATGCGGTCGTTGCGCGCGAGGCCCGCCGGATCACGTCGGCGCGGCTGCGCGAACTCGGTGTGCAGGAACAGCCCGCGCGCGGCGATGCCGATGCGCCGCATCTCGAGTTGCGTCGCGCGCCAGGGCGTGCGGTAGTCGTGGCCCAGCAGCGTCTCGCCGTTGCGATTGACGAACATGTGCGCGACGGCGTCGGGGCCGGCGAACCGGGCCAGGTCGTTCAGTGCCGGCGCATCGTCCGGCGGAAAGGTCGTCGCGTCGCCCAGCCACGGCACGCTGGTGTCATGCAGCACGAAGTAGCGCGCGGCGGGCGCAGCCGGGTCGTCGTCGCGCGCGTGCGAGAGCGGCGCGTCGAGCGAGCCACCGATCGCGGCATCGCCAATGCGCAGTCGGGCCAGGTACCGGCGCAGCTGCGGCTTCAAGTCGCCGACGGGCTGGCCGATCAGCGCGGCCAGCGACTCGGGCAGCACCGCCGGCTGCGGCGACACGACGCCGCCGGTGGCCACCGGTCGGAGCAGGCAACGCGCCTGCGTCAGCGCGTCGCCCGCGAACTGCAGGGTCGCGACGTCGAATCCGCACGGGCCGATCGGCAGCTCGAGGCGCGTGAGCGCGGCGCAGCCGGCGAGCGCGAAGCCAGCGGCCAGGCCGGCAGCGAGGCAGGCGACGCGGGCCTGTCGGAACGGCGGTCGGGACATGCGGGCATTGTGGGCCCGCTCCGCGGTCCCGGCTCAGCGCGCGGCGACGGTCTTGCCGGTCTTCTTCGGCTGGTAGCCGTCGGTCAACGTCCCCAGGAACGCGACGATGTCGTCGATCTCGCGGTCGTCCAGCCGCGGCTTGCCCCCGGGCAGCGGCGCGAACGGCACCTCGTGCGACACGTTGGGCCAATAGCGTTCGGGCAAATCGTCATAGCCGGCCTGGCCGCCCGGACGCGAGTACCACTTCGCCGGCGCGGTGTCGCGCGTCGCGTAGAAGGCCACCGCGTCGCGCAGCGTGCGAATCGCGCCGTTGTGGAAGAAGCGCTGGCGCAACGCCACGTTGCGCAGCGACGGCGTGCGGAACAGGCCGCAGTACTCGGGGTGGCTCGCGAGATCGGTGCGCAGCGGGCCGCACAGGCCGAGATCGAAGAACGCCGGGTCGCGGTTGGCCGGCAGCTCCGCGTTGCGCGGCACGCCCAGCGCGACGAAGCCGAAGTCGGTGAAGATCGGCGGCCGGTTCGTGGAGGTCTTGCGCGTGCTCGGATGGCAGCTGGCGCAGTTGCCCTTCTTCATGTCGTTGAACAGCGCCATGCCGCGCGCCTCGGCCGGGTTCAGCGTCGCCGTGTCGCGCAGCCACGCGTCGAACTTGCTGTCGAACGGATGGAAGTCGGGCGAGGTCTGCTCGTAGGTCTCGAGCGCCACCGTCACCCATACCAGCGTCGAATCGGGGTCGTCGAACACGTTCTCGCCCGGCGCGCTCAGCACGCGGCGGAACTCGTCGGCATACGACGTCGTGCGCAGCCGCGTCACCACGGCCGCGCCGTCCGCGTTGGCCATCTCGTTGGCGTCCATCAGCGGCATCAGCGCCTGGTCGTGCGCCGTGTCGACGCGGCCGTCCCACGTGCGCCCACCGGTCGGGCCCTGGTCGTCGACGCCCAGCGTGACCTCGGACTCGAGGAAATGCTGCGTGAACGCGATGGGCGCATGCGCGTAGCGCAGCGACGGCGTGTTGCGAAAGCCCAGGCGGTCCAGGTCCGGGCCGCCGGCCTGCACGGGGCGCGCATTCGGCGGCCCGAACGCCTTGGCGGGGTCGTGGCAGCTCGCGCACGACTGCCGGCCCGAGGCCGAGTACGCCGGGTCCATGAAGATGCGCCGGCCCAGGTCGCTCAGCTGCGCCACCGTCGGCCGGTCGCCGTACATCAGCGGGAAGTGGGTCTCGGTACCCGTGGGCTCGGGCGCGTTGCCCGAGCACGCCTGCGCGAGACGTGCGATCGCGAGCAGGCACGCGAACGCGACGAGCAGGGTCGCGAGCGCGTGCAGCGCGCGACGCGCGCGGGAGACGTCCAGCCGCATCGCGTGCGGTGGATCAGTGGCGACGACGCGAGAAGCCGCGCGTCGACAGCAGCGCCAGCCCCGCCAGCATCAGCGCGGCCGACGACGGCCAGGGCACGGTGGACACGCGCATCCCGACCGACAGCGGGCTGTCGGCGTAGCTGAAGCCGGCGTCGCTGGTCGAGGCGGTCATGGAGAGCGGATGCGGCGCGCCGGTGTCGAACAAGGCCCCGGTGGCGCTGCCAGCGCCGAGCGTGTCGTCGCCCTGGATCTCGAATTCGATCCAGTAGCTGCCGGCGGCCACGTGCCAGCCGGCCAGGCCGGAGACGCCGTTCCAGCCGTCGGCGCCGAACGTCGCAGTCGTCGTGTACAGCAGCGTGCCGGGGCCGGCGCCGCCGTCGGCGGCGAAGAGCGAGACGTCGAAGGTCTCGCCGGCCGTGCCGCCCAGGATGTGGCCCTGGATCGCGCCGATCTGCGCGGCCTGCGTGAAGGTGACCGCGCCGGCGACCCAGTCGACGGCGTCGAACGCGAGCGCGCCGACCGCGTTGCCGTCCGGCGTGCCGGTGTCGACGAGCGTCGCGGCCCGCGCGTGCGGCGCGAGCGCGAACAGGGCCGCGGCGGCGAGCGAAGCAAGGAGAGGCTTGGTCATGGGGCGGCTCACGGCGCGATGAAGTATTGGCCGATCAACTGCGTCGGGCCGAAGTTGGCGCTGAAGCCGTAACCCAGGATGTCGACGCCGCCGTCGGCATGTACCTTCACCGTGGCCCAGGCGTAGTCGCGGTCGGTGGCCGGGTTCGCCAGCACGCCGGCGGTGGCCTGCGCCGCCGTCGGGTCGAACGGCGAGCCGCCGGCGCCCACGATCACCTGGTACGCGCCGCCCAGCGGACGCGAGACGTGATACGTGTGCATGTGGCCGGTGAAATACGTCGCGTGGTATTGCTCGATGACGCTCCAGAACGCATCGCGCTTGACGGTGGTGGTCGGCGTGGCGTCGAGCCCGGAACCGGCGACACCCGGCGCATAGGCATACGTGAAGGCCGGCTTGTGGCCGAACACGAACATGCGCTTGGCGCCGCGGCCCGACGCGGCGGCCAGGTCGGCGGCCAGCCACGCGGCCGGGGCCGAAGTCTCCTGGCCCACCGGGTCGGTGTTGATCACCGCGAAGTGCAGGCCCTGGACGTCGAAGCTGTACGAGAGCTTGCTCTGGTCGGTGGTGAGCGAGTCGGGGCTGTAGCCGACGGCCGGGCCGTAGGCGACGTTCTGCGGCGCGACGCCCAGCACGTTGGCGAAGCGCGCGGTGTCGACGATCAGGTCCCCCATGTTGGCGGCGTAGGCCTGCTCGTTCTCGACCTTGGAGACTTTCTGGCCGTCGCTGTTCTTGGGGCAGGCCTTGCACTCGGTCTCGTGGTTGCCGGGCACCGGGAACACGTAGGTGCCGGTCTCGGGCAGCGGCGCCACCATGCCGCGCCAGAACGCGTACTGGCGATAGTGCTTCATCAGGTCGGAGCCGACGATGTCGGCCGTCGTCGCCGGCGCAACCGGGCCGCTGATCGCGCTTTGCGTGGCGTTGGACGTGTAGCCGAAGTTGGCCCAGCCGTAGCCGTTGATCATGTCGCCGTTGAAGAACAGCATCGTCGACTTCTGCGACTGGATCGTGCGCAGGATGCGCGAGAACGCCTTGGTGTTCTGCAACCACGTCGCATCCTGGCCGGAGAGCGTCGCACCGACGCTGGCCTGGTCGTAGGTGTTGGGATCCTGGCGCGAATCGCCCACGGTCGAGAAAGTGAGCACCACGGGCGTCGTGTCCTGAGCCTGCGCGGCGGACGCCAGGGCGGCGGCAACGGCGAGCAGCGTGGCCCTGGCGAGCGTGGCGGCGCCCTTGGCTGGGGAGTGCATCATGGTCGTCCTGTCCGGGTTTGTTGTCGTTCCCCGGCGAAAGGCGCGAGGCGATGGCGACTGTAGAAAGCCCGGATGACGCTCTCGTGAACGATCGATGACAGGGCCGGACGGCCCCAGGGCGGCAGCCTCAGGACTGTGCGGGCGCGGCTGCGGCCGGCGGCGCCACGCAGCCGGCGCGCCGCTCGGCCCAATAACCGACATTGCCGATGACGACGATGGAGCCCGAGATGATCGCGCTGACCGCCGTCACGCCGGTCGCGGCGATCACCATCGCCGCGCAGCCCTGGTTGCTGCAACCGCTGATCGTAGCCACCTGGATGGCCTGCAGTTCCATGTGGTGCGTCACCACCCGGCAGTCCGGGTCGTAGCTCGCGATCGTGATCGGCACCACCACGCACGCGGACAACAGCGCGCAGGCGAGGACGACAGCGGAGGCAAGACGCAGCGGCATGGTGTCTCGCAGTATCCTCCACGCGCTCACTGGCGCGCGCGCCAGACGCGCGAGTCAGCGCCCCGTGGCGATCGCGGCCTTGTCCTCCGTCAGGCTGCCGATCGCACCGGCCTTGAAGGCCTCGGCTTCGGCCTCGCCCTCGGCAACTTGCGCCGGCGCACGGAGATCGACCGCGAACCAGAACAGGTTGCCTTTGGAGCGCCCGGACTGCACGTGGATGTCGCCGCCCATCTGGCGCACGAACTCCATGCAGATGAGCAGGCCGAGGCCCGTGCCCTGGCTGCGCTGGCCGGCATTGCCGACTTGCTCGAAGGGCTTGAACAGGCGCGCCGCCTCGGCATCGGTCAATGGCGTGCCCTCGTCCTCGACCTCGAACAGCGTGTGACCGGACGCCAGCGCACTCAGGCGCACAGTGACCTGGCCGTCGCCGGAGAACTTGACCGCGTTGTCCAGCAGGTTCAGCAACACCTGGCGCAGGCGGCGCGCGTCGGCATACAGGATCTTCGGCACCGCCGGCGCGACGTCGCACTGCAGGCGCAGGTTCGGCTTCTGGCGGACCTTGACGTCGATGATGTCCGCGATGACGCGGAGGAAGTCGGCCGTCTGGATGTCCGAGGGGCAGAGCTCGAACTTGCCGGCCTCGATCTTGGCCAGGTCCAGGATGTCGTTGATCATCAGCAGCAGGTGTTCCCCGCAACGCCGGATCGTGCCGACGCTGACCCGCTGGTGCTCCGTCAGGTTCTTGTCTTCCTGCAGCAACTGCGCGAACCCCAGGATGCCATTGAGCGGGGTGCGCAGGTCGTGGCTCATGGTGGCGAGGAACCGGCTCTTCGACTGGTTGGCCGATTCGGCGCGCTCGCGTTCGTGCGCTTCCTCGCGCAGCGCGTCGACGGCCTGCGCAAGCTCCGTCGTGCGCTCGATCACCCGGCGCTCGAGGCGCGCATTGGCCTCGCGAATCGCGACCTCGGCCTGGGCGCGCCCCATGGCATAGCGGATGGACCGCACGAGCAGCGCACCGTCCACGCGACCCTTGACCAGGTAGTCCTGCGCCCCCACCCGCAGCGCCTGTTCGGCGACCTCCTCGTCATTCGAGCCGCTCATGACGACGAGGGTGGGCACCGTCACGTTCTGGGCAAACAGGCGGCGCACGGTCTCCAGGCCCGAGCTCTCCGGCAGGCCGAGGTCGAGAATCACGACATCGGCTCCCACGCGACGCAGGCTTTCGAGCCCGCTGGCGAGGCTCTGCACCCATGTCAGTTCGAATTGCGGACCGGAGCGGCAGGCGTCGACGAACATCTCGGAGATCAGGCGTGCGTCCGCCGGGTTGTCTTCGATCAGCAGTACCTTGACATCGACGGCCATGAACGGCTCCTCAGTTGGGAGGCAGGGTGACGACGGAGAGCCAGAAATGCTCGATGGCCTGCACGATGCGATTGAACTGGTTCAGGTCCACGGGCTTGGTCACGTAGCAGTTGGCATTGAGGTGATAGGCGCGCAAGACGTCTTCTTCTGCCTGCGAGGTGGTGAGCACGACGACCGGGATCGTTCGCAGCGACTCGTCCTTCTTGATGACGGCCAGGACTTCGCGGCCATCCTTTTTCGGCAGGTTCAGGTCGAGCAGGATCACATCGGGCCGCTGCGCCTGCTCGTACGGGGCGCGCCGGTAGAGGTAGTCGAGTGCCGCCACGCCGTCCTCGACGACGTTCATCCGGTTGTTCACCTTGCCGGTCGAGAGCGCTTCCCGGGTCAATCGGACGTCCCCAGGGTTGTCCTCGACCATCAGGATCTCGATGGGCCGGCCGGTTCTCGGCTCAGTCATGAACGTCTCCTCCACTTTCGCGAAACTGGACAGCCAGGGTGCAGAAGCGTGAGCTTGGAGCCTGAACTCGAGGCCGTCAACAGTCGGACTACCCATTGTGCGCTCATCGATTTGGATTAGAAAGTCGCATCAAATCAACTGATCGATCAGATCTGACTGGCCTGATGATGATTTATCCGAAAGCGGCGAAGTCACGCTAGGAACCTTGTTGGCGGGGGCTACGGCCGAGTTGCCAACCCTACAACTGGAGACTCCATGAAACACCTCACCGTCAAGAAGCAACTGATCCTTGCTTTCTCAGCGCTCGCCGCGCTCGTGCTCATCGTTTCGCTGCTGTCGTTGTACGCGCTGCGTGCGTCGAACTCGGCCTTCGTGCACTACGTGGGCGAGTCGTCCGTGCAGGAGCACCTGGCGGTCGAGGTTCGCAGCGCCGCCAACCGGCGCGCGCTCGCGGTGCGCAATCTCGTGCTCGTCGCCAGCCCGGCGGAGCGCGAGGCGGAGCGCCGCACACTGGAAGCGGCCCACGGCGCCCTGCACGAGGCCCTGGACAAGCTCAAGACGTCGACGGCCGCCGCCAGCGACACCGATGACAAGGAGCGCGCGCTGATCGCGGCGATCGACAAGGTCGAGGCCGCCTACGCGCCGGTGGCTCGCGACATCGCCGCTCTGGCGATGGCCGGCAAGAACACCGAGGCCATCGAGAAGATGAACACGCAATGCCGGCCGCTGTTGGAGGCCCTGCGCGCGGCGACGGGCGAGTACGTCGCGTTCAGCCAGAACCAGGCACGCCAGAGCGTCGACGAATCGGAGGCGGCCTTCACCACGCAGCGGGCCTGGTTGATCTGCATCAGCGCCGCAAGCCTGACCATCGCGGCCCTCCTCGGCTTCTTCATCACGCGACGCCTGTTGAGCAGCCTGGGCGCCGAACCGATGGCCCTGAGCGCGGCGGCACGCCGCGTCGCCGAGGGCGACCTCAGCCCCGTGGCGGGCGCGGACGTCGCCCCGACGCGCAGCGTGCTGGCGTCGATGGGCGCCATGCAGCGCAACCTGGTATCGCTGATCGGGCAGGTCCGGGTCAGCTCCGACAGCATCGCGACCGCATCGGCGCAGATCGCCACCGGCAATGCCGATCTTTCCATGCGCACGGAGCAGCAGGCCAGCGCCCTGCAACAGACGGCCGCCTCCATGCAGCAACTGACCGAAACGGTGCGGCTCAACGCGGAGAGCGCCCAACAGGCGAACCAGCTCGCCGGCACGGCGGCCGACGTCGCGGTCACCGGCGGCAAGTTCGTCGAGGACGTCGTCGTCACGATGGACGACATCAGTGCCGCCAGCCGCAAGATCGCCGACATCATCGGCGTGATCGACGGCATCGCATTCCAGACCAACATCCTGGCGCTCAATGCCGCGGTGGAAGCGGCACGTGCAGGCGAGCAGGGCCGCGGCTTCGCGGTGGTCGCGAGCGAAGTGCGCAACCTCGCCCAGCGCAGCGCGAACGCCGCCAAGGAGATCAAGATGCTGATCTCGGACTCGGTCAGCAAGGTCGAGACCGGGGGCAACCTGGTGGGCCAGGCCGGCGAGACGATGCGCGACATCGTGCGCCAGGTTCGCCACGTGAGCCAACTGATCGGCGAGATCTCCGCGTCCACCTTGCAGCAGACCAGCGGCATCTCGCAGATCAACCAGGCGGTCACCTCGCTCGACCAGGGTACCCAGCAGAACGCGGCCTTGGTCGAGGAAAGCGCGGCCGCCGCCGAAAGCCTGCGCCAGCAGGCGCACGGCCTGACGGAAGTGATCGGCGTGTTCCGGCTCCAACCGCACCCGGGCGACCAGCCGCGCGCCTGAACAGGCCCTAGACCGCGACCAGTTGGGCGCGGAAGGTATAGCCGAGCTTGGGCTCGGAGTGCAATGGAACGGTCGACGGTGTGGCCCGCTCGATGCGACGCCGCAGCCGGTAGATGGCGGCGTGCAGGAAATTGTCGGCTTCCTTCAACGGATCGCGCCCGAGCCGCTCGCACAGCGTGGCGCGGGTGACGATCGCTCCGTCCGCGGAGACGAAGCACTCGATCACCGCCAGGTCGTGGTCGCTCAGCTCGATGCGCGTGCCTTCGGGGGCGACCAGCTTGTGCGCGGCACGGTCGAGCCGCCACACCGTCGCCTGCGCGCGGCTGCCCTCGACGCGACGGTACACGGCCTCGATGGCCAGGCCCACCTGCTCGAAGCGCACCGGCTTCATCAGGTGCATGTCGGCGCCGGCGCGCATGACCGAATCGAACACCTCCGCCCCGGCACGCCCCGAGACGACGACGATCCCCGCCGTCCCCTTGCGACGAATGAGGCGGACCAGGTCCACCCCATCGACGCCCGGCAGCATCAGGTCGATCAGGTAGAAATCGAATTCGAAAGCGCCGGGCGACGTGAGGAACTCGTCGCTGTCGTCGAACACGGTGACGGCGACATCGTGCTGCCGCAGGAACTGCGCGAGGTAACCGGCGTAGTCGCTATCGTCGTCGACGATGGCCAATGTGGATGGAAACGCACTCACTCGTTCAAGCCTCGACACCCTGCGGAATGCAAATGCGCACGATCGTACCTCGCGGCGCATTCGGCAGCAGCTCGATCCGGCCGCGATGCAGTTCCACCACCCGGCGCACGATGTAGAGGCCGAGCCCGGCACCGGTGCCGGCGCGGGCGTTCTGGCCGCGTGTCCCCTTGTCGAGCACGGTGGGCTGCAGTGACGGGGCGATGCCCGACCCCTGGTCCATGACCTCGAAGCACAGCGAGGGCGGATTCTCGCTGTCGCTCACACGCAGGCGCACCGGCGAGCCCGGCGGCGAATAGGCCAGGGCGTTGACCAGCAGGTTGCACAGCGCCAGGCGCATCATCATCGGCTGCAGCTGGGCCGTGCGCAATTCCGAGCACGGCTCGACCGTCACGCGAGCACGCTCGTCGAGGCCGATATCGCGAACGACCAGTTCGACCAGCGTGTCGAGATCGGTCTCCGCGAGCGTTCCGCGCTCGCCGACGGCCAGCAAGGTGGCGGCCGCCAAGGTATTGTTCAGGGTGCCCATCACATGATCGAGCACGTGCTGCGCACGCTCCAGCGACGCACGGATATCCGGCCGCGCCGGCTTGCCGGAATCGACGATGGCCGCTGACGCGCTCTGCAACGCGGCGGAGGCGTTGTTCAGAGGCTGGCGAACCTCGTGCGCCAGCAGTTCCAGCAGCTCCCCGCGTTCGCGCAGGATCTGCTCGCGCTCGTCGAGCAGCCGGCGCAAGCCTTCGGACTCGCTCTCGGCCTGGCGCAGGTTCGCGCGCTCGGTGGCGAGCTCGCGCGCGCGCTCGAGCTCGCTGGTCAGGGCCACCTCGGCCAGGTGGCGCCCCATCGCATAGCGGATGGCGCGCACGAGTTGCGTGCTGTCGACCTTTCCCTTGACGAGGTAGTCCTGCGCCCCCGACTGCAACGCGCGCACCGCGATGTCTTCGTCGTCGAGCCCGCTGAAGACGACCAGCGCAGGCATCCGCTGCGCATGCGCACACAGACGCTGCACGGTCTCCAGGCCCCGGCTTTCCGGCAGGCCCAGATCCAGGAGCACGACGTCGACGCCCCCGGCGCGCAGGCGCTCGACGCCCGCGGCGAGGCTGTTCACGGTCTGCAACTCGAAATCGAACACCAGGCCGCCCGCGTCGGCGAGCAGCGCAGTGATCAGCCGGACGTCGCCGGGGTCGTCTTCGATGAGCAGAACCTTGACCGGATTGTTCACTGTGTGCGTTGGGCTGGGACAGTCGTCCGACGATGCGATTCTGCGCCCTGGATGGCGAAACGACCCATGCCGCAGCTCAGGCCTCGACGTTCATGCGCGGCAACATGAACCGGAACGCGCAGCCCTGCATCGGCGCTCGCTCGACCCAGATGCGCCCGCCATGGCGCTCGACGATCTTCTTGCACAGCGCCAACCCAATCCCGGTGCCGGGATACTGCGTGCGCCCGTGCAGGCGCTGGAACAGGACGAATATTCGCTCGAAGTATTCCGGTTCGATGCCGATGCCGTTGTCCACGATTGAAATGCACCAGCCCTCGTCCGAA
>Ga0307516_10005300_pt1 | contig 15518 bp, 25 predicted proteins | sample 19_EM_MG_FD_203310 | JGI IMG/M metagenome (GOLD analysis project Ga0307516, IMG submission 203310) | Populus trichocarpa ectomycorrhiza microbial communities from riparian zone in the Pacific Northwest, United States - 19_EM | ecosystem: Host-associated > Plants > Roots > Unclassified | place...
TCGCTATCATCGCGTTAGCGCCCCGACGATGTTGTGGCCAGAGGTTCGACGGGGAGGGTGCCATCGTCCAGTATGGAGATCGGCCACAGCCTCTCCTTGAGTTATTCTCTGTCCACGGCCCGGGGTGAACGCAGGACTCGTTTCGGAAGCCACACAATCCGCAACCAAAATTTCCAGGAAACGCGAAACGACCAGGAATTTTTCCCGTCTCACGTAGGGCACCAGCACTGTCACCCCCGATCTGGGGAGCATGGCGGGCTGCTGTGCATCCGATCGGCCAACCCTACGGGAGTCACCCACCAAACAGAGACGTTGGACAGTGTGGACATGACACAGGTCAGTTGGGTCATATAGGGTTTCGTCTGACACCTGGATACCTCTTTCGTTCGTGCATGCCATGGGGCGCATGCTCCCATCGGTTATACATCGTCGGGCCGGAATGTTTCGACTTGCCTCGTTTTTGTTACCCCCTTGGCACAAATACAAAGGGGACGACCTACGGTAAAACTCGCAATTATCACGACCTGCTAGCCGAATGATCTCGAGCTAAAATCCAGCGACAGGACTTCGCTCTTGGCCCGATTCAGGTTGGCCGGCGTTATTTAAGTCGTCGTCGAGTGATCCCATTCCTCTACACTCTCCACAGGACACATCCACCGCTCCGCGGGCGCAGACGCTGCAGATCCAGAATGTCCATCTTCAACCCCAACACCCCCCAGCTAAAGGCCACCCAGAAGTTGATCGACGCCTACACCACTCGCGATATCAGCAAGATTGGCGCGGTCTTCTCGAGGGATTATAGACACCAGACGTTGCCCAAGTCAATTGGCCCGCCTGAAGAAGGGAGAGAGGAGTACATCAAGAGGTGTGGAGGGCTGTTACCCTCGTTCACCAAGTTCGAAGTACGTATCCAACGCTGGGTAACCATCCTCAGGCTCCCAGACTCACATTCTCCGCCCGTAGGTGACGGTCCACAGCGTGGTTGAAGCACCAGGGAAAGTTATCATGCACGTTCGTCCCTCTACACACAACCGTCACGTTGTTTCAGGCAGTGACCCATAACCATGACGTAGGCGACAAACCTGATCTCTACAATCTACGGCGCCCCACACGCCTACGAGGCTATCTTCACCTTATCTTTCGTCGAAGAGGATGGGGAACTCAAGCTCTCCCGGTGTGAGGACTTCATCGACTCTCAGGCCTTTGTTCCCTTCGTCAAGGCTGCGGCCGAGGGAGTTCTTACTTCGTAGATTCAAACTGTACACGTAAAAAGCTATGTAGGAATGCGTATCGTACAACGGAGTTGATCGTCCTCGATCGTAACGACAACGAACACAGAAAAGCTGGAAACGAGAAGTGGATGGAAACGCCATCTTTACAACAGTACTAGCCCTCTACGACCATCGTACTTGTTCATTTGGGTCGTTGTAGAGCTGTCATCAATGCCTCGATGCCCTTCATTCCCATGCCACCCTTGGGGAAACAAATGTACAACTGCGTCGCTTATTAACCCCATAAATTCGACTCTAAGATCAGGGGGAAACATACCGGTTCCGGGTGAATCCCAAACTTCGCCCTGAAGTCGGTCTTAGCAGAGAACGATGGGAAGGCGTGGGTCAAGCCGTTGTATGCCTTCTCCAAGGCCATGACGCGGAAGCCTCCGACATTATCCGTCCGGTCAAGCTTGGCTGTCGAGCCCGCCCCGAACGTGGCAGATCGTACACCCACTTCACCCAGCTTCTTGATGGCATGGGTAAGGAGGTATTCGATCGCCCCCAAAGGGGCCCCAGGGAAGTCCAAAGCCCACTTGATCTGAAAGCCATGTACGGGAGCAAGCTGAGCGAGCACGACCAATGCGCAGATCTTCAATCCGAGTGAGACCTAGTGGACTGGTTGTCGGTCGAAGTGAATCAACTTACGGTCCCGTTGGAATCCTTCGCGTAGAAGTACTTCCTATGTTTTGAATCATCGAACGGTCGCAGTCCGGTCAAATGGACCTGCGTTCCCTTCCTGTGAACCTCCCAGTCTGCCAAACGTTTGTTGACCAACTCCCGAGTGCGTTCGTCGACCTCGCCATCGACCTCGACGATCTTCACACCTTCCCTCTCTGCGCGGTGAACCTTCCGCCTCACGGTCTTGTCATTCTTCTCAGGCTCGACCTCCATGGGGTTGAATCTTTCTTCTGCGACAGCACTGACGGCGCTCCATTTCAACTCGTGTGCCAAGACGAGCTCGCACGCCTGATCCACGCACGCCCAGATGGGTTTGAGTTTCCTCTCGTCTTGAATATAGTGAAGGTACGATCGGACCACCTGAGACATCTGCTTGGGATCACACATCGGGTTCCCGAACGTGATCGCAAACTTGTTCTCCTCGACGTAACCGACCGCAGCTCCCGTCTTCTGGTCTCTCCATACGGTCCAGAAAGGATCAAGCCAACTGGTGTTTGTGGCATCACCATAGGTGGCGATGAGCTTTGAGGAGTGTCAGCACAGATGGGTGGAATGTGAAAATGAACGAGGTAGCTCACGTTTTCCAGCGGCGGCATCTGGCCAGTGACACCCAAAGCTTGACAGGTCTTAGATTCTGGTCCGCGCAAAATGAGGGAAGCGGCGGCCACCATGGAAGCTGCCGCGAGATCGTCGCTGTGCGGAAAGCTTTTGGGGTCTCTCGGGAAGAGGGACGCCCACCTAACATCACCAAGCTTCAGAACCAGCATCACGACCCGCTCGAGCCCTATTCCTCCACCTCCGTGAGGAGGACATCCCCATCTAAAGCCGTTGATGTAGTCGGTCATAGTAGTCGGGTCTATGCCATTCTCCTTCAAGCGCCTCCCCAAATGCAGGGGACAGTGGATGCGCTGGCCACCGGAAAGCACCTCCTCACCACGGATAAAGAAATCGAAGGAGTTGCAGACTTCCTAAAAGGAAACTCAACGACTCTCCTTGGCAAGGGGCATAACAACATACTGGGTGTTCCTCGTCAGGCATAGTGTAGAAGGGACGCTCCCCAGTCGGCATCTTGTCTGTATGAAGTAGCGCAATCAGTACGCTTATGGTTGAGCCTCGAGATTGTGCCAAACGAACCCAAGATGTAGTAGTCAGTGTGGTACTTCTCCCTGATTAGCCTTCCGAGAGCCTGCTCTCCCTTTGTGCTTAGGTCCTTATTAGGGTCGGGTTGCGATCCGTCCTCTTCGATCCAACCACTATCGATTAAGAGCTGAACACCCTCCGCATATGGGAGGCACAGGGTCGTATCCAGGAAGAGCAGATCTTCGTGTGGGTGCCGTAGTTTAACTGTTTCAATCTACCGGAGTTTCAGTAAACGCAGGTCCCCGGTATCCGAAATAGTAAAACATCACCTCGTCTCTGAAGTTACTATAGAGTTCTCTGAATATGTGCAGGAACAGCTGATCAAGGGTGTTCATAACTTCGTGGTAGTGGTTGTCAATCTCCATCTCCAGGTCCAAACCAGTGTACTCGGTAAGGTGTCGGTGGGTGTTCGAGTTCTCCGCTCGGAAGACGGGTCCGATTTCGTATACCCTCCCCATATCACCCGCAATGCACATCTGTTTAGCAAGCTGAGGGCTCTGGACTCGAACACGGTTTGTGAGTGTCGGAGCGGTAGTATTGGGAGATGGTCCTGACCTGAGCGAGATAAGCCGGTCGGCGGAAGTAATCCACTTTGAACACGGCGGCACCGGACTCTGTGGCAGAGGGTTGGAGTTTCGGCGATTGAATTTCTAGGACGGGATGAGAGGTGTGTCATACAGCGTACGAACTACCGGCCGGACCTGTAAATCCTTCGTTTTCCAAAAACCCTCGGAAGAGCTTCGTCACCCCACTATGAACCCGGAAGATCGATTGGCTGGCCGGTGTTCGTAGGTCCAGCGTTCGGTTATTGAGTCGAGTGGTCTGGCCGACCCTCACGTGGTGGGAGTCTGGTTTCTCCAGCTCAGCGACGGGGAGGGAAACGTCCTCGACTTGGAATGGTAGCACTGCGGTTGGAGAAGACACGAGATACAACTGGGGCAAGTGAGTCGCACACCAATGCGATGCCGGGAGTGGGACAGACCTTCTCTATTCTCACTTCGACGTCACGGACGGAGGGTGCCTCCACCTCATGTTTTTTATTCTGCGGGGTTTGTAGAACGCCCTCAACCCAAACGACGGACTCGACGTGGATGGTTTCAGCCCACAACAGCATGTTCCGGGACACGGTTTCTCCTTTAGTCAGCACACCCTGAATGGTCCCAATGTTCTGACGCAAGACCAAGAAGAGGATATGCTTGCTCAGGGCCCGGGCATGGTGGACCCTCGCTTTAAAGAGAATTCGCCTGCCGGCGTCCTCGCGAGAAAGTTTGGCGATACGCTCCGACTTCCGTTCTATAGGTACTGTAAGCGGGTGATCCATGCTTGCGTCTCCCCCACCAATCGGAGGGTACAACCCACCTGATTTCTGGTTCGTAAATGGTCTGTTACCATAATTGTCCTTTAGTGGATCCTGAGTGTATTCGAGTTTAGTGGAGAACCGCGCGACATGAGATGGAGAGTGTACATCGTCGTAGGCCGTATTCTTTTCGGCGACTTGTCGTTGTTTCTCTCTCTCCTCGGCAGCCTCTCTCACCTCGCATCTGAGAGCTCTCTCCTCCGTTAGGGACAAACTCCTGTTCCGTTTCCGCCCGTGGTGGTGAGAGCCACCCTGCGGGGGCGGGTGGCCTCCTCCGTTTGTCTGGGCAAAACGAACAGTGTTTTGGCCACCAGCAACTTCAACGGGAGCCTCGTCCTCGCCTGCGCTTTCGGACGGGCCACGTTTCCTGCCTGGTGAGGATGCGACCTTGTGGATGAGGTGCTTTATCTTGGACATTTGCTAGACGGTAGAGAGGGGAAAAGAAAGTAGGGGTGGCTCGCGCCCCACCCATCCCTATCACCATTTTGACCCTGGTGGTTAGCAATGACATTCAGCTCCTTGGCTGACGTCAGAGTGACGTCGCCGTGGTGGGCGGGATCGTTCCGCTTCCCACGGGTCGGAGCTCCGTCTTCAAGCACGAACACAAGTCCCATAACAGCGTTACTGATTACAGACTATAAACACGGAATGTTAACAGGGCAAACAAAAATAGATAGGTTACTCTAGTCATTCAGCAACATCCAGAGTTCTGCTTTGTGTTCGGGTCTATTGTTGGTGCGACCAGGATAACACCTCCGGCAGAAGGCTTGATCGGGTCGTTGTCAGGTTCAAGGGCCTTGCTCGAAACAATGTTATAAATGTCTGTGGGTGAAACATGAGTTCCTGTAGGGCGGGCGTGGAAATTCGTGAGTAGCTACCGGTCAGGATGGCTGAGAATGCCTCCGATACGTTGGAAGCTTCCAGGGCCGAAGTTTCCATGAACAGTAATCCGTTCTGAGCTGCGGAAAAACTCGGTTCACACGACTTGGCCGGGAGGCGTCGAAAACAACCCACATGCAAAAGCAGAAGCCTCATCCGTAGGCACGGCTCTGAGGTGCTTTAAATCACTCTTGTTACCGACCAACATGATGACAATATTGGAGTCAGCATGATCCCGGAGTTCTTTCAACCAGCGACCGGCGCTCTCAAAAGTATCCCTCTTCGAGATGTCGTAAACCACGAGCGAACCAACTGCCCCACGATAGTACCTAGCGGCGTACGTTTGTTAATACGCTGCCATGTGAAATGAAGACGACGGGACTTACGCGGCCGTAATAGCCCGGTACCGTTCCTGACCAGCTTCCATGGGTGCTATTAGGCTACAAATCGATACTGCGACTGCCAAATTGAACGCACCAGTATCCCAAATCTGAGCTTTCACCTGCTTTCCATCTACGGTGATGACCTTGGTCGCAAACTCGACACCAATGGTCGACTTGGAGTTCTGGTTGAATTCGTCCCTCGTGAAACGTCCGAGCACTGGCTCTTCGCATGAACATTGCCGCCCGGTATCGAGAAGAAGTGACTGGACATACAGTTACTAGGTAGAGGGGTGAGCGTCCATCATCTTCTGAGGAATACGTGGATGAGTGATGGGCGAAATGGCCGACGTACGATTTTCCGACTCCAGAATCGCCAATCAGAACAATCTTTTGGGAATCGACCAGTTAGTTTTTTCTCCCTGGGGGCCTTGCATGTACCTGGGGACACATACCTTGAACAAAAAATCGAAGGAGTTGTTGAGGTCACCCATGGCGCTGAGGTGGAAGGCAAGCGTGCGGACGTAGCGCTACTTCCCTTTACCGACTGATTGTTTGCGCTTGTTTTATTCGGTCCCTCTTCCGAACTCCCGACCAGCACTCGGCAACCAGCAGGCGACCAAACGGTGGTGAAACGAACAAGTTTCGGTTCGTTTCACCACCGTTTGGTCGCCTGCTGCGACCGTAGCCGGCGCACTGATACGGTGGGCTTACCGGTACGCCGGTCCTTCAAGCTTCAAGGTGCAAAATCGCGTAGGTCATTTTCGGGCGCTTATCTGAGACCTGGGCTCCTTGTGTAGACGAACTCCGCGGCAGGGACCCCAGGCCATGGGCCACAAATACACGGCTGTTCCCATGGTTGGCACTCCCCCTCTTCTCTCTAACCACCACCGACGCTCCTCACGAGCTGTCCACCTGAATCTCGCGCATTCACCATGTCCCCCCACGTCAACCTGAACAACCCTCCGCCCAACCCAACCGCCGGTCCAGCCAAGCCACGGGATCGCACCCCACGAAGGCACGAATCCCTATCCTTCCTTGGACCCGATCCCGCCACCTACCAAATCACCCAAAAGGCGACCAGCCGAACCCCAAAACCCCTCAAAGGGGTGGCAAGGTGCAGAAACCTATGGTTCGAAGACGGCGATGTGATCCTCTGGGTCTATGGTCAGAACGGGTCTATGCTTTACCGCGTTCATCGCCGCGTCCTGAGGGATAGTGGCGCCGAGCCATTCTGCGCGATTGTCGACTGGGACTACCCGAACCCGGAGACGTCTGATGAGATGTTCCTAGATGACGTTTGGGTCATAAAGTACGGTGGTCATGACCCTGTTGATGTAATGTATGCGCTCAAGTGGATGTACGAGCAACCGTAAGTCAGGCCACCTCTCGCATCTCTGATTCGGGGAGTGACCTTTCCTAGGTCCATATCAAAACGCTCTACCGTTTCTCTCGCAGCTATCGAGGCGTATCTGCGTCGATCAGAGGCTCACTTCATCCCTGCCATGCGCCGCTGCGCGCTGGAATACTTATGGAACATCCTTCCTACCAGCCTCAACTACCACCAACGCGTCTCATGCTTCGTCGATGGCTGTTACTCCAAAAACACCATACTGGTTTACAAGCCCTACATCCTCTACTCCCTTGCTCTCATCGCCACAGAGTATCAACTGATCGCCATACTCCCCCTCCTCTACTACTATATCGCCCAGTGGCCGATTGACTGGATCACCGACGGCGTCCCTCCCTCTGCAATGGAGACCTCGTGTCGGGGGGCTCCTGATAACTCCCGGTACCTGCTTCCCCAAACACATACGCTCAAGATTCTTGCGGGTAGGGAGAAGCTGATCCGGATGCGGGAGAGCAAGGTTTTCAATTTCATGGAAGATTTCACCATAAGTGGGACGACGCTGGACTTCCCGACGTTGGGGTGTGACGGAGAGAAGAAAGAGGCGGGGGTGACATGTTTCGAGTGGTTGATGCGAGTCTGGTTCATCATGAACCGCGACGGGTTCATCTCACGCCCCTCGGCGTTGGATATCATGAACATGAAGCAGTGGATGGAGTTGCAGGATTATTGTTGCGGAGCGTGCGGAAGGAGGGTGATGAAATACATGTTGAAAGGCCGGGATTGTGTTTGGGAGGATATCCCTAGGACGTTCGGACATGGTTCCTGGGACACCGTCATAGGGGAGCAGAGGGAGGTGGAGGGACGCTTCGGAGCTGTTATCCGTTAGTCTCTCCTTCCTCCTTCCCAACTCTCGTCTGTAGCACATAGCCCAATAACCCTGTGCACTTGCACATCTACTATCGATACCGAGCTGCAGTGCCCGACACCTCAGACGCGACCCCTGCCGAATACCGGTAACCCCCAAACGGTTTCGATAATCGCCAATCGCTGATGAGTGTTGGCGTCCGCTTGACTTTCGTTGCCGACCAAACACCGCGATCAATGTGCGCACTAGCGCCCACAGCACGCTCAAAGCCTTTCCTCCAAAATGTCGGCCATGGATTTCTTCTCACAAACGTATATCGCCATCCGTGGGCCGACGGGCGCCCCTCAGTCTCCTCTCGAGGCCATCGCAAAACTCGCAGACCGACTCGGGCCGTCGACACTCCTCTCTGATCGCCGAGCATCCATCCTGGCCCTCAAAGGGATCGCAAAAGATCACAAGTTTCGCTCCGCCGTCGGTGATCACGCTTTACGTGGCCTTTTAGACGTGTTGGAGAACGACGCGGAGGTAGACCCTGATATCGCACTCCCCGTGGTGGAGACGTTGAACCTGCTATGCGATCCGGAGGACGATCCCTCGATGAGGACCTTAGGGCCAAAGTACATGGACGCCGTTCTAGGGGATGATAGGGCGGTACACAAACTCCTTGTGTTGGCTTCCCAGCAGGCCTTCACCCCCCGTACCGCCACGTTGAAGCTGCTCGGTGTTCTGCTCAGACATCGGAGAGCGAAGACACAACAGTACTTCCTCACGCTCCCAACCGGGCCGGCGGTTGCGCTCGCGATGTTGGATGATCCGCGGGAGATGATTCGCAACGGTCAGTATCTGTTCTGCGCGGGGATAGCTTGACAGTGACGTTTACAGAAAGCCTTGGTTTCTGGGAGCTGTTGATCTCGAAGAATCAAGACATCCAAAAGCTTCTCGCGTTCCAGGGTGCTTTTGAAAAATTGTTCAACATTATCGAGACCGAAGGAGGCATAGAAAGTCGTGTCAATGCCGAGTCTGCCCTGACATGCGTGGATACCCTTCTCCGATTCAACAGCGCGAACCAGGTAGGTGTGATTTTCTCTTTCTCTACCTTTCCGCGTCCATTTACGTGGTCTGTAGAATTACTTCCGCGAAAGCACTTTCCCAGCCGTCCTCCTCTCTCTTCTTCAGTTCCCCCCGGACCTACCCCTTCAAGAGCCTGCACCTCAACAATTCGCTCTCCAGTTCTGGGACCAACTTAAAGAGGCCAACACATCGCTCGTGGTGGGGATAGTTGGCCTATTAGTCTCGTCCAAAGCCAGTAAAGTCTGTCGCTTCTTGACCCGACCCAGGCGTTGATGTTCACAACCGCTTCGATCAATAGACACAAGCTACCTGGACTGCTACTCGTTGCCTCATGGAGCTAGCTTTGGCTTCCAATGCTCCTACTCGAGTGAAGACGAAGGCACTTAACCTGTTACCTGACGACTTCAACCTGCCGCTCACGCAGATGATCATCACACCGTACATCCCCGTCCCGGGCACGAACGGGGAAGAGTGGGACCGATTGGAATCCTCCTCCGCATTTGATGTCCTTGTCGAGCTGATACTTCACGCCGAGTATAACGGCACGATAGCCCTACCAAGGACAAGGGATTCACTGGAGCTGAGGGCATCCGCTTTGCGAGTATTCTGTGTGAGCGGGGTTTCTCGTACTCACCGACGGTCGATTGACTTGCCGTAGAACTTCGTGAACGAGGACGAGGTCAAGGAGACAATTGTGCAAAGCATGCTCCCACTGGAAGGTAAGTTTCGAGAATCACCCTCTTTGGGGTTGCCTGATGGGTACACGCAGGCCCTTCACCGATTACCCCCCTCCTCCATTGTCTGATCACTCCGAACAATGCCCCTCTCGATATCGCGGCGATAACTTCAACCCAATTCGCGTCTCTCATTTTTGTTCACCTGATCAGGGGGACTCCGCGAGCGAGAGCCGCCGCTCTACAAATTGTCCCCCCTCCAGCGGATGGGCCCAACTCTGGCGGAGGCCACATTTTCGTCCCAGCCGACAACGGTGGGAGCGCACCTCCACCACCACCTGAGGACGAGGACGAGCCGTTACCGCTGATGCAGATTTTAACCGAACACCTTTCGTTGGCATTCATCTCCCGCCCAAAGATGCAGGTTGGCGACTCTCCGACTCGGGAGACTCGGGAGTGGGATCGGATTATTATCAACTACATTTGTTTGTTGGTTCAGTGGTTATGGAACGACCCGAAGAGCGTTCGGGCGTACCTGGAGGCTGGGGGACTTACCCTGGTACGTTCGTTCTCTTCGATAGGGTGAAGAATTGTGGCGTTGAACGTTGTCTGTCCCCAGTTGGTAGAACCTATCGCGCAACCTGTTGAAGCGTCTGACAGTATCATCCCACCGTTGTGTGCCTTCCTTCTTGGGACTTGCTATGAGTTCAACCGTGAACCAGGGGAAATAACAAGGCATGCGAACACATCGCTAGCTACCATCAAAGTCGGAGGGAGCTGACCGACTTCTAGGGCGACCATCCACCAGGTCATCACCCGACTAGGTGTTGACACACTAACCGCAAAGATTGGCGGTGCGAAGGAGGATGTACGGTTCAGAGAAATCGAACCGGAATCGTTCGTCCTGGGATACCCAACACCAAAAGAGGCGAGCGTCGACGCCGAAGTTGATGGAGAGGCAGAGGCCTGGTTTGATTGGGGATTCTTGGACTTTTGGAAGTCAAACTACTGTAGTGATGTCCTCTTTGAACACCAGTCTTCACGGCTCATCGAAATCCTTGCTTTTAGACACTGCTCAGAGGGCTGTCGCGATGGACCCAAATTCGTCTGCCGCCGCCACCTCAGGTGCTGGGTCCAGTCAAGGGGCTGACCAGGAGACACATATGCTGTTGTCTTCGCTGCGGGAGGTGATTTCGAACCAGGCGCAGGAAATTCAGACGTTGCAGAAGAACATCAAGGATTTGACCGCCTCAAGCAAAACCAAAGAAGATGAGGTACGCGGTGTTTATGTCCTCCCCATTCCGGAGTTACTGAACGGGGCCTAGATTAAGTCCCTGAAAGACCAAGCAGAATCGCTGAAAAATCAAGTTACTGAGGGGGAGGAAAAGAAAAAGGAAAGTGAGAAGGAACAGGAAGACCTCCTTGTCCTTTTGGACGAGCTGAGCAGTAAGAGGAGGAGAGACAAGGAAAAGATGAGGGGCGCTGGGTTGGAAGTGTCCGAGGATGAAGACGAAGACGACGAAGACGAAGACGAGGAGTGATTACATACATACGTTAGAGTTCCCTCTTTAATTTTGACTTTGACGCCGTGGCCCTCCTGAACTCGCCCCCCTGAAGCAAAACACGATGCTACCGAGGAAGGCCCCCACATCCTCGCTATCAGGTACTAGCCATGCAGCCTATTTCCCGTCATTCCGTTTAATCGTTTTTACCACCCAGCGATTGAGCTCCTCGGCAAGAAAGTTTGGTATCGAAGTCTGGCCAGAATCCGGAGGGTGTGTTCCGGGGGTGCTACTTCTAAGCCCTCCATGACACACCCCGCCGCCAGGTTCCCCATGGAGGTCGTTGAAGAGATTATTGCCCACCTCTTTGGTGACGTGCGCAGTCTCCGCACATGCTCCCTGACTTGTTACTCCTGGTACATCGCCAGCGTCCCCCACCTTCACCGCGTGCTCTTCATTGAACCAAATTCATGGAACCGAAAATTACGGTGGCCCAACCCCCTCCTGCGCATGCATGCGCTTGGTTTGCTTCCTTTGGTCAAGACACTCTGGATCCGTGGATACAACGACTCTGATGTGTTTTCCTCAAAGCGGCTCAACCGCTGTATTCTACGCCGGTTTTGCGCACTAAACCACGTACAACAACTCATGATTGATTACCTGGACACCGCTAGTTTCGTGCCGAGAATTCGACGGTACTTTGGGCACTTCATGCCGACGGTTCAGTACCTCTCCCTGAAAGAACCCAGGGGGTCACGCCGACAAATCATTTACTTTATCGGATTGTTTCAACACCTGGGAAACCTCAGACTCCTCTCCAATGGGGCCTATGCCCAGGATGAACCAGTGGACGACCTGACGCTCATTCCACCCTTCGCTCCCCCGCTGCGAGGGTATCTGATAGTGACATGTTTCACGAGGGTGGGCCTTTTGAAGGATATGATTGAGTTGTTTGGGGGGATCCGGTCTATTTTCTGAGCCTTTTCAATGTGGAGGGGATGCAACTCCTGCTGGCCGCTTGTGCTCAAACGTTGGAAACCTTGCATTTGAACCCAAACGATCCTCGTGGTAAGGGTCTCTCTCGGAATGAAGCGCAGGCGGTAGGTGACACTTTCACAGGCGGGTTTTCCCTTCAGGACTTTGATCTATCAAGGAACAAGTCGCTTCGGACGCTCCAGGTCTGGGCGGGAACGATCGGTACACTGAGTGATGATTCACAGGGTACCGCCCTGAGCCGCCTCAAGTACGCTCTCTCCACAATCACATCTCCCGCGTTCTTCAAGGTTATGGTCATTTTTACGGAACGCGACTTCTGTGGTGTGGAACCTTGGCCAAACCCAGACCAGCCTTTTTTCCGCGAGACGTCGCAAGCCGAGAGGACAGAAGAAGCCGCATTACACCATAGGCGATTCGAAGTACTCCGCGAGGTCCACAAAGTACGGAACTTTCAGCTGACGCTCTGCGCATACGTTTGGGACCCGGTGGGGGAGTACTCAGTACGGATGTTGAAAGAGGCCATAGCGGAGGAAAAAGCGCAATGGGGGTTTGACGATTTTCTTTCTGAGCCACTGGTGGTCTACGATCCACGGAGGAGCCGATTAGGTTGACGTAGGATACGCGGATGCTCATTGAGAGAATACTTTTACGGTGCGGGGAGAGTAGGCAGAATCACCGTCGCTTTGACCTTGCTGTATAAATCGTGTGGTGACTGGAATCCACTAGCAGCCGCAGCCATAGTTGGTTCAAACGTTTCGAAGTCTGGCACAAGGAAATCTCCTCAATTACTTTGACTCGACACCAGTGCACGCGCGATGTGGAACTTCTTAGGTATTGAGGCGTGAACCTTGGTCAACGGCACCCTTGTACTCTGGATATCCATATTTCTGGTGATGGTATGGACGTCACCCTCCGATCGGTGAAGATCGACATCGGTTATAAGGCGGGGAACGCCCTGACCGTACATACGTTGGACAATCACCACGGAGTCAACTCCGTCCTCGACTTCAAACTTCAGCATGCCGCTGTTCAACGTCCAGTGGTCGCCCCGGAAGGACCTTGGGCTCTCCATCAGACTCCACCCTTCCATCTCTCGCACCCACATCGCCACTCCCGGAGGGGACCTCGAGCTCCTCTGCGCCGTACCCGCCCGCTACGACCCATTAAAACCTCCTCTCCTCTTCATCCACGGTGGATTTGGAGCTGCGACCGAATACCGGTTCTTCTTGGAGTATTTCTCCTCACGAGGATACCCATCGTACGCGGTCTCGGTGCGGGGGCATGGAAATTCTTACGGGGTGGGCTTTTGGAAAATGCTCTTCACATCCCAGCATCAGATGGCCCTGGATGTTACGGTAGGAATTCGTCACGTCATCGACAAGCATCGAAGCGAGGGGCGCCCGGAGATCGTATCCATCGCGCATAGTGCCGGGGGCGCACTGTTGCAGTACATCCTCAGCGAGGGTCTACATTCTCCCCCCAACCCCAAGAAAACAGACTCCCAGGCGTACGTGGTGGGACGCATTGGGCTCCTAGGCGTCATTCCATGTTATGGGTCTGTCGGTGTCTATTGGAACTGGGCCAAGCTCGACCCGTTCTATCCCCTCCGGATGTACCTCTTCCACTTTGGCCACCCCAGATCCCCTCTTTCCTCGACGAGGCTAGTCAAGCAGGCGTTCTTCTGTGACGAGTGTCCGGACGAGAGGGTCAGGGAGTTCGAGACACGGGAGATGGCACCGTACGAGTCCATGGTGTGGCCAGTTGGAACACTAGCCGCGTTCGCGAATCCCGAGAAGATCGCGCGAGCCGTGGGATTGATAAATTCCCCTGGAAGCGAGTCGGTAGAGGACTTGCGGCCCCGTGTGTTGGTTGTTGCTGGCGGGAAGGATGTCCTGATGAGACCGGGAGTCATGGCGAGGTTGGTTGGTGTGCTTCGAGAAGCTGTCAGATCGGCCTTTGGATCAGGGACGGAAAATGAGGATGTTCAGGAAGGCGTCAGGAATGGAATAGAGTTCAGGGTCGTTCAGGGGAGTGGGCATCATCTGATGGGGGACATCTACTGGGAAGAGTGCGCGGAAAAGGTGCTCAGGTTTTTGGAGTGAAAATGGATGTATGTATAGTGTGGGCACTTTGTATCGCGCTTTACTGCATAACCGGAGCCTCTACTTTCTCGGGCGAAACGGAAAACGAATTCAACTTGCTCTCGCTGTTTCAATGATCAGGCTGAAACCGGAACGTTCGGAACAGCCACGAGGATGGTGGGTCCCATCTGACGGTAACGCATGACGCCGACCGCGGAAAAATAAAAACAAAACACAAGCGCTGCCCTTGGAATTCATAGTTGGAGCAGGGAATCCGAATCCGACATTGCAGGCTCGACGTCTGATACGTGAGTTGGGGGCCGTGGCATGTGATCGATTGATCCGGACTGAGCCTTCAGTCACCCCCTCACACCGCCCATCGTCCTCCTCTTAACTCACCCGCTCGTCAAGTCATTCGTTCAACACGACGAGCACGCCGATAACAGGTTACGAGGCGACGTCCCATCGCTCATCGACCACCCATGGCTAAGCGAACATCATCCACTACGTCCCTGGCCAGGTTTGCTCGTGCCAACTCTCCAGAGTTCGCCAACCGTTCGCTCGACTTCTGCAATGCCTTCTGGGGGTCTGGAGATGCAGGCGTCGACGTTCTATTTGCTAGGATGCGCGGTGCCACGAGAACGATTGACGAGTTGAGAGCATTTTGGAAAGAGAGGTACGCTATCTGCGCAGCCACCCGTCTGGTGTACTAGGATAGACCTCATCTCATCCTCAATACTTCTCAGAGCAAACATCGAAGAAGAGTACGCGAAACAACTCACTCGGCTTGCTAAACTGAATCTGGGTAGAGATGAAATTGGGTACGTCATCCTACCATAGGACCGGGGGTTGAACGATGCATTCACGTCTGTCCCCTCTCCAGCGAACTCCGAAACTCACTCGATACCATTCGACTTGAGACAGACAAGCAGGCTGGATACCACGGCAACGTTGCCAAACAAATCCACACTGATCTCGAGGCACAATGCGCCGCCTTCCTCGCCCGCCAATCCCATTTCAAACGCACCATCCAGGCCGCGATCGAGAAAGAGTTCAAGACGAAAAATACCCAGGAATCCTACGTCAATAAGGCTCGGGAGAAGTACGAATCCGACTGCGTGAGGATCAACTCCTACACTGCCCAGAGCACCCTAATGCAGGGCAAAGACCTCGATCGTATTAACGCCAAGCTCGAGCGCGCTCAACAGACCGTTCAGGCCAACGAAAAAGATTTCGCCAACTTCTCCAGGGCTCTCCAGGATACTGTACA
>Ga0307516_10005301_pt1 | contig 15518 bp, 12 predicted proteins | sample 19_EM_MG_FD_203310 | JGI IMG/M metagenome (GOLD analysis project Ga0307516, IMG submission 203310) | Populus trichocarpa ectomycorrhiza microbial communities from riparian zone in the Pacific Northwest, United States - 19_EM | ecosystem: Host-associated > Plants > Roots > Unclassified | place...
TGCCCAGAATCAGCAGTTTGAAGCTGGGGTTCTGGGGAAGGAAGTGCAGTGGTGGTGACGCCGTTCGCCTCTATTTCTTTGGCCCGTTTGGCGCGTATTCTAGCTGCTGTTTCAGCATTGGCACGCTGCTTTTCTTCCATAACCGCTTGGCGTCGTCTGTCTTGCTCCGCACGCAATTCGCACTCCCTCGCGACCTCTTCTTCTAATTCTGCAGCTTTCTCTGCTTCATATTTCTGCCTCAATTCCTCGAGTTCCTGAGCTTTTCTGTTGAGCTCGCCAGCTTCTGCATTGTTTACTTCTTCCAGTCTTCTTGCCTCGGAGGACTGCCTCCGGTCGTCGTCCCTCGACCTGGGCCGTTCTTTCGTGCTTTCCTTGCCATCAAGCTTTGAGTTTAGGAGGCTTAGTAACTGGCGCTTCAGTCGCTCGTCCGCCGAAGTATCACGGTATTGGGCGTCTTCCTTCGCCCCACTTTTCTCCCTTTGCTCCCTTTCCAACGTCTGAATTATAGGGATTTCAAACTTCGCTTTCTCGAGGTCGCGCCTTGGCTGGCATGGGATATCTGCCGCGTCCTGTTGTCGCTGGGCCGGATGTTCATCATGTCTTGATAAGTGAGACTGAAGGGGTTGCGAGCTGCTTTCCACGGCTTTCTCGTGAAACGATTCAACATTCCGTTGCGACCCATGTGGAACGAACCGTCCTTCTGAGCTGCACGTCCTCCGGAGATCATCGCATCCTGTCTGGGCGGACTCGTCTCGTCCCTCTATTGCCAGAGGTGGATGTCGACCATCTGCGTTCGTCGCTGTACTCGGGCCCTCACCTACACCCATGGCAAAGTGCTGTAGTTCGGTGGACGAACCCTTTCCAGACTCCACCGCAGCCTTGATGTGTCCATGTGGCTCAACGGGAGCCGCTTGCCATCTGCGGGAATTCTCATCGGCTTCCATCTGGCTTACCCATTCTCCCAACGCACAAAGGTCGTCCTGCAGTCCGCTGATTGTGCTCTTCCCTTGGGAGCTGGCGCCACCACCGTGGAGGGTGAGCTGCTCTACAACAGTTGTCGCACCAGTTGCGAACGAGTCGGCTTCTTGGGCGGCTCTGAGACAATGTTGGGCAGCCGTCAAAGACTCGGCAGCAGAGGTGAGCGCCTGCTGGGCAAGTGTGTATGCTTTATTGGCCATGGATAAGGAGTGCGCAGCTTTTGAATTGGCTTTTTGGACAGCAAGAATGGCTCCTGCGGGGTCTAGCAAGCTGAAACCCGAGATCTTGGATTGTAATCGCGACTGAATGGCACGGAGGGCAGTAAAAGACTTGGATGGATCAGGCGTAGAACACATTTCTGTGCCTGCGCATGATATAGGGGCAAGGTTTCGTTGAGTTTCTGAATCACCACGGAAGAGTGAGGGATCGTCGTCAAGTTGTTCGACGGAGCCGAGATGGTTTGGAGCCGAGATTACGGATCGAGAGGAGCCACTCTGAACTGGACTTGAGTCGGGGGCGACGTCCATCCCGACTTGGTTTGTGATATCAGAAGAACAAACTTGGGCTGACAAGACACTCAAGAGAGAAGGTCTAGAAGGAGGCATGGAGGACGGATGAGGGGGATATTGGAGATTGCACTCAGGGGTTGGAGACGGCGAATGTGCAGAAAAGTTTGAATCCGGTGCAGAGATGCGGTGGAGGAGTTGCGGCTGTTTGCCGATGACGGAGAACCTAAAGTCGGCGAAGGCAGGAACGGAGGAGGACATCGTCGTCGCCTCAAAGGATGTCTCGCATTTTTATTTCATGTTTATTACTTAATATTCAATCACACCGCCTCCCTCCTCTGCCGCGACACAGGATCAACTGCATTCCGCAACGCAGACAATACCGCACTCGCAGTCATCTCCAAACTCCACATGCTCACCGTCCTCATCCGCTGTCGGTTCATCGCCGCTTGTGTAACATGGTAAGCCAACGCATCGTACGTCTACAGCATCGGTCAGCGGTCGAGCAATACATCCCGGCTGATCTCCATACCTTGACCGCGATTTCATCCATCATCCCAGCTGCGCGTCTGAGGTTAATGAACATCATGACCTAGGAGAATTACACTTACTTTCCCACATCTAGGGAAAGATACATGTTATGAAAAGCAACGTTCCGTGATGGCAGATGCAAACTCACGTTCCAAGCTCCATCAAATTCACTCAAATCCATTACTACTCGGCAGTGGATGGGGACCAAGGTCCGATTCGCACTGCCGTCCCCTCGGCGTGAGCATGACACTCCTAGGACGGCTTCGGGACTCACTTCATGAATGCTACGATTGGCCTGATCAAGGCATTGTTCACATAAGACAGGTCGTTCGTGAACAGGGGCACGGCAGCCTTCAGATCCCTGAATCGCAAGTCAATATCCACGATGACTTTCGACTTGTCGTCTTTCTCTTCGCACTCCTCCTCTCTAGGTGCACTCAGAGCCGGCTTCGCCAATTCACGCTGTCCTGGAATCCTATCCAACTCAGAATTACCATTGGGAGTGAACGAAGTCGATATCGCATCCGCTATTTCACCAAGGATCGCGTTGAACGGCAGGTCATCGTGAGGGTCGCGTGGAAACTTGATGTCAAACACTGCATCAACTTTACCGGACGTAATCCAGGAGATGGGGCCATCCATCGTAGTGGAATTTCGAAGGTGGTCGATGTTGACACCGTCGATGCGGAGACGCGACTGAATACACCAAAATGTGAGGCAAGGATCAGAGGCTCGCAGGATAAGATCCCTCACCATCCTCGCCCAATCCCCATCCCTGAGATCCCTCTCTGTTGTCCTTCCAATACTCTGCGGTCTGTGCAAGCTGAATAGGCAATTATCAAATTGCCCGACAATATTCTCTGCACTCAAGAAATCATAGAAAATCCATCGCTTCCTACACTGGCGTACATCGGCACGGAAGATGGATGCTGTGTATGGGCGAAATCCACCTGGCTGGTAAACCGTTAGAAGAACGTCTTCCAGTTGCAAAGATTCCAGCTCAAAGTCTCCGGGATGCGACTTGTGTCGAAAATGGGCAGGATCAGGAGGATTCTCAGAATCCCAGTATATGGACCGACGATCTGTAGATTTGAATAAATGACCTCCATTGTAGAGTGAGACGTACCCAATACCCCTCGAACCCCTTTCACCACCGCATCTTCGACAAGACCTTTACCGTCCAACCATCTCCACAACGACAAGGTGACATCGACAGAATCGATGTTCAAATCAAACAAGGACATGTTCCAATCCTCATCTCCCGGTCGCAGGAGGTCATATTCGTCCTCATCGTCTTCAAAGTGATGATATGAAGGATGATTGCTGACATCATACCCGACGGCGGCCAGATGATAAGCCTCTCTCCTAGGAGGGTCGATGCTAGACGAGGAGGGACGACGGGAGACATAGACGTGTTTAAATGAAATCCTCGAGTCTTTCCATTTCGGAACGATGGCAGATTCAAAAATGATAGTGACCCCCGTCTCCGATGTAAGGTAGTCGCTGATAGCACGAGCAACGTAGTCTGGCGGCACCGAAAGTAAGCCGACACCCATTCGCAAATCTGACGATCGACCCACTTTGAAGGCGGAGACTGTTGAGGATCGCAAAAATGACGGAAAAGAACGTGGTGCTGCCACAGAATTGGTTCACGGACGTAAAAAGAGAGAACGATGCTTCACTGACGTTCCCACCAATATCCACAAGGTCTGACTCATGAGAAACCAAGTAACGAATGCGGAGATGTCGTCGGCATTGAACTTGCGGAAGGATTTTATCGTGAACCATTTGAAGCGTATACGGATCCGCTGCCAAAATCCAGTCGCGACGCCGAGAAGATCCTCCCGAGTAGGCCTATGAGGGTGGGGCACAGACAAGGCCAGACGCCGGAAAAACTTTGAGTAATCGTCGAGGTAGTGGTGCGTGGAAGACGTCGGGGCATGAGCGTCATCGGTGCTCTTCTCCTTGTCTGGGGGTTTCGGAGGTGTCGAGTGCGTTGAAAGACTCCGTGACAAGGCCAGGCAAATTCTTGAACCGTTCAGGTTCAGCGGTGTGCAAGACTTTGGTCGGACAAAAGATGTTGTATAGCAGTGCCTCAGCGTTGTGACCGGCGGTGGAGGCTGCTTGCAGAAAAAGTCTCTGATGAGGGTATACCGCTCCAGCGTAGCGCTACGCGACGACCGCAAGCCGAACAGCGACGGCCGCGCGCCGCGCTTCAGAGCACTCAACGCCATGCTTGCGATGATGGAAACAGCTCAATTATGTAATCACAACCACAATACTTATAAATCTGACATATTACAAGAAAGAAAGCTATCATTTTACGAGTATACTTATCCTCAGCGATCTTCGATGTTGTTGAGAAGACGAAGGATGTTGATGACTAGACAAAACCAAGTGAGTGAAGAGGTAACACAAAACATAACGCAACTCACAAAGATTGATAAAACTAGAGACAAGACATTTGAGTGAGCAGCATGGGGGCGTAAATCAATCATACGTACTCCAAGTACAGGCTGATGGCTCCCATAATGTATTCGTCCGGTGACAACCGTTTGTTGATGATATACGTGTCATACACAATGTAGCCGCTGAAGAGAAGGCATCCGCCAATGGCAAAAAGGAGATCCATTGTTTTCCCGAACGGAATGAACACCCCAACCAGCCCAACCATGACTGTTGGAGTTCAGAGCCTCGTTTAAATTTATGGAAATAAGAAACTCACGCATGGCCATGAGAGCTCCGAATAAGAACGGACCCATGCCTGAGAAGTCGTACTGGGCAAAGGCGTCAACATAAACAAGTATGATACTAATTCGCGACGGACCTTTGACTGGAAAGTGAACAAAGTGAGACCAATGAACACTCCCAATGTCAGGAGCCTGTACAATCATTGATGGGTCAAAGCCTTCCGAACGACGAATTCATGCAACTCACAAAGCTTGCAGAACGATCGAGTTATCATAGAAAGCAACTACCACTCCCAAAGTGAACGCTTCCATGAGCGTGAAACTCGACAACAAGACAAAGTTCAAGGGATAGCTGTGACGCTTCCAATACAACACCCCAAGATTGATCAACGTTCCAATGAGAGGCACATAGAAGGCCCAAGTGCTGGATTACATGATTGGTGCCAGTAGCCGAGATATGAAATGGACGATGACGTACTGTGTCTGAACCCAGAACATGGCCGAGGGTGACTGTGATATCCCTCCGCCAACAATACAAGTGGCCAGCTACTACACATGAGAAAGAAATTTCAAGGTAGAAAAGCACGCCACTCCTTACGATTTGGCAGACTGAGAGCCAGGGTAAGCCGAGCTAAACGACATGGAGGGCATACTCACGAAGGATGCTATATACTTTGCGTATAAATGCATTTCGGATCTCTGGTGAGCTTTCCGCGACACTTACACCATACTGGTATTTCGAGGTTGAGTGTTATCTTTCAACAATTGCGCAGCAGGCCTACCTTGAAATCATCAGGAAGATCACCCTGGGCTGGTTGATTGTAATATCCACTCGTAGAGGATGACCCTAGAAATGGCTCTTGCTCATCTCTTTCGGTCCTGGTGTTGGGTTTTGGAGTGGATCCGTAAGAGGGGGGAGGGACGGGAAACTGGCTCATTGCTGTTTGCTAAGAGGAAGCGCTGGCTTAGTCATCTTCACTACATGACACCACAATCAATACTTACAACATTCTCCATGCCCTCCTATCAAGCAATCATTTCGTCGGTCTCTGCTTCATCGATCCTTGTCTCTTCTCCCTGCGATTGCGTCGAACCATCCGGTATTGGCCAGACACTTCTTGTCCTTCGATCAGAGAATGCTCGGCTTCATGAAGAAACTGCACGTCTCAAAGAGGTGAATGCGAGCCTCACGTTGGATGCCAGGTTTCGCGAAGAGGAACTCAACAAATACAAGAGTGACTATTATTCCGAAAGGTTCAAGTCGAATGTGCGCAAACGGTTGTCGCGATCCGCGGAGAGAAAGTATGCTGCTCAAGCAATGAAACTCAAACAAGCGGAAAGGGTTATCTCTTCCATGATTGACATCGGGCTTCACATTCCAGTCCTACATACTTCTTTTGCATCAGGGACTTCGCCCGACAGGGCCCTAGCTGACACGACACACCAAGGCGCAGCGAGATCTAGAACTGCAGGGTTCAGATTCATACCTCCTGTCAAAGGACTTCAAACATACACCGCTGATATCGGCGTCATCACAAAGAATACAGAGCATTCCAAGACTTCGAAAATCCACCGAAAGACCAATGACCGTCAGAACCCCTGCCAACACAATATTATCACCCCGTCTCCATCGCAACTTGCCGACGCTTCGACGAAAAGCCCAAATGAATGCAAAGCAAATGCTGTCGATGACTTGCTCCAACAGCTCAAAGATGGTGTTCATCCCGCCAAAGCTGTATTCTTGTCCAACGAATTGGTATCAATGATGTCAGCCACACCGGCTCCCTTGCTCGCACCTCCGACATCTTCTCGTGTACAAGATCAAACGTTGTCGGCCACCAGAAGTCAGGTTATTAGCCATGATCTCAGCTATCACAGAGCCCCTCCCTCCAAAAGCCTGCGACCAGCGTTCGAGGAACTCGACTTGAATATCCCACACACCCCAAAACGTCGCTCTTCAAGAAAGTCGTTTGGGAACCCAAGCAAGACAACTCAGGGAGGCGCCTACAACGAACATGACCACTTGGATCTCATGCCAAATGTGATACAACCCTTGGGCCATTCACAGCACCTTTGTCTGCAGACTGCGCTTCTGTCCCTAGAACGTATATGTGCTGCCTTCAGCAGTACAAGCTTGGGATCACTCTCTGTAACCAGTAATGAACCTTCTCGCGAGCGTCCGACATCTCCTGTCACTGGTGACGTTTCCTGCTTGAATCGATCAATAATTCAATATCCAGGGTTTACGACGTCCTTGAAAACCACGAAGGTAGCAGCAGCCTTTCCTAAATTCAAGATGGAGTTGCTTTCGAAGGTCTCATCGAATCCTCCTTCCTGCAAGGCCACTAACCGCTCGGGCCACTCGTCTTCGAAACTGAAGCTTGCGAAACTTAGGAAAGTCCTGTCTTTCCAGAATATGCCCGCACTTCGTCTTGCACAGAATTTCTCGACGAAGAACCGACTCCCTCAGCCAGATCACGCCCTCCCTATTCTCAGTGCGTTAAGTTCCGAAAAAGCAGTCGTTGGCAAGGGACTCCCGAAACGAGAAATATATTGATATGTACTTGGGAGCCTGGGTAAGTCTATATGATTTCTTGATTATCTTGCTATGTTTCCGTGCTGTGTACATGTCGTATGATTGCTATCCGTTTTGATGAATGTTTTATGAGCTATCTTTTGCATATCCACTGGGATATGTGAGCTTGTGGTCCCTTCGTTACGGCGAGGACGGATAGGGAGGAAGTCCCCAATCCTCCGGTACGAAATCTTCAAGGGTTGTGAGAACTTGGTCCGCTTTTTCCTCTCCATTGTACCCAACCTTGAGGAGATTCGGGTCGGGTACCCAGACCACTATGGAACTTGAAATATATAAATACGCACTGAACGAATTCATTATACAGACCTGACATTCCAGCGCGCTTCCCCGCCTGGACTCCTGGGAGACCGTCTTCGAGAACCAAGCCCTTTGCTCGCTCTTTCTTTTCTTCCTCTCCAGAGGGCTCCTCGGAAACCCCCACATCCCTGCCTAACATTTCTCTTGCGGCAACCAGAAATATGTCGGGAGAAGGCTTTCCTTTCATCCCATACTTTATGTCGTCGCCGCAGACAACCCTGCCTTGGAAGCAATCAACGACTTCACTTAGATGCCCCGTCTTCAACTCGAAATTACGTCGCCGGGATCCTGTGGCGACCGCAATCGGGATATCGTGGGCCCTCAAGTGAAGCACAAGATTTCGAACCCCTGGTAGAAGTGGCACAGTGGGCCATATAGCGTCTTGTAACGCATTGCGCTGAGAAAGGTATGATGGAAGTGTCAATGGTATGTCCGGGAAGAAGGAAAGGAGATGTTCGGCGGCCTGAACTTCAGCTGCGAGTGGTGCGAGTCAGTTCGGCATTTCGCATCGTCAATCAGGCAAGATTGACGTTTCCCCATGACCCCAGCTTTCATCTCCCAAGTCATTTCTTTCCCGTACGCGCCGAGAATCGTGTCTGTTGACATGAGCCTGGTTCATGATTTGAGGTGGTACATAAGTACTAACTGGTGACATCGGTATAAACTTTCTCGGAATCGATCATCAGCCCTGCAAAAGACTGAACATGTTATGGAGGCGACAGATGCATCGAATAGAATCACCGTCCATGTCGAAGAGAACATATTCGACCTTGGGTCGGTCGGTCATCCTGAACGACCTGAAGAATACAACGATGAATACAATGTATATTATTGGTCATCACTCAACCAGTGCACCTCCCGCATCGTGTCCTCAACATGCCCTCCTGTGCACCTCCGACGACTTTTCGACGACGCAGATATTTGATCGCCATCGCAGTCATCGTCATTTTCATTATCTGCTTGGGCGTTCCCTGGGAGCTTCCATCTTCTCTCAAAGATGATGGTCTCGGTGCATTGTCACGCGCTAATATTGCGGAGCTAACCAAGATGACGGAGGCAAAAACTGCACAGGATGTCGACGAGATTTATGGCCTGATACATGTAGTGATTGACGAAAACACTACTCTGAATGGCGACTTGGACACAAGCCGACCAATCGATATGGAGATTTATGGCGGGGACGAGAAAGTAGACTGGGCCAAGACTGTTCAAATGTTGAATACGGAACACCCCATTGTCGTGTTTAGCAAGGTATGTGGATTTATGGCTACATGAATTGGAAATAACCGCTCTTCCCCGCTTGCGTTAGTCCTATTGTCCGTGCGTATAGGAAACTCCTTCACATTCAATGACGAGATTTACTTACAGAAGCGGATCTTGTTCTCAGTTATTCACGACAGGCGAAAAAGCTGCTGAGAAGTTACGACATTCACCCGGCCCCAAACTTCATAGAAGTGGACCTTCGAGGTTTGTCTTCGTGGAGTAAAATTGAACCGTCATGCTGCCTCTACTTTCACAGTTGACTCTGCTGTCATCAAACAGATCTTGACGCGCTTGACTGGGCACTCGACCTTCCCCAATACCATCCTTCGCGGCAAATCCCTCGGAGGGTATGACGAACTTCAAGCTCTACATGACTCAGGTGTGCTCCATGAAATGCTTGAGCAAGCGGGTGCAGTTGGAAAGGGGCCAGAATCTGGAAAGCAACCAGGGGAATCGAGCCCAACTTTCAACACAGAATCGATTGTATGAGATCAAATGTATGGAGACTACATAGTAATAGACTTGGATGAAACGCCTGGCGGTCCCTGATCTATAGGATAGATAGATAGGTTATGTAGGTTGACGTTAACCTGCGGCGGTCCCGACGTCGTGTGCATGTGTGGATTGAATTTCGTATACTTCCTTGCAAGCAACGCGCTATTCGCTTTCAGGTTCATTGTTCACAGGTTCAACATCAATTGAAGTTGCTCACCCTCCTCTTTCTACACGGTGGTTCGAGTCCCCCTGTTCCTAATACTCGAAAGTGAGCTATAGATCCGAGTCTTTGCCGTTCATTCATTGATTCACTTGGCATTCTACATTTTCAAATTCAGCGAGTCAACGTTGCGCAACCTAGCGCACTGAATGGGAGTTGAATGGGGCACCCCCTGAGTCATTCTATCCTTCAGGTTTACCTCACCGTATCTCCTAGGCCTATTTTATCTTACTTGTCACTAAGAGCCTTCCGAATCCAATTGAATATCGTTCTAGATGGGAAACTTTGAACGTCCTCGAAAATATGCGAGTTCCCGTTCAAAACCCCTCACTTAGTACAGCAAAGCCTCCGCCTCTGGCTTTGCTGATGTGCAGCTTCGGGGCAGGTTGCAATCGCCGTTGCCCTGTTGATCTCGATATCTATCTCGAATGCCAAGATTAACCCATCGATTAGATGTCTGGAGCCGATTATCTCGGCAGCTTGAGTTGGGGATTAATTAAATAACTTGAAGATCAACCTTTTGCTGAAAGGACATTGCTCGGTTTGAGAGCCATTGACAGACGGAAGCGCATATCTATTATTCCAAGATGTCAAATTTCATAATGATATTTCGGGGTGACAGCTGGAGACAGCCTAGTACTTGGACATTGTACGTAAGTTGAATTCAATGACTCGTATGTTCAATACACGGGTCCACCATTTGGTTTCACTAGCCAACGCGCCAATCTAAGCTTGGCCCACTATCTCAACAATGCCGTGACCCTGCTTAGTGTCGACGACCCTTGGTTGCCTGTCGACTCCTGGCGATTGTTATTAGGGCTTCATAGTCGCCAGGCACGGTTTCCTATCCCCGGTTCATATTTTGAGGAGGCACTAGTCCCTAATCCTCTATACGCAAATCTCAGGGGGTACTTATGTCGTAAAGACAACCTAAATTGGTCACTTAGGTAGCTGTCAGGCTCTCTGGATCAAGCCCGTCGATTTATAAATCAAGCGCTTAATGCTATCTGCGGTCTCCATAATTCGCTGGCCCAACCGGCACCATGCAACGCGCCACATGCATGGGTATTCGTGTTAGGTCTCCTGCCGACGCTCGGGTCATTTTCCATGCAGTCTTTCTCAACATTTTACCCATTGTTACTCGTCGGTTGGACAATGAAGAACGGGCATCGATATCCCCTGGGTCGGTGTATGTTTGGGAGGAGAGAGGTTCTCAAGCGGAACTGTCAGGAGTCAGTCTTTCCATCCGTTGATTCTCTCACTTCATGATCGAGAATTGTTCCATCTGGCAGGTCGGCATTGAACGATGGACGGATGGTTGGTTTTAATTTATCTCTTGTTCCCGGATTCTTGAAGACGGATTTGCACATCAGGTATACGATGGGGTCCCTCACGAGTTCGAGACGTACGAGAACCGTTCTTCAACGTTTTAACTAACAAAAACAACTTCGTCTCCAGGGTTTCCTATTTTACAGTGAAAAGGCCGATAAACACTCGCAACGTCTCCATTCAGGCGAGCCACATGGCAGTTCATCATCGAGTGGGAGTCAAAGCCGTTCTGTGTTGATCAAGCAGACATATACTGTGTATGTGGAGCTACCCCAAGGCCAGCGAAAATGGCACTTGAGTAAGCATGTGTGAACAGACTGCAATGTATCGACCGGATTTACTGTCCCTCCTCCGCTTTAGTTGCCTACTTCACCGAGGCTTCGGTGGATCGCCTGCGCTCCATAGATGACTTTCCCCACCTTGCCAATTTGTCCGTTCCTCAAGGAAAGTATAAAAGCGCCCGGTCCGCAAAGGGACGACCGGAAAGCGTAGGGCAGTTGGCTCCTGGATTTATTCCCTATTCCTCGCGGAATCTGACGTCTTCGCCATCATCCTCTCCAAGCCAAACTGCGACCACGTCTCAAGGACGCGCAAACTATCGACAGCATCCTGAACTGGATGATCCGACCAGGAATTCACTTGATCACCTTCCACCACTCGAATATCTCGAGAATCAGACTCCACCGCATCGACATCCAGTTGATGAAAAAATTCTGAAACTACTTTCCTCTTGGTTCCCAAAATAATTCCGTATATAATTCCCATACAAAAGCCACACGGCCGATTTTAATAACTGTTATATATATATATATAATATATATGTGCATCGGGGACGTACATTGGGAACTGACTGTCCCCAAAGGACCAAAGGACCAGGGCTAATTGGAAAGCCTCGGACTCCATACATACCGGAGCACACCAAATCCATTGAGTTAGATCGTTCTGCCACCTCCTGTCGATGTTACCTACCAAACCGAGGATCGTCCGGTTGCACCGCAACCTCCAGGTTAGGTATGTACTCAATCGATAATTAAATTGTCACTCTCACTCCACCAGCGACTTGCAGAAGCGGAGCATCATTGTGAGAGGTCTGTTGACGACATAGTTATTCTCCAAATGACCGGGACGCACGCTGCAGAGAAAACAGGGTTGTGGGGATTAAAAGTTATGCCATTGGTGTATTCATTGATCGTGACGAACGGGATCGCATAAAGAAACTATTATGTGAAAGTGAGTAAGATGCGGCCCTACTAAGACTGTTCCTCTCAAGCTGGTTGAACCTTGTCAGTTACCTCTAAGGACGGTGTTGCTCGAGCACTGACAATCATGGCTTTGTCAAGAATTTAGTCCTTCTTTTGATTCACAGACGTCGCAAGCAAGGTGCTGGGTAGCTCATCGGAACCTATGCTTGACAGTAAAGAGATCGACCAAAAGGCGATCAAGATGAGCACGATGACCGTCCCAGTCAGAAGCGTAAACGGTCTGAAAACATGGAGTCAGGACGAGGAATGAGATGCCACGATAAAATATTCTACCCGCTGATATCCTTTCTCTCGCAGCTCTGGCCAGTCCAGTAATCGGTCTTGATTTGGGCGCCTTGCCCCGTCTGGGTTACACCGCAAGCACAGACATAACAGGTACGCCCAGATTTGGTGGCCCCGACACACTGGCCTCTTCTGGAGCACGAGTCGGTGCCGTTGTCACAGGCAGCAAGCGATGTAAAACATGTCGAGATGGAGCCGAGAGGTTCGTGCGGCGGAGGCAGGGGATATTGCGGGGGTTGCCTCTTCTCGAGAAGGTCCGAGGACCTCGAGTACGCAAGGAGAGCCACATGCCAAGACTCGGACTCTGCGAGTGTCTGTTGGAGAAAGATGCGGATTTGAGTGGAGAGCTCGATATATTGGGGGCTAGCGGCACCGCGTTGGCGACGTATATCCGACAAACGGGTGAGGTCGAGAGCAGCAAAGGAAGGTGTCGGTGCGGTGGCGAAGAATGTGAAAAGGGACGAGACGTCTTCGGAGCCATCGTAAACCGACGCATAACTGTGACGTGCACGGTCTAGGACGTCGGGGATGACTGACGAGAGGACCGACTTCGAGATGGCAAGATCAAACGAAGGCGGAAGAGCAGACGGTAAGACGGCTGTGAAAAGGTAAGTGTCGTGTCTGGAGGTGTCGGTAGGAGCTCACCGGCGGCGTCGGCGACGTCGAGGGTGAGGAAGATAGCATTGCTGTCGCGCCCAAGGAAAGGTGGGTCATTGTGCTGGAGGACGGGTAACGGCTCGAAGGCGTCAAGGCCGAGATGGCGGGAGAGTGTGGCGGCGGGGTCTGTGGTGGAGGAGAACGGGGGGTAGAGGTAGACACTGGCGGCGCGGGAGAGATGGGCAAGGGCAGTAACAAAGAGGAGGATATCGTACATGACGCGGACGAGCAGTACGTCGTTTGTCCGTATTTTGATCCTTAATTATTTCCATCTATTTTCAGTGACTCGTCTGAGAATGCTAGCTTCGTAATTATGTCCTCTATGTCGATAGATTTGCTCATGGAGGGAAAGATCACCGGTCTACCTGAATGTCTCTAAAGTGATCCTCCCGGAGCGTTCAGCAAACGATTTGCCATCTCGAATCCGAGGAATGTCGCGCCATTGGCGAAAGGAGAGCTGACAAACATCCCGTTATTAACGACGCGTTGGCTTTGGTACGTGCCACCTACCGTATGAGCGTAGGACCCAAGCCGCGCGTAAAAGCGCTGATGCCTTCTGCTCGCCAAACCTTACGTACACAATTGAGGGTAGAGGTATATTTTTGCCCAGATGAAGGTGAGAATCCGTCGGTTTGTATCCTCGATTTGATCATGTCTATCGGGTATATCACACCCCAAAGCTACATACAGATGAATGAGATCCGTATTACCAACGTAGACATTAAACACTCACTGCGTAACCTGCCGCTGCTCCATAGAGTACAGCGTTAAGGGGGTTAATTTGATCCCTTCTAAGGCCCTTTCTTTCCATCTCGAACTGCATAATTTTTTCATAGGTCAAAAAGTAGACACCATAACCAGTCGCCTCTCGAAGCAGGGTGACTGCCTGACCCTTGTAAATACCAGCGATGCCATACCCAGCATATATTTTCTTGATAGCATCCAAGGGACCGGCATATACGGGCTTCGTGTTCGATTGTGTTTGTAAACCTGACGATCCCGTCTAGTGAACCATCCTTTAGAAGCAGTGTGGACCCACGGATACGGATGTGTTCAACGGGTCCGGAGACGACCCCATTTGCCAAACCAGCGAATACTCCGGCCACGAAGAGTTGCGCGCCGCTAAGGGTGTTTCCTCCCTTCCCCCCCTTTCCCCTGAGCGAGTTTTGGTGCGCAAAGTACCGTTTTGTCCATTCAAGGGCACCAAATTGAATGGAGACGCAGACACCTATCCCGAGCAGTGGTGTCAAGGTCCCCTGTTATTGTCATAAGCAAAATCGGATTGTCCAGGAGATGGTGACGTTTACTTTATAGAACGCAAGTGGTCCCTCGTTTCTGAGGATACCCCCTGCACAATCGACCATTCCTTTGTAGGTTCCTCTGGGAGCAGTTTGCATTCGCTTCGGACGGGTTACCGTCGGGACAGATGGACGACGATGCAACGTACCACTTTGACGATGTCGAAAGGTTGGCCGACAAGGACCTAGCTCATTTAAGATGACGGCACGGGTGGTTGACAGAAGGGAATACCTGGGCAATGCCTCCAGCGGTGCCGGCTGTCAAATCTTTGACCGTCTTGAACATGATCCAGGAGTGAAAGTAAGTGGACCGTGAGCGGTGATCAACATGAGTGAATATGAACAACTCAAAAAAAGACGGCGGCCAAACTTGCACAAATGCACGAGTTCGGAAATAATTATCCCTTCATGACAGACCCCCAAGAGTGGGACGAGGACGGCTACGACGAGGACGACGTCGATGACAATGAAGATGACGGTGACATCGACGCTGAGGCCGAGGAAATAGCCCGCCGCTTGGGCGAAGAACTTTTGGCCGACCTGACGAAAGCGAATGCCATCCCATCGAATCTCGCTTCGGGTCCCAATAGCCCGGTAGAAACTGCATCGTCCCTACCTTCTTCTCTAAGCGCAGGAATACGAAAAAAAGAAGAAGCCGTCATTATTACCATGAAAGCTATCCTGGCCCTCATCGAGAACGATCCTCTCGCCCGCTCATCACTCTCTTCAGCCGTACTTCCGAGTCTCAACGGTGAAAATGTTCTGGGAATGCTCGAGAGAATCGTATCATCAAGCCAGGTCTCAAAAACCGTTGCAATGCCTCTGAGCAATGTGCTTGTGTCCTTAGCACGGTCCTCTGTATTGTTCCACAACCTGCGCCATTCGAACGCCTCATCCATACAACTCGATAAAGGAAAGCGGAAGCGGGACGAGAGCGATGAAGTATTCCATGAATGCGAATCTAGAGCGCACAAACGACCATGTATATTGGAGTCCGATCTCCAAGCACAGGTCAATGAAGCAGTCCACACGATAACACATGCGTTGAGTAGCTCGCCGGCTCATTTACTCGATCCCACTATCGTTTCGTCTATACGTCTTCAGCTTCATCAAG
>Ga0307516_10005302_pt1 | contig 15518 bp, 20 predicted proteins | sample 19_EM_MG_FD_203310 | JGI IMG/M metagenome (GOLD analysis project Ga0307516, IMG submission 203310) | Populus trichocarpa ectomycorrhiza microbial communities from riparian zone in the Pacific Northwest, United States - 19_EM | ecosystem: Host-associated > Plants > Roots > Unclassified | place...
TCCTTCTCGAAGATACCTTCCGTAATGATAAACCGCCTCGTCAAAGGTCCGCGTTTCTTCTTCCTCTCCTTCTCGACAGCTTCCAGGACCTGTTCGAGACTCTTGAGGTCGTTGTGGTCGTACCAACGCACAGTGGACCGAGAAATCTGAATCCCTTTCTGAATCGCAAAGCTGATACCACGGTCGGCGACGATAATGTCTCCTCGTTTGGAGAAGGCAGGGATGACAGATGAGATGGTCGAGAAGCCTTGCGAATAAAGAATAGCGCTTTCGGCTCCTAGGAAATCCGCAATGTCACGTTCGAGGTCCATATGGACGTCTGCCAGTCATTCAAATAAACGGGACGACATGAAAAGAAATGATGTTGACCAAGACGTACCCAGAGTGCCGTAGAACCCAGGTGGCCCACAGCTTCCAAGGCCGTACTTCCTAAGCGTCTCAACAGCGCGCTGCTTAATATCTTCGTTCCCAGCGAGGCCCGTGAAGTTGAGACTTGCGAGGTTCGTCACCGTCTTTCCGGTACTGACCAACTTGGGTTTGGCGCCGTTAGGACCAGCGATGACCGCCACTGACTCCAGCTCAGTCTGCTCTTCTCGACTGAGGGGTGCACAGAGTGGTTCCGGCGTCCATTCATCCACCAGCTCGTCGATTTCCTAAAAACAACAGACACCCCGACGTTGGCATCACGACCCTACGAAATTACCAACAGCCAAACCACGGACCTGGTTGGAAAACTGGATGAAGTGCTTCTCAGTCCTGTCCGCCCTCGTCCTCGACTGCAAAAGTGTCCGTATCGCAAACACTGCAAGAATAAGTTCGAGAATGGTTCGTCCTGGGTCGTTTCGGTGGGAACTCTTGACGTAGCGCATGATGACCGCTGAACCGGGTATCTGGTTGAATCCATTTTCCAATGTCGTGAGTGAGTATGCCAGGAAGGCAAAAAGAGGCTCGAGGGTGGTGGAGGCGCTCTCCATGGTGGTGGGGTTTGCTTACGTTATATTCATACATTCGGTCCTTTCCCGGTCTGAACCAGCATTAGCTACATTTTTATTCAAGATACGCAAATGGCATTGGACACGGGGTAATATAGGAGTTTTGAGTCTGAATTTTTCGACTGTAGGAGCAGGTGCGTGGTCGGTACTTGTCTGTGTTTGCTGCAGTACATAATAACTAACCACTCTTACTCATCAGGGCGGGAATTTGAATTCAGACCGGCCGTGCGAAGCAGTGGCCCACCCTCCAGTTATTCAAGATACGCAAATGGCATTGGAACCACGTTGGAAAAGTATGACGAGGTAAGTACGATTTTGTACGAAACCCAGACATGCCCTAGTCATTTCCCAGCCTGAAGGAGCATCTCCACTTTCATTCAAGGACCTTCTGGATACGAAAGCATTGGAACCACTCTGGAGAAACGCAACTTTCAAAGACTAGTATATATATATAATCCAGGCAAGTACGATTCTGTACGAAACCGGGACCCGCAGCAGTTTGCGCATGCAACCTCAAGGTTTCGGGACCAGGGTTGCTACTGACCCACTGGCCCGTCAGTTCCAAAATCCATTTGACCGGTCAGCCGCAACACTGTGCGGGACAGAACTGGAGGCGATCCGCTTTGCGTACATCTCGAGCACTTCGGCCACTGCGGTATACCTCTCCTTCATCCTTTCGGCCACTCCGGTATACCTGTCCTTCATCCTTGTGACGTCCTATGGATATCGAGGGATTAGTTTTTTGCATCACGAGGTGCAAGGGCCTTACTTCATAGTCGACGAAGTTGTTCTTAAGACGTGTTGCATATTCGACCAGGACATACTGAATTCTTTTTGCCTCACTAAGAACCACCTCTTGTCGCTCGGCAGACCGCATGAGCATTGCTTTCACTTCGCCAAGTCGCCTACCCAAAATTACTTGGTCTTCATACATTTGTGCCTTGACCTCCGGAGGAAAATCGTACGACCCGGGTCGCATCGCTGCCACGTCTTCATAGAGTCTGTGGAACTCTTTACAGGGGATCTGCATCAACTCCTGCACGTATTCATCCATCAGTCAGAAGCAGCATATCGGTGACGAAGGAGTCGGACACACCGCATGCGGGTCAATGTATCCGTAGACCTCCAAGGCAACGATGGCTCTTTCAACCCGGGCTCTTCCCTCAGCAGATTCGTCGTTCAAGTCAACGCATGCAAGTTTGGGTAACACGGCTGTCATGAATCCTAGTCGAGTTCCATGATGATCAGTCAACTAGTGTGGCGCGGAAAACGATTATGGATAACCTACCGCGAAGATAGTGCTCGATAAACGCCACGGCATCGCGAGACCGCCATAAAGTCGACCGCCAGCGCTGAGGATAATCGGGATGATGAGTTCAAGTCGCGGACAAGGACTTCGGACGTCCCACCCTTTGGTACTCGACCCAAGTGGCCCTTTCAGCTTTGAGAAAATTCGAGTCCCTGGCGCCGATTTCTTCGAACTTCGTTTTAACACTTTCGAACGCTCTGTTGTCGGCGTCGGCGTCGACGGCCAATGCCTCTCTGAGCTCGCGCGGGTGAAGGGGGTTCCTCAGACTTTCCTGCTGCATTTTACGTAGGCGGTCGGCAGAGACGCCGTACAAGCCGGTGTATGAGAGCTCCTTGTCCATTTCGCGTCGTGCAGGCTGTAAAATGGTTTGGGGAAAGATAGGTGTGGCTGGGATGCGAGTAGGCTACAACAGCAGGGAAGACGAATGATGTCTGAGGTAAAAGACGGTGGTGATTAGTGGCCTTTTAAGCAAATTGCCTGTGGACTGTACCTTACAGTACCTTGAGTGCAGAAACTCGCATCGGCGTTTTCATGATCAGATGAGGCAACGACGGCAAGGGACCGGAGGAATCAATCCTCCAAAAGGTGTTGACAATGGCAGGGCCCCATGGAATAATGATCAGAGGTAAGGATGCACCTTGTAGCGGTCAGTCGGCGTTGCATCCACCCTTCTGACGGCATACTATACTGTACACTGGAAATGGTGAAGCTTGAGGTCCTGATTTCTTGCCTCCCTCGCTCCTGATGACTTAGTTGGTATCACAGCCAATGTCTTTAGTCACTACGGTGCTGATTCTCAAATTTAGTGGCAAAAGACGGATTATTGGTGGTTTCCCATCTTTTTGGTGCGTCGAGGTGTTGTTACGTTGCCGTGCTTTGCCGTTTTGAAAGGATTGATCGTCCAAACATTTTAAATTCACGTCTGTCAGGGGTCCTCCAGGAACAAACGCAACGGTGTTCACACCCCAAACGTGGACGCAGGGATCATCCTCTGTGGTTGGCATCAACGGGCGGCACCATGGCAGGTTTGCGGGGTCAGTATTCGTTGATGGACTCTATTTCAAGTTCGACTTGTGCTCACACTGCCCGGCAGCCTGTAAAGCACAAGGAAAGTTGATGCCGACAAAGTCAGCAATTCACTATGATATCTCCCTACTTCAAGCTTAAGCTTAAGCTTCGATACTCAGTACGCATACTTCACTACTAGCCTGAGTTACTTATAAATACGATCACTGGCATACTACATGATGGTCAAGGCTGTTCGGAGGCAGTATTCCTCCGACGTACAGGAGTATATGGAAGGCCCGGGCATGCCGCACCAGCCTGAGGTGTTAAGGAGGAACCCCCTTTTACTGTGTCCCAGGACATCCTACATCCTGGTTCGGACACAATTGCACCAGAATTGGCCAACAGTCAAATCCAAATTTACACACATAGCCCACCGCAGGCGGAGCCTGGATCCTGGTTCGGACATGGGGGCCCAGAGAGGTGTACCTGCTAGAGGGTCCCTGCGATCGGTAGATTGTGGTTCAGAAGCGCAAAAATCTGGGGGGGGGGACTGCATAGAAATATTAGAAAGACACTACAGAATCGCATGAGCATGTAAAGAGCGCTCGAAGGCGCAGTAGTGCCCAAAAATTTTAGGCCTTTCCGGAAGTCGGTTCGGACAAATCTTTAATCTGAATCTGATGGCTTTGACAGAGGCTGGAGTCGTTTTTCGGACAAAAGCACCCATTTTTGCCCAAGTCGGTTCGGGACTGCGCCGACCACGGTTTCGGCGTTTTCGGATCTAGCCTCTCATTGCATAAAGGGGTTCCTGGCATGCCGCACCAAGGCTCTAATGGGGTGGTGGTAAGGTGAACAAGCCTCTACAAGGCCAGAAGGAGAATCTGGCAGAAGTTCATGGTGACGGTTGACAAGCCGGCGCTGATTTCAACTCACGGAACTCGAGTACCTTGTACTCTTCGGCCTATATGATCGGGGGGTAAGTAAATTGGCTCAGGGTGTGGATCTGTTCAAATGAGAGACTCGCGCGTTTCGGGTGCTGGAGTCACTTGGGGACCACGATTCTATTATTGGGGCGGTAAATCACATGATATATTACTTAATAAGCACTCTCGTCTCAGATGAATTTCCTCTCAACCACGGAAGTTCGCCTGAGGCTGATGAAAATCCCCCGAGAACTCGTTTCCGTCTACTGCCACGATGGCTCTCCGCCTTTCCGCTCTCCAAGAGTATAGCTATCTTCTTGATGGCTATGACACATGGATGTTTGACTGTGATGGTGTGCTCTGGCACGGAGATCGGCTTATCGATGGGGCAGTAAAGTTTCTGCAGTTGCTACGGAGAAAGAGTACGTCAACGCTTTTACCGTCTGACTTACATATTGTGATGGGGATACGGCGATGTCAGATAAAAAGGTGATCTTCGTAACGAACGATTCGAAGAAGTCGAGAAGAACTCTTCAAAAGAAATTCGCCAAGATTGGGGTGGATGCACATTTGGTATGTCATGCCCCTCGCTTAATGATGTCGAATGATGATATAACTCTCTGAAGGATGAAATATATGGATCAGCATACGTGACTGCAATCTACATATCCTCGCTCCTCAAGCTCCCAAAAACAAGAAAGGTGTACGTCATTGGGATGGAGGGGTTAGAGGAGGAGCTCACAGAGGAAGGGATTTCCTTTGTTGGTGGTACAGTGAGTCCACCTTGATTTATGAGGCTATTCCGATTTTACACGTTGACTTGACTCATCAGGACCCAGCCGACTGTACCACCACTCCCTTCTCCCTTCCCTCCTTCATCCCAGACCCCGCAGTGTCTGCCGTCGTCTGTGGTCTAGACACTGCGATAACTTACACCAAACTGTCGAAAGCGTGCTGGTACCTGTCGGCTTCGCCCGACTGCCACTTCATCGCTGCGAACATGTACGCGACGTCGGAGGGTGTGTTGCCAGCGGCAGGAGCGACAGTCACGTCGTTGCGGTTTGCGGTAGGGAGGGAGCCGGTGTGTGTGGGGAAGCCAGAGTTGAGGATGCTGGAGTGTGTCCAGGCAAAGTGAGAAGAGTCAGTCTCGGCGTTGCGGGGTTCTGATGAGGAACAAACTGCTAGGTACCCATACGACCCTGCGCGCACGATCATGGTGGGTGACAGACTGGACGCGGATATAGCGTTTGGGAAGCAGGGGGGTCTCGCAACGCTTTTGGTGTTGACTGGTACGCAACATTTTGTTTCCTCCATGGAATGTGCGAAAGAAGTGAAATATTATACCAGGTATTGCAACTGAATCAGACTTGGTTGGTCCCAACGCCTCACCGATTGTCCCGGACTATGTGACAAGTTCCATCGCGGATTTTGGTGTTTTAGAGTTGTAACACTGTTTTGGCCCCATCTTTTTTACGTCTCAGTATAGTTCACGCCAGCTTCCCATGCAACTTTTCCTCTCTCATAGAACACATAATGTTATCCTGACTTGTAAGCCATGCGTCCCTGTAACGATCACTTGTCTTTCACAATGTGGCGGCCCGCGGCGTCACTCAGCAGCCTTCAGTATATCGAGTCGGCTGGCCGGCTTGGCAATACAACTCCTGTATGCATCCCCTATCGGTTCGCCGCATGATGCGCGTACAACTCACGATATCAGATCCAGAACTGTGGCTATATAACGACCAGTGCAGTGGAGAACTGGGAGACTTCCCACCGCCACTCACAATATCGACGAATGCTTGAAATTGAAGCAGCTCCAAGAAATTATTTTTCTATCCGATGGAATTAGGTTTGAATTGCCGTTTGTGCCGTAACTCCGATATCCCAAGGGGGCCCAAGCCACATGCCACTTCACCGATTCATTTCAAGCCTCCTCTTGACTGAAATCATGCACGCTTGCCTCAACATCTTAGAGATTCTTTCGACAATCTTTGAACATACGTATCAGGATGACTTGCCTAATTGGCCAGACATGGATGCGTTGGCGTCGTTAGCTGTCACTTGTCAGTGGTTCCGAGAGCCAGCAGTGACCATCCTCTGGCGTTCTTTGCCCAGCTTGATGCCCTTGGTCAAATGCTTACCCTCGGATGCATGGATAGTTGAGGAGGGCGAGACAATCACCTTGGTCAGTTTTGTGTTCCTGTATCCCCACAATCCACCAACATCTCTCTCAGTGTCCTCGTCGTCCACTTGAAGGCAAAGACTTCGACCGCTGTAGGGAATATGTTCATCATATACGGCACGTCGGGGACATTCTCCAACAACACAGACTGGGAATAGATCTGCCAACATATGATGCCCTAGAGCTCCACGGGATTCTGCCAATTAAGAATCTACGCTCATATCGGTTTATTGACAGGATGGAATGTTCTGTCTTTCCGCGCACTATTGGCCCTGATGTCGCCCGTTTGGAGTTTGATGTCCGCTTGACCGATCCTCTACAACCTCTCACGATCCACTTACCATCGCTCCGAATCTTGAAATTGCGTGGGGTCGCCATCTTCAAACGGGCCGACATTCTTGAAGACTCAGAGGCCAGGACCACACTTTTCTTTCCTCCTACCTCAGGCACCCTTGCCAACCTTGAAGTCTTCCACTGCTGGGACCAAATTCGACTTCCCGATGACATCCTTGAAATGGTCCTCTCATTTAATGCTTTGCGGGAACTGGAGGTGGAAACCTTGAAGGATATCGGACTCTGCATTCGGAGTATACGCGTTGAACCCACTTTCTAACTTCAGCGTCTTGTCACTTGGGGAGAAATTACGGAATATGCAGAGATGCTCAGGCACATCGACGCCACTTCCCTGCGAGAGATCAAGCTTGAGTATACCGGTCCCGGCGCGCTATTTCTACAAGAGATAGGGGCTCTTTTCCAGACCATCAGGGAACGCTGCTCTCCGTCTGCCCTTCGGTCTATTGAAATAAATCTCCGGGGACGAAATGGACTTGGCAGAAGGCGTGCTGACGATAGCTACGATAAAACCCCTCCTCGTCTTTTCCAACCTCGAGGTGCTCGATATCCATACCGAGAAACATATTGGCTTTGGTCTAGACAACGAATCGGTGGAACTCTTCGTGTCTGCTTGGCCACAGATGCAACGTCTGCAGTTTCGCCTCTCGCCGGGAAACGGCGGTTACAAGATAACACTAGATGGGCTCATCCCAATCGCCCGGTCTTGAGCCAATTTGGAACGATTGACTATTCTCCTCACCGCCGCAACCCGTTGTGGCACCATCTCTGGGGTATTGATAATTTCTTTAGCGACAGTTGCTGCTTCAAGTTCAAGGAACTAGATATTCGTACCGTTCCAACCCCAAATAGTCGCTGCAGTCCTCCAGAGGCTTTTCCCCAACTTCGACGGGATCTTCAGCCATCACAGCCTTTCAGACGGGGGTTTTGCTTGGAGTTTGGTCTCATCGCTATTCGGAGCCTGAAAGACAGAAACTGCCGCACCGCATTTGGAGAGGGACGTAGAGTGCTGGATGGTGAAAGAACACGAAAAGAAATCTCGGTGTATTCGGAGGATGGGCGGGTAGTCAACCGGCGTAATCGAATGAATATCTTCCTCTTGCATGGATATGTAGAGTCTCTTGTGTAATCTGGGCACACCTCGTAAACATAAACGTTTGTTCCCGTCGAAACAATGTACGGAAAACTTTTTGGCTTGCGACGCCTTCTCTTTCGCACCGACTATTCGTCCTGCGACTTTTCTGTGCCGAAGATAGGCCCAGTCATATCGTCTATATGTTGGGGTGCTGAAGCGATTGCATGAGGATACGATTCAGGAGGCCGTCGAACATATTGTCTCGTTTCGACCATCTCTTCGAACGATATATGGTACGACCAGCCTATCTCGACGAAGTCTTACAATAATTGTGGTTCTTAAGTGGCAAGCTCGGAGGATGTAGCAGTTGCATCCGGTTGAGTATAACTTTGCAGCCGTGGTGCACTAATTCTACAACCGATAGAAGCTTTCTTCCGGGTCATCGCGGAACGTTTGCTCTCTGATGACCCTTCGGTCAATCGAAATCCACGAGGACTATAGGGGCTGGGGGTAGGAGCGAATCCGAGCGGTGAAAAATAGTCAGCCTCAGGCTGTTCAATTTACAAATCCATAACTCCCAACGACAAAAAAGAAACTACAAAAGTCCAAAAGTAGAAACCACCCAGGACCAGGACTCATGTCGGGGTCAATGCCTGATTCGCCATAATCTGATTGAACATTTGCAATGCAGCTTGCCCAGCGGCCAATGTCCCAAACTATAAAATGATCAATCCATATTCCAGCAACAGCACGAAAGAAGCAAAGAGAAATCGTCACCTTATAAGCAGGCACTTCATGTCCCGCGCCATAAATACGCACATACGAGAACGTGCCCGCGTTCTTGTACTGTCCCGTCGTCTGTCCCGCGACCGTGTAAGGCGCGAACGCCTGCTGGGCGTACAATGCCGAAAACTGTGTGTTCAGCGCGTTCACCATCGCTTCGACTCCGTTAAAGTTGAGAATGTAATCCTGTGCATAACGTGGATCGTGTCCGACACAGTGGTCAGAACTCGTTCACGGTGACGATGGGGTTGAATATTGCCTCACCGCGTCTCCATCGAAAATGATGGTTCGTACGCCGGCGTTGATGACGGATTCGAGGTCTGGGCGGGAGTTTCTCATCCAGTCGCCTGGTGTTGGATGTGGTTGTGAGATGCTGGTAATTAGGGGGGAGAAATGAAAGAAACGAACCAGTGGAAGCAAAGTTACTGTAGACGTTGCTATTCGTCTCTTGCCAGGTCACTTCAGCACCGATTGTACTTGCGATGCTGTTAATGTAGGTCGTAAAGTCGGGTGGGTATGGATCGGGGTTCCTTGTGGGTACGTAGTACACCTTCCATCAAGTCAGAGTTGAGTTCTATTTTGGAGATGTAATAGCAAGGATCCCACATCGTAAGGTCCCGCCAAAGGCGACAGGATGTTGTTATTGCAGTAGCTCTGAGCCGCTGAACAAACAGAGTTGGACCCCCCGTTGTAACAATTCGTGATCTAACCCAGATGGTCAGACTCGGAGTGAACGATGTAAAATGGGGCGAGATAAACCGAACCTGTGATTTGCAGCCACCAGTCTTGGTGAACGAGGTGTTTGCTTTATTGATGGTGGAAGTAGAGACTAGCGGATGATAGGGGTTACTTCCAGCGTAAGTGATGTATCCGGGATATTGGGTCAGAGGATCCTGTCAGGGAGGGTGAGCGAGGAATATTTCAAGAACTCACGACTGACTGTGAGGCCATCACCGATACCGAGGAACTTCAGATTGAGTGTGACGCCGGTGATGCTACCGCTAGCAATGGCAGCGTTCTGAGCCAAAATGTGACTGTAACGACGACCGAGTCAGAAACGGGTCCCATAAATCACGCCTATGGGACTCACGCAGAAAATGCGGGCCCGTAGTGTCCGCCATATCTTAGTGTTGTGTGATTAATCAAATGGCACCGGTGAAGAACAACTTAGACAATACGTACGATTCGGTCCAGATAGCGAGGTTGTTCGGTTGATACTTTGTGAACCTTGCGTCTTGGAAGAAGATCTGCAAGAAGGTCCAGACATCGGCAGCAGCTTGTTGGGACGTCGAAGTGCCGAGGGTGCCGTGGGAGAAGCCGACGCCGACTGGTTGGTCGATGAAGAGGACGTGTGCTTGGCTGTTCCACGAGTATGGATTGTTGACGACATGGGAGCTGTCGTTGGTGATGCGGCAGGGACCGAGTTCTTGGAAAAGGCCGATCATGCTGGAGCTTCCGGGCTTTGGGGAGTTCGTTAGAATTGGAGAACATTGTTGGGAACAAGAGGAGGCTTACTCCTCCGTTGAACCAGAGCGCCACCGGTGCGTTCGCATTTCCGTTGCGAGCGGCAAAGAACCAGAACCTGGTAAGAAAAGCGTGTTCAAACGGGTTGATTGAGACTATCAGTACATACCAGATGCTTTTGCTAGACGTTATGTCTCCATAACCTGAGGCTTGGTATACTCCAGGTGTAGTTTCTAATGGCAACCAAGTAAGTTTAGTTATTCAGCAGGTCAAGGAAAGGACTTACCGCACACTCCCGAGTTTTCAACGATGCGAAGAGCCCCGGCGACAGCCGTTCCTTCAGATATCAAGGTCTTCGGCGGAACCGAGGCGGTGAGTGGAACGCCTCCTAACACACCGTCGACCACGGGAATCTGGCCAGCATACGCCCCGAGAATGGGCGCTGCAGCCAGAATGCCCAGGCAGGCTGGGAACAGCAACATGGGGGCTTACAATGATTCACGCTTCCGGGTGGTAGGGCTTAAATAACGGGTGGTGGGGGTATCACAGGACCAAGCTGGCACATCAGCCGCATGGCGACTTATTTGTTCGGTCGAATGGGCGTCATGAGATATATTGGGAAGCCGTGGGCTCCATGTGGGTCTTGACAAGCCTTGTATAGCATGTGGTCCCGTGAGGGTTATCCTGGGGGTGATAGTTCTTGAAATAGATCTTATTGTATATCTTCATCATGATGGAAGACATCAGAAGTCACGAGTCCCTTTGAACGTGTGGAAGATGAGAAACGTGGGCCGTTCCGACGGCGGCGTTGACAATGTTGACGTGTGGTTCCATCGCGTGCGCGCTGAGACTGAGCGCGAGCCTCAAGTTGAGGGTTCATTACGGCCATTTCTCGTTCTCATCTACTGTGTCTGATCAGGGAACAAGGCTGATTCGACTAGAAACAATCCGCCAAATACAAACAAACAACTCCCAACTCAAACCATCCCGTCCCAGCTCGATATTCGGGGGTAGCCAAGTCGTACGGCCTCCGTCGAGGAAATGGCCCCCTCGCCGTCGCATCGCTCGACATACTCGACGCCAGGTCTCCAACTCCCGGAATCAAGTCAAAAGCAACAGCGAAGAATGACTTCTCCGGCACCCAACTCTTCCTTGAACTTGGCACGTCCCAACACGAAACTATCGCGATAAACGACTAACGAAGCTCCAGCCTGCAGAAGCCCGCAGACAACCGGCTCGCCCACCCTCACCGCTCCGCAATGCATACGTACTGGATACGTCAACTGGGATCGAGCCTCACGACGTAGATTCAGAAGATGACGACGACGACGACGACGACTCGCGTCACTGGCATGAACGATCGCCTTCCCCCTCGTCTTCCGTCTCCAATCTCGCTGCCAGCCTCAAAGAACGCGTCGGCACCTTCCTGGGATCGATGGCTCCCCGATCGCCCATGTCCGGCTCAATGCCATCCGACGCAGAGCTCGAGGCAGATGCAGAGCGCGAGCGGGACAGGAGTCGTCGCGAGGCTGAGCGGATCCTGACGAGGGAGGCCGAAGAGCGCAGACGGGTCGAGGAAAGGGTCCTCGCGATGATGGGGAGCACGAGGGGTCTCCCACCCCCTCCTTCGCGATCACAGACGATGTCCAACCCACCCTCGCCGTCCAACTCACAAAAGGAGGCGCAGAGCTGGTGGACGGCCGCGAAGAACAGGTTGACACCGACCAAGGACCTGACGCCTGCCCAGCAGGTTATTCAGGATGCGAAGACGAAGGATAAGAAGGGGAAGGGAAAGGAGAGAGATGAACTCAAGTTTTCAGATCCTGTGTCGCTGGTCCCGCCGCCGCATAGAAAACCGGTACCAGCGTCACCCTCGTCTCCTACCCCGTCGCGGCCCAGTTTGTCCAATATGCCGCCCAATCTCACCCCTTCACCAATGCGCTCAGTGGACGGCATGTCGTCTTCTCCGTCACGAGAAGCACCACCTCTCTACGCCCAGTTCAACGCCCAAGGCACTCTGGACGTGCCCGGAACTCTCCTCATCATTGTCAAGCGGTTCGAAAAGCTGGAGAAATGGACGGTGGGACATGTGCGTGCGTTGGAGGAGCGGATGAGCGACGTCGAGCGGTGGTTGGTCGATAAGGAGAAGGAGAAGGAAAAGGCTTCACCGGCAGGAGGGGACCCCGTCCTTGTGCAGGATATCAAGGACGGAATGACAGAGCTCCAAGGACGCGTGACCGAGCTAGGACGAGAGATGGCGCGCCTTGCCACGTCACCATCTAACCTCTCCTCCGGACCTACCTCCCGCCAGCCGGGCCCCCCCTCGGTTGCTCCCCTAGCGTCTTCGACCATCCTCTCACACGACGAACCGCTCTCTCTATCCCCCATCACCCCCTCTGTCCACTCACGATTTTCGACAACGGCACGAGAGTCGACGAGCCCACCCCTCTCCTCAGCCAGGAGCGCCTCTGGGACAAAATTGCCGTACCCGGCAGGGGACTACGGGACGCCATCGGATGCGGGGGTCGTCTCGCCTTCGCATTCCCCGCCGTCGTCGATCACGCGGGGTACCCGTGGCGTGGTAGGACTCGGGATCTCTACCTCGAGCGGCTCTTCGTCTGCTGTGTTCACGAGTTCCCCTCCTCCTGCTAGTGTTCAGAGGACCCTACCGCCTCCGCCCAAGACGGGTCCAGTACGGCCTACGAGCGTGAGCCCGACGCCGAGGAAGCGGTACACCGTTGCGCTGGGTGAACCGATCGTGTCTCCACCTGACTTTGGAGAGCCGCTAAGCACGAGCGTCGGTACGGCGTTTTTCTCGACGTGGGATGGTGGTGTGAAGAGGGGTGTAGAGAGTGATCGGGATCGGGAGCGGGAGCGGGGGGAGCGTACGAAGAGGGATGGTGATGGTAATGTGGAGAAGGACAAGGGGGAGGAGTTTGAGGATGAGACGATTGGGAAGAGGGCGTCGCGTAGGTTTACGGCGGGAATGACGACGGCGTCGGCATCGCCTTCGCCGGCTTCGAAGAGGAGGATTAGGGCGCAGTCGACGTATGCTGGGTTTGCGAGCCTGCAGCTGCCTGATTCAGAGTCGGGACCGGCGCCGCAAACGACGATTACACCGTTGAGGCCGAAGATTCGGTCGAAGTCTAGTGAGAAGCTGGGCGGTGGTGGTGGTGAGCAGGGGACGGGTGTGTTTGGTGGTGGAGGCAGATTTGTGGATCCGTTGGTGTTGAGGAGGCAGGAGAAGGAGGGGACCAAAGGGCCTGTTGCGTTACCGAAGCCGTTGGGGAAGAAGGTGCCTGTTGGGCAGTTGGTTGCGTTTTTTGATGGGGAGAAGCGCGTGTGAGGGTGAAGGTGTCGAGGCTTTTCCTTCCCTGTGGGTATTGCGCCAGATCTGTGTGTATGATTTTCTTTTGTTTTGATATCTTTTGGAAGTATCTTGCTAACATACCCAGATGAACGCGACGTTTTCTTTCTTATTCGTGGATATAATTTTTGACCATCACAACATTGTACTATTTGCTTCCAATATATAGACATCCTTACATCGTCGTGCCCAAGGTCTCGACGATCGCGATCTTCACCACTTACGAGGGAGACAATGATAGTGTCTCAAAGCCCAGTACATAGTGAAGACATCCGTGAAATATATCCTATGTAGTCCCAGGATAAGCCCCCTATATTCCACGGAGACAAAGGGTCAGGAAATAGTGAATAGGATCTGAAAGGGATTATTATTTTCTCAAGAAATAAAATAAGCCACATAAAACATCGTGAACGCATTCTAATCCGATATAGTACTTCGCAGCACTGTAAATAGTGAAACACATTGATGGAATACATTCTATCTAATTTCAAGATGAGTGGCCAGTGTTATAGAATGACATTGAATGTGATCTCTATCCTTGAAAACATCGTGGAACATTGGTCCGGTTCCCCTATGATATGACAGTGTTTGATCTGATTACACCCTTCAACAAACAACTACATATGTAATCAGATCAAACCTGTCACCGCACTTGGATTCAGCATCGCGAAGGGCTTCATCACCCTCTTTGGCGGATGGGAAGGAGCCTGACATATCCTGGGTACTTCCGAATCCGATGCCTGCCACTCCACTTACGCGTCTTCGTTTGTTCCAAGGGGTGACGCGTTGACGGCTGCAGGGACGACTCCTCGTTTAAACTTTAAAGCCTCATCGATTGACAATCCATAAAGGATCTATGGCTGGCAATTGTTGAACACTGCGGAAGTAAAGGGTATTTAGGTCAGCCACCGGTCGCGGGGTTCGAGGACCCTCCGTGGGCAATGTCGTTATAGCAATGTCGCTATACGTAACTTCCGGTAAGTACGTCCAGTCCGTTCTTTCTGGTCCATCAATGCTTGGCCGACGGTCTAGCAACGAGGTCTGGACAAAATCGATATGACGAAACCCTTTCTGACCTGGGGTACGTTGCAATTGAGTGACAGTAGTCTATGACACAGTTTACCGATCGCATAGGATTGCTGACAAAAAAGAAATGACGACTTCATGGGTCTTTTGGGAGCCGCGGACGCTCTTTTCGCTGGAGGAAGCCCCTCCAAGGTAAAATTTGGAGATGATCAGGATCTAGGACAGGAGTTTTCCCGGATCGTTACGGAGTCGATTCACCCTGGCCATCGTGAGTTACGTCAGACGGTTTGATCCTCGATACGTGAGTCACTAATTTGTGTCGATCGCGTATTGATGCTTATGCCACTCCACGCGGAATTTGGCTGTCGCCCGGTTTATATAATATAGCTACAAGAACAGAGTCTCAGGATCTCAATCGTCTCACCCTATTGTTCGGTGCCCTCGTCGCCTACCCAGATGTCGAACGACCCAGCTCGTTTCGACTTGAGTATCGTTGAGCCCAGCCTCTGCGAGTCTTCCAGAACCAAAGTTGTCCACCATGATGTCACATACAACAACTCTACTGGCACGCTAGCCGTCGGCGATGGTCAGGTCGAAAAAAGGTGAGGTCGCCTTTTCGTGTACTTACATGACCTACATGTAACAGACCAATTCTTAGCCAAGAAACCAGCCGACCTCGCGAACTTGGCGTCGTGTTTCGCAACCTCCGAGTCGAAGGCATGGCGGCCTCGAATTCGTACCAGCAAACCCTTGGATCCATGTTCAATCCCACACATGTTTTGGACGCAATACAAACACTACGTCACCCACCGATTAACACCATCCTCAAAGATTTCGAAGGGGTCGTCCGTCCTGGCCAAATGCTTCGTATGTCCGATAAACCCGGCGCTTCATATTCAGAAGGTCTAACAAGTATCATAGTCGTCCTTGGCAGACCAGGTTCCGGTTGTACGACTCTTCTCAAGACCCTCTCAAATCTCCGTCACGAATATGTTTCCGTCTCTGGCACGGTTCACTACGACTCCATTTCCCCTTCTG